>Ga0256914_1002777_pt1 | contig 14376 bp, 13 predicted proteins | sample HulkmetaG_FD_191571 | JGI IMG/M metagenome (GOLD analysis project Ga0256914, IMG submission 191571) | Hydrothermal chimney microbial communities from Main Endeavour vent field at the Juan de Fuca Ridge, Pacific Ocean - Hulk | ecosystem: Environmental > Aquatic > Marine > Hydrothermal vents ... | reverse complement strand
CATCCGCAATTCGCAATTCCTCATTCGCAATTCGCTCCCCGCCTCTCGCCACGGTTAAACACCAAACCGCAAAGGACATCGCATGCCTTTGCGGTTTGGTCAATCCGCGGCAACCATGACCAACTCAGAGTTTGAATTCCATCTTGAGTTGGGGCTTGGGTGGGTTCATGCGCCGCTCAATCTCGCGGGCAATGGTCTCTTCATCGGGCACCAGACCTTGGGCTTCGCGCTCGCGTTGGCAGGCTTCGCAAGGACACAGTTTGCGCAAATAGCCCCAATTGTAAATTCCATAATGGTGCCCGTCTTCCCAAATGATGTTGAAGCCATAGTTGCCGACCGGGTCAATGGCTTTGATGTGGGTGCGGGGGGAATCCTCTTCGGGGAGGAAAAAGACCACGGGGTCAGGGTCCCTGCGCATGTTTTCATGGCCGCCGGCGCACTCGGCGCAGGGGCACGCATGGCGCAGAAGGGAAAAGGAATATTCACTGACGTGGCCGTCTTCCCACACGATGGTCAGTTTGGCTTTTTGACGGTCGGCTGTAATACTGGTGGGTTTTGGCATCATGGTCATATACTTGCTCCCAATCACAAGGTTCACTCAACCGCGTCTTCTTCTGTGTTTTGTTCTTGGGCTGCGGGGTAAGAGCCCAAGAGTTTGACAAAGGCGGCTCGCGAAAGCAGCCCCACCAGGGCCTCTTGGCACACGGGCTCTTGCCAATGGCCTTCGCAATCCAAATAAAACACGTACTGCCAAGGGCGATTGCGCCGAGGGCGGCTTTCGAGTTTGGTCAGGTTTAGGCCACGGCGGGCAAACTCATCCAAACAGCGGTTGAGCGCGCCGGGGCGATGGGGCACGGCGAAAACCAACGAGGTTTTCGAATGCGGGCTGAGGGGGGCTTCCTGATGGCCAATGACAAAAAAGCGGGTGATGTTCCAGGGCAAATCTTGAATGTCTGAGGCCAAGATTTCCAGCCCATAAATCTCGGCCGCCAGGCGGCTGGCGATGGCTGCCACCCCCGGCTGCGGGTCGGCTGCCAAATCTTTGGCGCTGCCCGCGGTATCATACCACGGCTCTGGCTGCCATCCGTGCCGGGCGATGTAATCTTCGCATTGAGCCAAGGCCTGCGGATGCGAACGCACGCGGCGGATGTCTTTCCATGTGGTGCCCTTGGGCGCCATCAAGTGATGGCGCACCTGGAGATAAATTTCGCCACTCACGCGCAGGTCGTGCTCCAGCAGCAAATCGTAGGCTTTGTTGATTGAGCCGGCAACGGCGTTTTCGACCGGGAGCACACCAAATTCCGCCTGGCCTTCTTCCACTGCGGTGAAAATCTCTTCAAAGGTGCGGCAGGGCAAGGTGCGCACCTCTGCGCCGAAGTGTTGGCGAATGGCCTCTTCGGAATAAGCGCCATGCTCTCCTTGAAATGCCACCGTTGTCATTTTTCTTGCTCCTTCCGCCGTTGGAATGCCGCCAATTGGGTTTCAATCCAGGCTTCCAACTCATTCCAATCTACGGTTTGCAGGTGAATTTGGTCGGGGCGCAATTTCGCGGCTTCGCCCAGATAGACGTGGATGATTTCCTCTTGGCTTTTGGTGGTGTTCCAATGCACCAAAATGCGCACCACCCGCGGCAGTTGGTGGGGAACGTTCATCTCATGGCCACACAGCAAGGGCACGTGCCACCAGCCTAACTGCCGCGCGGCCAAAGCCGGGAACTCCGCGTTGAGGTCTGGCGTGGTGGTGAGAATGGCACTGGCGACATCTTCGGCCTGGATGCCATTGAGGTGAATCATCAAGGCCAACAAACGTCGGGTTTCGCGCAAGATGTCTTCTCGGGTATTGGCCGGCACGGTCACAGCACCGCGCACGCCCCGACACATCAACGTCATAAAAGGCTCCTTTAGGATAAAACCTCAAACTTGAAGACCAGCAGCCGCCGTGCAGCCGCCTCCAAGCCGGCCTCGCCGTCATCCTCCGGCAAACAGGCCATCTTCACAAAATCGTGAAACGCCAAGGGTTGTTCCCACGCCACCCCCCGCAGCCACCCCAAGGCGTCTTCGAAAGGCAAACGGACAGCCCGAGCCCGATAACGCCGCCGCCCCACCACGATGGTGGCCTGCGGATTTGCAAGAAGGGTCTGATACCAGGGGGCGCTTTCCTCGTGGGTAGAAACCGCATAATAAGCCGAGCCATCTGGCTCTTTCCCGATGACATCCAACAACACACGATGTTGTTCGCCCTCAGCGTTGCCATCCACACTCAACAGCAGCAAATGCTCGCCGACAAAGCAACCCAACCCCCAGCGGTAAACCCACAACGGCAACCGCCATGTCCGGTGCAAACGGCTCCGCACCGAGGGCCGAGTTTTTACGGATACTGCCACGTGCTTGCTCCTTGTCACACCGCTGCGATGAAAAGGCTTCGATAACGCCTTTTATATGCCTGGGAGCGTCAAAAGTCAAGTCTCCCCGCAAAAAACGGCCGACGCCGAAGCCCAATCGGCACGACGTCAGGGGCAGCCAAGCGCCCCTGCCTCTGCGCCCGTGTCAGAGCAAACGCATTCTCGCCCGCCCGAGGCTGCCTTTTGGGCCAAAAGTCAAGTAGAATTAGGGCGGCCCGTTCTGCCTTTGGCGCTGAAAGCCATCGTTAGGAAGCAACGCCCCATGACCACCCCTCTCCCCCCCGAAACCCTTGCCCAGGCCATCCGCGCGCTGGAAGCCATCCGCGACGGCATGGATGTGATGACGGCCATCAAGCGCCACCCCTTGCCGCGCGGCCTGCTGAGCAAAAGCGCGCTGGTGGCGGCCTATCGGCAGTTGGTGGCTTCGGGCGCGTGGGAAGAAGACCCCGACCTGCTGGCGCGCATTCGGCTAAAGCCGGTGCGCTCGCTTTCGGGCGTCACCGTGGTCACGGTGCTTACCAAGCCCTACGATTGTCCGGGCGAGTGCATCTTCTGCCCCGACGACGTCCGCATGCCCAAGAGTTACCTTCCCGACGAGCCGGGCGCGCAGCGGGCGCTGATGCACGGCTTCGACCCCTACAGCCAGGTGCGCGCCCGCTTGGCCGCGCTGGAAGCCGTAGGGCACCCCACCGACAAAATCGAACTGCTGGTGCTCGGCGGCACGTGGACGTCTTACCCCAAAGACTACCAAGAATGGTTCATCCGCCGCCTGTTCGACGCGCTCAACGCAGACGACTGCCCGCCCGCCTGGCAGCAGGAAGGCGAATGCCGAGCGCCCAACCTGGAAGCCGCCCACCGCCACAACGAAACCGCGCGGCACCGCAACGTCGGGCTGGTGGTGGAAACCCGCCCCGACCACATCACCCCGCGCGCCCTGCACCGCCTGCGGGCCTTGGGCGTCACCAAGGTGCAGGTCGGCTTCCAGAGCATGGACGACCGCATCTTGGCGCTCAACAAGCGCGGGCACACCACGGCCGACAACCTGCGCGCCGCAGCCCTCCTGCGGGCCGGCGGCTTCAAAATCGTCGCCCACTGGATGCCCAACCTGCTCGGCGCCACCCCCGAAAGCGACCGCGCGGATTTCGCCCGCCTCTGGCAAGGGCTGTGCCCCGACGAACTGAAAATTTACCCCACCCAACTGCTGCCCAACACCGAACTTTACACCTACTGGCAGCGCGGGGAATACACCCCCTACACCACCGAAACCCTGATTGACCTGCTGGCCGACCTGAAAGCCACCGTGCCGCCCTATTGCCGCATCAACCGCGTCATCCGCGACATCCCCTCCACCCATGTGGTGGCCGGCAACAAGCGCACCAGCCTGCGGCAAGATGTGCTGGCCGAAATGGCCCGCCGCGGCACCCGCTGCCGCTGCATCCGCTGCCGCGAAGTGCGCGGCCGCGCGGTCAAACCGGAGATCCTCCGCCTGGAAGACTTCACCTACCAAGCCGCCTACGCCGAAGAGCACTTCTTGCAATTCGTCACCCCCGACGACCGCCTGGCCGGCTTCCTGCGGCTTTCCCTGCCCTTGCCCAACGCGCCTTCCACCGGCCTGGCCGACCTGGCCGAGGCTGCCATCATCCGGGAAGTGCACGTCTACGGCCAATCGCTGCCCGTGGGTGCGGAACGCCAAGGCGCGGCGCAGCACATCGGGCTGGGCACCCGCCTGCTGGAAGCCGCCGACCGCATCGCCAGCCAGGCTGGCTTCCGCAAAATCGCGGTAATCGCCGCGGTGGGCACGCGGCGCTATTACCTCGCACGCGGCTTCGAGCGGGGTGCATTGTATTTGGTCAAAACCCTCCCTTCAGACCGCACAGGGTAAGTTGGCGCTGGCCATAGGGCATAAAAAACACCCTCCGCCGAGGCGAAGGGTGTTTTTGGTCTGACAAAAGGCCAAATTTACTCCGTAAACACCGGCAAGTGCCCCAAAGCAATGATTTGGCGCCACTTGGCTCGGTCGCCTTCGGTAAAAATGGCGGCTTCTGCCACCACTTCTGCGCCGGCCTTTTCCATCAACAGCCGCATTCCCTGCAGGGTCGAGCCCGTGCTGATGACGTCATCCACCAGCACCACCTTCTTGCCTTGCAGCAAAGCCCTATCTTTCTCGTCCAGATACAGCACCTGCGGCTTGCCGGTGGTGATAGAGAGCGTCTCGGCTTGTAGGGCCTGCCCCATGTAGGGTTTGTAAGCCTTGCGCAGCACCACGTAGGGCTTTTTCATTCGGACGGCTAAGGCGTAAATGAGGGGAATGCTCTTGGCCTCGGCCGTGACCAAGACGTCAAAATCCACCTCGGCCAACCGCTCGGCCAAGGCATCGGCCGCGGCTTCGGTCAGTTCCACATCCCCCAAGATGTTGAGCACGGCAATGCGCACCCCGGGTGCGACTTCAAACAACGGAAGGTCTCGCTTCACCCCTGCAACTTCGACGGGATAGACTTCTCGGGCCTCGCCCATGCCACTTTCCTCCTTGTCAGCGAAAGGAATTGGAGCCTGCCGCAGTCCATTATATCCAAGTTTGCTTTTCAAGCCAGAGGCTTCGGCCCTCAGCGCAAAATGGCCACCGCGCCGTAGCCCACGACAGAGGTGTGATCGCCGGTGATGTCTCCCGAGGTGCCATAGCGCAACACAACACCGCGTTGGGCACCCAGCGCCTTAGAAGCCCACAACACCGCGGCCACAGGCCCCGCGCCACAGGCAAAGCCCGTGCCCTCACGCTCAGCGCGCAACACGCCTTCAGGGTCCAGCGCAGCAATGCGGCGCAACATGGTTTCATCCAACTGCCGTGCAACCGTGGCAGGGTAGTAGTGCGAGAGGTCTGTGCTGGCCACCAACAATGCCGAATGCTCAGCGAGCACCTCTGCCAAGGCTTCACCGACCGCCCGGCACACGCTCGGGCGGTAATCGCGCACCATCAAAGGAAGCAGGCGGAAAGGCTTGGCCAACGCCCGCTGGAGAAAAGGCAGCTCGATTTCCAGCGCGTGCTCAGGGTCGTTCAACACAGGCGTCGGGCGCAGCCCCAGGCGAATTTCCAACTGGTCACCAAAGGCGGCGAGCAAATCTCTCGCCACAGGGATTTCGCCCAAAGGGGTCGCATAGGCGTGGTGAGCGGTGGTCAACAAGGGCTCTCGGTAAGGGTAGTGCATCGGAGCCACAACGGCCACTACATCTGGCGCCATGCCCTGCACCGCCGCAAACGCGTAACCTGCCACCGGGCCGGAATAGCGCAAGCCCGCATGGGGCGCAACCACGCCCACAACCTCCCCTTCCAAAGGCGGCAACCGCTTCGCCGCCTCGGCCAGATAGCGGTCCACTTCTGTTGCCAAAACCTGGGGATCAGCCGGATACCACGTCCCTGCAATGGGAGACAACCGAACGTCGTCAAAATCGGTTTGATAGAGATTCATTGTCATCCTCCCAAACAGTATATCTCTCCGCTTTCAAACCACGACTCCCCAAGCCCCTTCCCAGGGCTTGGCCTCTCCTTTTTCATTTTAGCACGCTCGACAACCCCCAAATTTTTGGGGCGCTGTCTTCCGCATTCCTTAAATTTCTGTGGATAACTGCCCATTTCCTGTGGAAAACCAGCCTTAAATGTGGAAAACATAATTAGTTAGGCTGCGCGTGCCCCCCAGATTCGGGCTTGCAGGAGGCTCCTTCCCCAAATATGGCGGGCGCGATAACCCTGGGGAAAATCTCGGCAAAAGTGTGGAAAACTTTTCCCCGCCTTCTCCCCACTGGACGCGAAAAAGTCTGCGCTTTTGGCTTCGTCCCAAGCCCCATATTTGGGGTTGCACCTTGTTTCACACCCCATATTCTGGTTGGTCAACCCCGTGGGGAGTGGGTTTTCCCCTTTTTCCCCACCCCCTACGACGACTACGACGTTTGACTTTAACTGATGAAAGGGAAAAGGATAACTTTGGAAAACACTCACCCCCACAAAAAAAGCCCCCAAAGTGGGGGCTAAAGGGCAAGCGGCCATAGGGCTATCGCACGCCTTTTTGGGTTAGGAATTCATCCAAGGCTGCCAGCAGGGTTTCAATATCCGACATTTGCAATTCGCCCATGTGCGCGATGCGGAAGGTTTTCCCTTTTAAGGCGCCATAGCCGTTGGCAATGCGCATGTCGCGCTGCAACAGGAATTCGTTGATTTCGTTGACGTCCAGACCGTGGTCGTTCACGATGGAGGTCACGGTTTTGGAGCGATAGCCTTCTGCAGCCAGGAGCGAGAAGCCTCGTTCCAGCGCCCACGCGCGGACGCGCTTGGCCATGGCTTCGTGGCGGGCGAAGCGGTTTTCCAGGCCTTCTTTGAGGATGCGGTCCAGTTGATAATCCAGCGCGTAGACCAAGGAGACGGCCGGCGTAGCCGGGGTGGAATCTTTGAGGCGGTGTTTTTCCAAACGCAGGAAGTCGAAATACCAACCGCGGTTGGGCACCTCTTGGGCGCGTTCCATAGCCCGGTCGTTCACGGCGCCCAAAGCCAAGCCCGGCGGCAGGGCGAGGCATTTCTGGGATGAGGTGAGCACCATATCCAAGCCCCAGGCATCCATTTCCAATTTTGCGCCGCCCAGCGAGGAAACAGCATCAACGCAAATCAGGGTGTCGGGGCTGACTTCGTGCACCACGGCGGCGATGTCTTTGATGGGGTTTTCCAGGCCGACGGAAGTTTCGTTGTGCACAACGGTGATGATTTCGTAGTGGTCTTGTTTGAGGGCTTCGGCCACGGCTTCGGGGGTGACGGGTTGCCCCCATTCGATTTCCAACCGAGTGACTTTTTTGCCGTTGGTTTCGGCCACTTCGGCCCAGCGTTTGCCAAACGCACCGTTGACGCAGGCCAAGACTTTTTCCTTGGCCAGGTTGCGCACTGCGGCTTCCTGCAGGCCCGTGCCAGACGAGGCGGTAATGAAGACCCGATATTGGGTGTAAAACAGTTTGCGGGCTTTTTGCTCTGCGCGGTGGAAGATGGCTTCAAACTCAGGGCTGCGGTGAGGCAGGATGGGGCGGGCTTGGGCTTGAAGCACATCTTCAGCCACGTCCACAGGGCCAGGAACGAACATAGGTGACATGGTCAACCTCCTTTCGGTGAGGCGTTGCAATGATGTTGCGGCCTGATTGTATCATGGCCGGGGGCGTGGAAGAAGTTTTACGGACACGCGCCCGGGAAGAGAAAGGGGAAGACGGTGCACCACAGGTAGTGGGAGTCAATGTACCACAGGCCCAGGGCTACGATGAGGCAGGCAAACAGGAGGCCCAATAAGAAAAGATAAAGCCACCAACGGCGTTTGGAAGGCGCGGCCGAAGGAGCGGGTGCAGAAGCGGGGGGCGGGGCCGCGGGTGCGGGGGATGGGGCGGCCGGTTGGGCTGGCTGCGACGGGGGCGCGGGGGATGCTGCATCTGGGGCGGCGGCTGCGGAAGGCGCGGCGGCCTCTGGCGCGGGCGTGGGGGGCTGGGGGGCGTCTTGTGCGGCTTGCCGCAGGGTGGGGGCCGCAACGGCGACGGTGGCATCAGGGTCGAAGACTTGTTCGAATACCATGACAACATGAGGCCCGACGCGAATTTCGTCGCCCGGGCGAAGGGTGTAGGGCGCCACCAGGCGTTTGCCGTTGACAAAGGTGCCATTGGTAGAGCCCAGGTCTTCTAACACGTAGGCGTCGCCTTGGCGGCTTAGGCGCGCGTGGCGGCGGGAAACTTCGGCTTCGGCGATGACAATGTCGTTTTGCACGTCGCGGCCGATGTAGATTTCTGCGGTTTCAAGGGCGTAGGCTGTGCCTACCACGCCTCCGGATTTCACAACCAGGCGATATTGCGGTTGCGACATAACGCCTCCTCTCGCTGTAGCCCAATGGGCGCGCCATTGGGTGAACGGTTGGTTTTCTTCCCTTATAACTATAGCATAAAAAGCCGATAATCTGCACGTTGCCCAAGGCGGGGCGCGAGTTTTTGTTTTGGTGGCGGTTGGGGGCGTTTAAAAGCACATCCCCTCGGTAACCCGAGGGGATGTGATGGGTCGGAGGGGAAGGTTATGCTTCGCGGAATTCGCCGTCCACAACTTCGCCTTCGCCGTCGCTCGGGGCGCTGCCGCCAGAGGTGGCGCCCCCGTTGGCGCCCGGCGCAGCTCCACCGGCTGCGGCTTGTTGTTGGGTTTGGTACAGCTGCTGGCTGAGCGCGTGCCACATTTGTTGCACTTCTTCGGTCAGGCGCTTGATGCGTTCCAGATCGTCGCCTTTGATGGCCTCTTTGAGTTCGTTGACTTTGGCCTGGATGCGTTCGCGCTCGTTGCCGGGCAGTTTGTCGCCCAAGTCGCGCATGGTCTTTTCGGTCTGGTAGATGAGCGTGTCCGCGGTGTTGCGAGCCTCGACCAGTTCGCGGCGGCGCTTGTCTTCGGCTTCGTGGGCTTTGGCCTCTTGCACCATCCGCTCGATTTCCTCTTGGCTCAGGTTGGTCGAGGCCGTGATGGTCACTTTTTGCTCTTTGCCGGTGGCCTTGTCGCGAGCGGTGACGTTGAGGATGCCGTTGGCGTCAATGTCGAAGGTGACCTCAATTTGCGGCACGCCCCGCGGCGCAGGCGGGATGCCTTCCAGGCGGAAGCGACCCAGGCTCATGTTGTCCGCAGCCATCGGGCGCTCGCCTTGCAGGATATGGATGTCAACCGCGGTTTGGTTGTCTTCGGCTGTGGTGAAGATTTCGGTCTTCTTGACCGGAATTGTGGTGTTGCGCGGGATGAGCACGGTCATCACGCCACCCAGGGTTTCCACGCCCAGGCTGAGGGGGGTGACATCCAGCAGGAGGACGTCTTTCACCTCGCCAGCGAGCACGCCACCCTGAATGGCCGCGCCAATGGCAACCACTTCGTCGGGGTTGACGCCCTTGTGAGGCTCTTTGCCGGTCAGTTGGCGCACCAGTTGTTGCACCATCGGCATACGGGTCGCACCACCCACCAAGACCACTTCGTCCAGGTCTTTGGGCTCCATGTTGGCGTCTTTCAACGCTGCATAGAAGGGCCCTTTCAGGCGTTCGACCAAGTCTTCGGTGAGTTGCTCGAATTTGGCGCGGGTGATCTTGGTCACCAGGTGTTTCGGCCCACTGGCGTCCACGGTGATGTAAGGCAGGTTGACTTCGGTTTCCATCACCGTCGAGAGTTCAATCTTGGCCTTTTCGGCGGCTTCGCGCAAGCGCTGGAGTGCGTCGCGTTGCTGCCGCAGGTCAATGCCATATTCCTTCTGGAATTCGTCGGCCAGGTAGTTCACCAGGCGTTCGTCCCAGTTATCGCCACCCAGGTGGGTGTCACCGTTGGTGGCTTTCACCTCAATCACGCCTTCGCCAACTTCCAGGATGGAGACGTCGAACGTCCCGCCACCCAAGTCGAAGACCAAGATGGTTTCGTTGGTCTTCTTGTCAAGCCCGTAGGCCAGGGCAGCGGCCGTGGGCTCGTTGATGATGCGCAGCACTTCCAGGCCTGCGATTTTGCCTGCGTCTTTGGTGGCCTGGCGCTGGCTGTCGTTGAAGTAGGCGGGCACGGTGATTACAGCCTGGGTTACGGGCTCGCCCAGGTAGGCTTCGGCGTCGGCTTTGAGTTTGGCGAGAATCATCGCCGAAATTTCTTGGGGCGTGTATTCTTTGCCCGTGGCAGGCACGTAAACCCGAGCGTCGCCGGCCGGGCCTTTCACCACTTTGTAGGAGACCATCTTGCGTTCTTCTTCGACTTCCTCAAACCGTCGCCCCATGAAGCGCTTGATGGAATAGATGGTGTTTTCGGGGTTGGTGATGGCTTGGCGTTTGGCCAGTTGCCCTACCAAGCGTTCCCCGTTTTTGGTAAAAGCCACCACCGAGGGGCACAAGCGGGAACCCTCTGCGGTGGGAATGACCACAGGATTACCGCCTTCCATAACGGCGACCACGCTGTTGGTCGTCCCCAAATCAATACCAATAATCTTGCCCATAGAAAACCTCCTTATTTCAGGCTTTTTGGCCTGTTGTCGTCAAACTATTTTGCACTCTTAGCATACCAGGCTTTTGCAAGAAGTTTATTAACGCCGCGTAGGAAAAAGATAAGAGGGGAAACCTCCCCGCAGCGTGGGGAAGGAGCGCTTCAACGCAAGGGCACACGATGCGCTGGGGGCGGGGGCTGGAGCAATTGCGGGCTTGTGCCTTCCTGTGAGGATCTTGCAAGAACTTTGCCGAAGTGTGCTACAATGAACCTGACGGTTTGGAATTGGGCAAGGAACACGCCCCCAACCGACCTTTGCGCGCCTTTTTGGCCTGAGCGCCGCGGGCTGGGCTTGGTGGGGGAGGCGACTGCGCCCGGCGCCCATGCGGCTCGAGGCCGGCGTGTTTTGCCCCTGGCTTGCAAGGGCTGACGTTGGGGGCAATCTCGTCAGGAGGTCATCATGAACATCCAATGGAAAGACTACCTCACTTTTCGGCGCATGATCACCCCGATCGTCATTCAAATCGTGTTTTGGCTGGGCGTTGCGGCCGTTTTGGTTGGCAGCGCGGTGGCCTTTTTTGGCGGTTTGATCACCGGTTTGAGCGACGGTGATGTTGGCAAGATTTTGGGAACCCTCATTGGCGTGCCCATTTTGATGGTGGTGGGGCTGTTGTTGGTGCGCATTTACACGGAATTGCTCATCGTGTTTTTCCGAATCAACGACAGTTTGACCGACATTCGGGACGCGTTGGTCAAAGCGCCGCAGGCCGCGGCTGAGGCGCCCAGCGAGCCACCTTCAGAAAGCGAAGGCTAAATGCAAAAGCTGACCCCGCCTGTGTTGAGGGGCGGGGCTCTTTTTGTCAGCGAGAAGGAGCGATGAATTTGCTGCCATTGCAAGGGAAGCGAGTGTTGTTAGGGGTTACGGGCTCGGTGGCGGCCTACAAAGCCGCTGCTGCCGCCTCGCGCTTGACCCAGTTGGGCGCGCAGGTCACCACGGTTTTGACGGCGGCTGCAACGCGGTTCGTCTCGCCGCTGACCTTCCAATCGGTCACCGGGCAGCCAGCCTATACAGACGCAGACCTTTGGGGGCAGCGGGGGCATGTGCTCCATGTGGGCTTGGGGCAGCAGGCCGATTTGGTCATCATTGCCCCGGCTTCAGCCAACACCTTGGCCAAGTTGGCCCACGGCCAGGCCGACAACCTCCTCACCCTCACCGCCTTGAGCACCCAGGCGCCGTTGTTGATCGCGCCGGCCATGGATGGCGGCATGTTTGCCCACCCCGCCACGCAGGCGAATATCGCCCGCCTAACCGAGCGTGGGGCGGTGTTTCTGGGCCCTGAAGAAGGCCATTTGGCTTCAGGGCTGGTGGGCCCAGGGCGGATGGTCGAGCCCGACGCGTTGGTTGGGATGGCGCGCTACCTCCTCACCCGCAACGGCCCGCTGCAAGGGCGCCGCGTGTTGGTCACCGCAGGCGGCACCCAAGAGCCCATTGACCCGGTGCGGGTGGTGGCCAACCGTGCTTCGGGCAAGCAGGGCTTTGCCTTGGCGCAAGCCGCGTTGGATTTGGGGGGCGAGGTAGTGCTGGTGAGCGGCCCCACTTCCCTCGCAACGCCCGCGGGCGCCCAGCGGGTGGATGTGCGCACCGCAGCCGAGATGAAAGACGCGGTGTTCCAACATTTGCCCGAAACCGAAGTGCTGTTGATGGCCGCAGCCGTGGCCGATTATCGCCCGGCTTCGCCAGCCCAACACAAAATCAAAAAAGGAAAGCACGAATGGCGCTTGCCCCTGACGCGCACCACCGACATCTTGGCCGCAGTGGCTTCCCAACGGGAAGCCTGGCCGCACCTGCAATTGGTGGTGGGGTTTGCCGCGGAGAGCCGTGATTTGCTCGCCAACGCCCAGGCCAAACTGTCGGCCAAACGGTTGGATTTGATCGTAGCCAACGATATCACCGCTGCCGATGCCGGCTTTGCCGTGGATACCAATCGGGTCACACTGTTGTATGCCGATGGCCTGGTTGAGCCGCTGCCACTGATGCGCAAAGACGAGGTGGCGCAGGCCGTGATGATGCGGGTTTTAGTGTTGTTGGAAGGGGGCGTGTTAGGGCATCTTTGCACCCCCCAAGCATGGGAACAGGCCAAAGCGCAAGGGGTCTATCGGCCGCTTTCGTTGGAGCGGGAAGGGTTCATCCACCTTTCGCGGTTGGACCAAATTCCCGCGGTGCGGGCGGCCATTTTTGCCCGGCGCGACGATTTGCTGTTGCTCAAGGTGCGCTTTGCGGCTGTGGCCGAGCACGTGAAGTGGGAAGCCGTGGAGGGCGATGTGTATCCGCATTTGTATGCGCCCCTTCCCCTGGAGGCTGTGGAAGCCGCGACGCCGTTGCCCTGACCTCTTCCCGCCACAAAAGCAAAGCCCGCCCTTTTGAAAGGGCGGGCTTGTTTTTGGCGCAGCCTCAGGTGGTTATGAGATGAGGCCGGTTTCTTTCCCGACTTTGTAGTACGCTTCCAGCACACGGTCAATTTGCTCATCGGTGTGGGTTGCCATGTAAGACGTGCGCAGCAAAGTTTTGTTGGAAGGCACGGCCGGGGGCAGCACAGGGTTGACGAAGACGCCTTCCTCGAAGAGGCGCTTCCAGACGGTGATGGTTTTGAATTGATCGCCAATGATGATGGGGATGATGGGGGTTTCGCTGGTGCCGGTGTTGAAACCCATTTGGGTGAGTTCCCGCTTGACCCGGCGGGCAATGGCCCAGAGGCGCTCGCGGCGTTCGGGCTCCTCTTTCATGATTTGGAGCGCCGCCCGTGCTGCCGCGGCGTTGGCCGCGGGGATGCTGGCGCTGAAGATCATGGAGCGCCCCATGTGTTGAATGTATTGCACTACTTCGGCTTCGCCGGCAATAAAGCCGCCCAATGAGGCAAACGATTTGCTAAACGTGCTCATGATGAGGTCCACGTCTTCGGTGGCGTTGAAGTGTGCCGCAGTGCCGTTGCCTTGTGGGCCCAGGACCCCCATCGCGTGGGCGTCGTCCACCATCAGGCGCGCGCCATATTGGCGGCAGATCCGCACGAGGTCGGGCAGGGGCGCGATGTCGCCATCCATGCTATACACGCCATCTACCACCACCAGCCGCCCGCGTTGCGGATCCAGGCTTTGCAGCACCCGCTCTAAATCGGCCATGTCGTTATGGCGGAACCGTTTGATGCGCCCCTGAGAGAGCACGGCGCCGTCAACGATGCTGGCGTGGTCGGCGCGATCCAGAATGACGAAATCTTCCCGGTTGACAATGGCTTGAATGGTGCCCAAGTTGGTTTGATAGCCGGTGCTGAAGACCAGCGCGGCCTCTTTGCCGACAAATTCGGCCAGCTCTTCTTCCAACTCTTTGTGCAGTTTCAAGGTCCCGTTGAGAAAGCGAGAGCCAGTGTTGGAAGTGCCATATTTGCGAATGGCTTCGATGGCGGCTTCCCTCACTTTGGGGTGCGTGGTGAGCCCCAAGTAGTTGTTGGAGCCGCACATGATGAGCCGGTGCCCGTGATAATCGACCTCGGTGCCTTCGTTTTCATCTAAGGGGATAAAATAGGGATAATAGCCGGCACGAATTGCTTCTTTGACGTCGGTGTAAGCGTAGGCTTTGGCGAAGATGTCTTTGCCTACCCAAGCATCGTCCATGTTTTCTCCTCCTGGTGATAAAAACGATTCGAAAAGAATGTGCCTCCAAGGTTGCTTCAATTTTACTCTCTTTTTGAATGCTGCGGGGAATTTTTTAAAAATTTGGATAGGACGTTTTCTCTATTGAGGCAGTTGGGAGCACAGATTGCGAGTGAAGAACGCAGATGAACGCGGATAAATCCACCGATTGGCACCGATTTGCGCCGATTTTTTGTGTAGGGGCAAGGCGTGCCTTGCCCTATCTCCCCTCCGTGCCCTCTGTGGCTCCGTGCGCGTCCCAGGGCGGAGCAGCGCTGCGCCCCTACAAGGCCCTCGCAATGACATG
>Ga0256914_1002776_pt1 | contig 14379 bp, 9 predicted proteins | sample HulkmetaG_FD_191571 | JGI IMG/M metagenome (GOLD analysis project Ga0256914, IMG submission 191571) | Hydrothermal chimney microbial communities from Main Endeavour vent field at the Juan de Fuca Ridge, Pacific Ocean - Hulk | ecosystem: Environmental > Aquatic > Marine > Hydrothermal vents ... | reverse complement strand
GAGAGGTCGACGAGGGGGCGATCGATGTCCAGACCTTCTATGTGGACTCGGACGGTGATCAGTACGGAGACCCGTTCAACCAGGTAGACCAGTGCTTCCCCACCGGGGACCTGGTCGACAACGACCAAGACTGCAACGACGACGACCCCTACATCAACCCGGCCGCCACCGAAATCTGCGACAAGCTCGACAACGACTGCGACGGAGCGGTCGATGAGGGCGTCACGACCACCTTCTACATCGACGCCGACCAGGACGGCTACGGCTCCCCAAACACGTCCAGCCAGGCATGCAGCGCCCCGTCCGGCTACGTGGCCGACGACACCGACTGCAACGACAAGGACAAGGGGATCAACCCCGGAGCCACCGAGGTCTGCGACCCCGAGGACGTGGACGAAAACTGCAACGGCGTCGCCGATGACGACGACCCCACCACCGATGAATCCACAAAAACCTACTACTACCCGGATTCAGACCGCGACGCCTACGGCGATTCCCACGACCCGGGACTCCTCGTCTGCAACGACCCTTCCACCCAGTACGTCACGTTCAGAACCAACAACGACGACTGCGACGACGCCAACAACACCATCCACCCCAACGCAGAAGAAACCTGCAACAACGAAGACGACGATTGCGATGGCGAAATCGACGAGGGCGTGGGGACCAATACCTTTTTCCTCGATTCCGACGGGGACGGATACGGAGACGCAAGCACATTCATCACCGCCTGCTTCGACCCCCCGGACGGCTATGTCTCCAACAAATTCGACTGCGACGACACCAATCCCGACATCCACCCCGGCGCCCAGGAAACGTGCAACGAACTGGACGACGACTGCGACGGCAAGGTGGACGAAGGCGTGGGCGAAACCTACTACCGCGATGCTGATGGAGACGGTTTCGGCACATCCGACGACACCATCCAGGCCTGCTCCATGCCCACCGGATATGTCTCCGACCAGACCGACTGCGACGACACCCGCGCCGATGTCAACCCGGACGCGCCCGAGGTCTGCGACGATGCAGACACCGACGAGGACTGCGACGGCAAACCGGACGACGCCGACCCCGAAGGAGCCCGCGCCGACACCCTCGACCCCTTCTACCCCGACGCCGACCGCGACAGCTTCGGTGACGAAAACGCCGCCCCGGAATACCGTTGCGACCCCCCCGTCACCACCCCGGGGGAATACTGGAGCGAAAACAACGACGATTGCGACGACCTGGACCCATCCATCAACCCCGACGGCGTGGAAGTCCTCAACCTCAAGGACGACAACTGCAACGGCCTCATCGACGAGGGCCTCTACAAACCCGATTGCGCCTGGATCCTCGCGGCAGACCCCGCCGCACCCACCGGCCGCTACTTCATCGATCCAGACGGAGATTTCTACGGGGTCGACCCCTTCGAGGTCTACTGCGAAATGGAGATGGCAGGCGGGGGATGGACGCTGGTCGCCAAGCTCACCAACCAGGACGACAAGCACTGGATCAACTCGGCCGAATCCTGGACCGGGGACGACTACTACGGAGACACCGTCACCATGGCGGCAGGCTCCGACGCCAAGTCCCAGGCATGGAGCACGGTCGCGGCCACCGAGATGATGTTCACCGACAACTTCAACTACGCCGATCAGCTCTACGTGGCCACCAACTCCAACTGCCTCAACAGCATGACCATGAGCGAGTTCTTCGGTGTGGCCCTCTCCGGGTTCCCCAATACCGCTGTCCGCGACTTCTATGCACGCTGTGAGGTGGACCACAACTACGTCCCGAACTGGGCCACCGAGCCAAACTGGGGCAACAACAACGCCCTCTCTCCCAACATCTCCCTCAACGCCAACTCCGGACCTCACATCCTCATCGCTGCTGTGGACTACAACGACTCGTCCGCTGTCATCAGTTTCTACCGCGAAGGATACACCGAATTTGATGTGGGCCTGGCAACCTACGACGGCGATGAAAACGGCGTCGGGTTCGGAACCCAATCCGCATGCCAGGACATCGGGGGACCGACCAATTGCTTCGAAAACGATACGACCTGCCAGACCTACTACCCGGAGACCGTACTCCTGTTCGTACGTTGACCCCCGTTCCACCCCGGGGCGACCGCCGCTCGAGCCCTGAATCTCGCACGGCGCCCCCTCCTCGAGAGATCAGTCGCCGGCCCCCGCACTCGATTCCTCACCGGATTCCTCCACCACCGGGGCCACCTGGAACCGCCCATCCTCGAGACCCAGTCGCAACTCACCCGGCATCCGGCCCGTGGCCATCGCCTCGAGCACCGTGGTGGACAGAAGAGGCATCACCTCGGCGCGCAGAAGATGATCGATGTTCCGCGCGCCCGAATCCACCGAGGTGCTCCGCTCGGCGATGTGCATCACGACCTCCTCGGCATACGTCAAGCGCGTCCGGTGACTCCGCGCCACACGGTCGGCAAGCCGGTCAAGCTTGAGCACGGTGATTTCCTTCAACACGTCCAGGGAGAGCGCAAAGTAGGGGACAACGGTCATCCGGGCCAGGAGTGCCGGCTTGAGGTAGGCGGCGAGGCTGGGCCGGATGGCCGCATCGAGTTCCTCCGGGGTGACGGCCGGGTTCTCCGAGCAAAGCCGCACAATGATGTCCGTGGCCAGGTTGCTGGTCATGAAGATGACCGTGTTCTTGAAATCGATCTCGCGGCCTTCTCCATCCGCGAGCACGCCCTTGTCGAACACCTGATAGAAGAGATTCATCACCTTGGGCGCAGATTTCTCGATTTCGTCCAGGAGCACCACCGAATAGGGCCGCTGACGCACGGCCTCGGTGAGCACGCCGCCTTCCCCATATCCAACATAGCCTGGAGGGGACCCGATAAGCCGCGACACCGTGTGCTCTTCCTGGAACTCCGACATGTTGATCGCTGTCATGAACTGCTCACCGCCAAACAGAAGGTCAGCCACTGCCAGCGCGGTTTCGGTCTTGCCCACACCGCTCGAGCCCACCAGCAGGAAGACGCCCAGGGGCTGTTTCGGGTTCTGAATCCCGGCTCGAGCCCTTCGAATGCACTCCGCAATGGCCTTGAGGGCGTGATCCTGGCCCTTGATCCGCTCGCGAAGCCGCTCCTCCAACTCCAACACAGCACGGACCTCGTCCCGAACCATGGTGCCCACAGGAATCCCGGTCCAATCCTCCAGCACCTCGGCCACCATGTGGGGCGACACGTCCGGCTGCACCATCGGTGTCTCACCTTGCACACGACGAAGCGCGTCCAACGCCTGCTCCAGTCCCTCCGGCGTCCCGGCCGCCTGCTCGGCGCTCTCCGACGGCGCTTGCTCCGGGCTCGATGCCGAAGGCTCCGGCTCATCCGCGGAATCAGGGTCCTTCAGCCCTCTCCGAAGGGAGACGACCTCGTCCGCCAAAGCCTTTTCCCGCTCCCACTTCTCCTTCAGTTCGGCCAGACGCTCCCTCTGCGCCTCAATGCGTGCTTCGATTTCCGCGACACGCCCGGCAGATACGTCCACCCCCAACGTCTGATCCCGCTTCAACGCTTCCAGGCTGCAGTTCAGCGCAGCAATGCGCTTCTCCAGGTCGTCGATGGGGGCCGGCGTGGTGGACAGACTGATTTGAACCCGGGCCGCGGCCGTATCCAGCAGGTCCACAGCCTTGTCCGGAAGCTGTCTCCCGGACAGGTAGCGCGCCGACATCTCCACCGAGGCCACCACCGCACCATCGGTGATGACCACTCCATGATCCTTCTCGTACCGGGACTTGAGTCCCCGCAACATGTCGATGGCCACCGGAATGTCCGGCTCCGCGACCTTGATCGGCTGGAATCGGCGCGTCAATGCGGGATCCTTCTCGAAATGCTTCTTGTACTCCTTCCAGGTCGTGGCGGCAATCAACCGGAGTTCTCCTCGAGCCAGGACCGGCTTGAGCAGGTTGGCCGCGTCGGTCCCCCCGGCTCCGGCTCCGGCCCCGATGATCGTGTGGGCCTCATCGACAAAAAGCACCACCGGCCTGGGGGCTCCCTGGGCCTCCGAAATCACTGCCTTCATTCGATTCTCGAATTCGCCCTTGACCGACGCGCCGGCCGTCAGCAGCCCAATGTCCAGCGCCAAAATCTCCACTTCGGCCATGCGCGGCGGAACGTCCCCGGACACAATCCGCAATGCCAATCCCTCCACCAGGGCGGTCTTGCCCACCCCGGCCTCCCCCACGATGATCGGGTTGTTCTTGCGGCGCCGGGACAGCACATCGATCATCTGCCGAATCTCCCGGTCCCGCCCGATCACCGGATCCAACCGGCCCTCCCGCGCCTTGCCCGTAAGGTGGTGCGTGAAACGCGCCAGGGCCGAGTCCTCACCCGGCTGGAACGGCCGGTCCGAATCCCCCGCCTCCCCCTCCGGCTCCTCCCCGGAACCGGAAATGATCTCCATCAAACGCTCCGCCAGCTCCCCCCGCGGGATCTGCTCGACTCGACCGCGCCATTCCCGGGCACTGAACCGCCCCGGACGCAGCACCAGGGTGGCAAACAGGATACCAGTCCGAATCCGGTCCTGCCGAAAATCGAGCGACCCGACCATCCACGATTCAGTCACCCAGTCCACCAGGACCGGTGCAAACGTGGGACGCCCCGGGTTGCCGTCCCGAAACGAGTCGAGCACCGCCAGCAACTCCCGGCCGAACCGTTCCACGTCCACTCCAAAATGACGCAGCAGCACGCTGACATCTGAATCTCCCTGCTCGATGGCCTTGAACAACACATGCTCCACCGAGACTTCGTAATGCGAACGGGACATGCAGTACCCAATCGCGTTCTCGAACACCTTGCTCGCATATGGCGCAAGACGGGCAAACAACCCCTTCAGGTCAACTGTTGACATGTCGCACTCCTTGCAATGGGCCGGCAACCACGCGCCGGTTCCCCCGACCGTCGGCCCGAATCGACAACACCACCCGCGAGGTCCGCGGCACACCCAGCCAGGATGTAAGATGAAGGCGTACCGGCGCCCGCCGGCCGAGATACATCCCCCGCACCTGCGAACGGTCCAGCACCAGGGCCACCTCGTAGTCCAGACCATCACGCAGCGCCAGCCCCAAAACCCGATCCAGGCGGGCCAATCCCGGCCCTCCCGGCAGGAAACTCTCAACCTCCTCAATGCTCAAAGGCCCAATCCACACCCGAAACATCCCAGCACGATCCTGAATTCGCCGCCCAATCGTACAATTCCGCCCCAGACAGACCCGTCCCACTCGCAACCGCAACACCTGCTCCTCCGGAATCGCCACCCAACGCAACACACACTCCTCGACCTCCACCCGCGGATGAACAGAAGCCCGCAACAGCGTCTCCAAGGCAGCACGGCTCATCGGCCGACGCGCCAACAACCCGGCCCACTTCAAAAGAAAACGCGGCTCAAACTCCGCCTGGTCCTTCAAAGCCGCCCGGTGAAACCCCACCAGGGCGAGCAATAGCGTCGAAAGATCGTCGGTGGCGTCCGGAGTCCACTGGAACAGAAACCGGAACCGCTGCCAGACTCGAAAAAAAAGTTCTATCAACCGGTTGTTGATGATGTCCAGAAAATCACGGACGACCCGATTCTCCTCGGCGCCCAACTCCATCAGGTAGACCACGGGAAGCGGAGAACTCACTCCGTACAGGCCCATGAACGTGGTGGTGATGACGTGAACCTCGCGATCTTCCACTTGCTCGAGATCAACACGGACGATGTCTGCGGCGGGGAACCCGAGAGACATGTCGGGCTTGAACCGGAGATCCGGGAACTCGGGTCCAGGCCGCGCATGGTCCCGGACTGCGGTGGTGTCTGCGAGCAGGCGCACCAGTTGAAAGAAGGAGGCCCTGCGCACGTCCTCCGGCCGTGGCAGCGGGGAGACGTTCCGGTCATGCCTGGCATCGTCGTCTGACAAGGAGGTATCCTCCTGGACTAGATGAGGTTCTCACCCCCGATCTTGCCGGGCCACTCGATGAGCAATCCCTGTTCGACCCCCGAGATCGAAAGGGCGACGAACGTGTTGATCGCGCACGACGCGGCGAGATAGGCCTGGAGCACAGACCCGAACAGGAACACGTCGCCGTCTCCTTCGAAAGCCGACTCGTGGACCTTGAGCGCCATGTTGGTTCCTCGCACCACGTGTCCTCGAAACAGGGCGTCCCTGGACTCGATACGCACGTCCGCCAGTCCTGCGAGCAGCTTGCGATGGTATTGCACCCTGGCCCGGTCCCGTCGGGCAGGATACTGGTAGGCCATGAGCAGGGATCGGAGGGCTCCAGGGCTTCCCAGGGACCGGACGTTGACGCCGAGCAGGGAGATGAGGTGCCAGAGCAGAGACCGGGCCAAGGGTGGTGGCGCGTTGTAGGTCGGCCTGAGCAGGTTGCTGAAGGTGGCGAACGACGGTGAGGACGCGGTGGGTTTGCACACGTCTCCGACCTTGAGTGTTTCCGGTAGATGGCGGTTGGTCGCCACCAGGTCGATGGAAAGGTACTCCAGCGTGTCGGACCCCACCGTCCCTTCTGCGTCTCCGGCCGGCTCGCGTACCCGGTCGGGATACTGGAGTGAGATGTAGGTGTCCACCGCCTCCTCTTCCCCGGTAACGGCCGGCTTCAGGCTGACCATGTAAGCGGGGCGCTCACCGGCTTCATCCCCCAACGGGTCCTCGAGTTCAAACACGGGACGATATCGTTTCCGCTCTGCCGTGCCCCGCGCAAAACTCGTGACGTCCTCGATGGCATACACCTCGTAGTGCTCCTGCGGGGAGGCGTCGACCTGAACGCGGAACTCATGCTGAAGCGGATCGAGACGGATGGGTCGGGCGTGCTCGGAGAAGAGGTTCACGATGGGGGTGCAGTGGAGCCGCACATGGTCTCTGTCAGGCCGGACCTGTCTTGGCAGGTCCTCCACCAGGTGGAACCGGATCTCGAGGGCCGAGCCGTCGAAGTGGTGCCACACGGTCTCCAGCCCCCCCACGTCCACGAACAGGAACTTCTCCGGCAAGGTGAAGTACTCCTGGAGCACGCAGTGCCCTGTCACCACGTTGTCGCCATACTCGAGCAACGTTTCCTCGCGGGCCCACCCCACCGGTTGCACGGAACCGGGCGCCAGCGTCCAGGTCCGGTCCCGCCCCTCCGCGTTCCTGGCTGCCACCTCCACGGAGCGGACCTTGCGGAGCAGCCAGTAGTAGAGCGTGGCAGAGACCCGCCGCGGACCGTGCAGGTGCAATCGCAACGCGGGCAGGTCCTCCGGCTCGATCACTGCTCCACGCTCGACTTCCAGGGCAAGGACCAGCACCGGTTCCCCGGCCACGGGACGGTCCACGCGCACATCCACCACGGACATGGGGGCCATGTGGACCGGGTAGCAGGTACGAAACGTGCACACCGTCCCATCCCTGGGCACCGAGGACACCAGAACCCCTCGGTCGATCCGTTGCACCCCCTTCACCATTCCCGGGCGGGGGCGAAACTCCAGGATACTCGTGCACGGTGTCGGCCTCAGGTACTGAGGCCAGAGGAGGTGCACCAACCCGTGTGAAAGTTCGGGAATCTCATCGTCGAGTTTTTGCCGAAGCCTCCCGGTGAGGAATGCCACCCCTTCCAGCAACCGCTCCACGTCCGGGTCATAGGCGAACTCGTCCAACAAGCGGCCGGCCTCCGGGTGCTTTTGGGCGAACTCGCGTCCAAGCTCTCTCAGGCTCCTCAATTCATCGTTGAAATAGCGGTTGAACATGGGTCAGCGCCTCACCTGCACCCGGCCGGAGGAAGTGACCACGGTATCGAACCCCATGCGCGTCTTCACTCCGGGAACCCGAACCTGGGCGGAGATATGAAACCGCAACGTGAGGGCGTCCTCCTCCTGCTTGTCATAGATCACACGCACCCGGGTCAGACGGGGTTCGTAGTGCTTTACACACCGCCGAATACTCTCCGCCATCTCCCCAACCGACTCGGGGTAGTTGTGAAGAATGGCCGAAAGGTCGATGATCCCGTACTCGATGGCGCTTGGTGCACTCCCTCGACGACTGTTCAGCACACGCCGCAGATTGAGCAAAATCGACTCCTTCAGCAGCCGGGGCTGGTCATAGGAGGAGCCCGGATCTGGACACCGAAGCTTCTCGAACAATGTGCGTGCGTCCCTCACGGAAATCACCTGCCATCGACACCGGGCCCGCCCCCTGGGGGTGGACCCCCTGGGGATGGAAAGGGGTGTTTCTCGTCTCCCGCGTCGCACGTACCTGGACGCCGTGGCCCCGGTGGTCGCGACCGGCGCGACGGGCGGTCAATGCGGCCAGGTGCCGGCCTCAATCCGAGGCCGGCACCATGCCGACTCACCTGTGTAGTGGTCCGGACGAAATCAGGATCGAGGCGTCTTCCAGTCGTCCTCGGCCTCGATCCCGTCGGGCTCCCAGGTCCAGATGATCTTGCGGTAGGTGAAGCTCACGTCCTCCATGTGCTGGAACGGCTCGGACGCAGGGTCCAGGCAGTTGGGAATCCAGGGCTTGATCGACACGATGATCGCTTCCACGAGCCGGATGGTGTAGTAGTGTTCCTCGGTACCGGTGTTGTCGATCCGATAGAACTTCAGTGTCACGTCTTTCATTCGTTCGCCCGAGGTGAGCGCCTGAAAGAGCTTGGGCGAACTCTTGTCGAACACCTTCGTGATTTTGAGCGCGTTGTGAACCCGCTTGCCAGTGGGCTGTCCGCTCTGGGGGTCTCGAGGAATGTAGACCTCGTGCTCGAGCGCCTGAACGAGAATGGAATCCTCTCTCCCAACCTGATCCACGGACCCGGCGATCGGACCCTGGTTCTCGCCTTCCAGCCAAAGGTGGCTCACCATCGCCATGGTATTTTCCTCCGTTCGTCCTCGTCATTCAGGCGGACGAGGTTCGCCTTCCCAGGCCAATCCCGGGTTGGTCAGGTCCGCCTATTTCTCCAACTTCCCGACCAACGACAGCGTGAAGTTGGCTCCCATGTACTTGAAATGGGGACGGACCTTCAGATCCACCTTGTACCAACCAGGCTCGCCCTCTACCTCCGAAACCACAATCTGCGCTTCCCGCAGTGGACGTCGGCTCCGCACGCCGGCCGATGCGCCATCGTGTCCGGCGACATACTGCTTTATCCAGTTCTCCAGCTCTTTCTGCAGGTCTGTTCTCTCCTTCCAGCTTCCGATGTTCTCCCGCTGGATCACCTTGATGTAGTGCGCCAGCCGGGAAATGATGAACATGTAGGGGAGCTGAGTCCCCAACTTGAAATTCGTTTCCGCTTCCTTCGCCGCACTGTCGGTCCCAAAGAACTTGGGCCGCTGCACCGAATTCGCGGTGAAGAAACAGGCGTTGTCACTCCCCTTGCGCACGGTCAGGGGAATGAACCCCTCCTCGGCCAGTTGGTAGTCGAGCCGCTCGGGAATCAGTATCTCTGTCGGTATCTTCGCCTCGATAGACCCCATGGACTCGAACGTGTGCACAGGGAGATCGTCCACCGCCCCGCCGGACCGCGGTCCGATGATGTTGGGACACCATCCGTACCGGGCGAAGCTGTCGGTCAGACGCGTCGCAAAGGCAAACGCCGTGTTCCCCCAAAGGTAGTTCTCCTGAACGTGCCCATCCGGTCGCGCCGCCCGCACGTCCTCCTGGTAGTCGAACGCACGGACCGGGTTCCCGGACCCGTAGGGCAGACGCAGCAAAAATCGAGGCATGGTCAACCCGACGTACCGCGCATCCTCTGAATCCCGGAACGCCCGCCACTTGGTGTACTCCGGCCCCTCGAACAGGTCCTTCAACTCCCCGACGCGATGCAACTCCTCGAACCGCTCCACGTTGAACATCCCCGGAGACGCTGCGGCAATGAACGGCGCGTGGGCCATCGCCGCCACCGAGGCAATGTTCTGAAGCAACTGAATGTCACGCGGCCGGTGCGAAAACTCGTAGTTCCCAATCAGTGCACCATAGGGCTCACCACCAAACACGCCATACTCGTTCGTGTACACGTGCCGGTAGAGCCCCGACCGCACGATCTCGGGCGCATCCTCGAAGTCTTCTTCCAGTTGCTCCTTCGACACATCCAGCATGTCCACGCGGATGTTCGCCCGGAAATCCGTCCGATCCACCAGAAGCTTCAGCCCCCGCCACGCAGACTCCAGTTTCTGAAACTTCTCATGGTGCAGAATCTCGTCCAGTTGCCTGCTGATACGCCGATCGATCTCCCCGATCATCTCGTCGACCAGAGACTTGTCCACACGCTCCACCTGCTTGTACCGATCGACGATATCTTCAAGCAGCGTCGAAATACCGGCCCGGTAAACGCGCTTCACCTCCGGCGAACTGGCTCGAGTCTCCTCGAGCAACTCCTCGAGCAACGTGCTCCCACCCTGTGCCTGTGTTCCTTCAGTCATGGACACCCCTCCTCTGGGACTCCGGCCTTGGGCCGAGAAACGGCTAGTCTTCCTTGGAGGACAACCCGAGTTCGTCGAGCACCTGCTGGAACCGCGCTTCGTCCTTCAAGATCGCCATGAGTTTCCTCCTGAAGTTGGGCACGCTGCTCAGAGGCCCCTTCAGGGCGGCGAGCGCCTCCCTCATCTCCAACAACTCGGCCAATGCCGGCACCTGGCGCGCCACCTGTTCCGGCTCCAGATCTCGAAGCCCTTCCACCTTCAGTTCCACGGGCAAATCCCCTGCGTCCTCCTCTTCCGAAAGCCTGTTGGGCACGGAAAAGCTCAAGGTGATGCCCTGCTCCCGCATCACGGCGTCGAAGTTGTCCTTGTTCACACTGACCGGCTTCTTTTCCTCGAGGGGCGTATCGTCGGCTTTCTGCGTGAAGTCGCCCAGAACCATGAGCCGGAAAGGAAGCTCTTTCTCTTCCTGGGCGTCGCCGGTCGTCGTCTTGTAGGTGATGTTTACACGTTCTTTGGGTGCTACACTGCCATCGCTTCCCATATTCGACCTCCGAATAATATACGGTTTGTCTCTTCTTGCCAACACATTTTTCAGTTCTTGTCAAATTTTATCGCTGTTGCGATGTCTATCCTCGCCAACCTGTCAAGAAGGGCCTGAACTTCTGGATCGGGCGTACCCGACCCCTTCCCTCCACGCCCCCCCCGCGCCAGACAGGCCTCCAGCCTCGTCGCCAACAATTCGGCCATAAGGGGTCGATCCCACTCCTCCAGCCGATGCCGGATCGCCACCGTGTCCAGGGCCTCCAGCAACTTGGAAGCACTCGTGGCCCAGCCCAGCTCCAGGGCGATACGCGCCAGGTCGAGGTGCCCTCGGAATCGATCCTTTCCGTAAGGCAACGCATCCACTCGAGCCTGGAGCAGGGACACGGCGTCCTCCCCCCTTCCCGCCTGCACCAGGGCTCGAGCTTCCTTCAGGGTCTCGTTCCATGAACCCGCTCCGGCACTGCTCTCCCCCCGGGGCTCGAGTCCGGAAGGCCGACCCGAAGAGGGGGGCCCCGACCGGGGACTTCCGGTCCGCCCCGCGCGCGCCAGCCACCGCCGGGTCTGGTCCCCCACGAACGGTGTCCCATCCCGAAACTGAAGGGTGTCCACCCCGGGAAGACGCGAAACGAACCACCGCGTATTCGCCTGAATGACCTCGGCCGCAAGTCCGTAGGGCTCGCCCAGCGCCTGAAGGGCCCGCCACGACCACCATTGCAAGTCGAGCCACAACGGCAGGCTCATGAAACGAGACTCGGCCATCTCCAGAACCCCGCTCATGTCCCCCGCCTCAAACGCCCGCTCCAGATGCTGAACCTCCCCGGAAGCGGGAGGGGCTATCCGGGTTTTCCCCTCCTTGGCGGGCGGAAGTCGCACGAACTGGGCCCACACCAACGCTCGAGACACCTGATAGGACACTGGAGAACCGGGCACAGATCGACGGATCGCCTCCGTCAGCGGCGCCACTTGCCGCGCCACCTGCTTGAGACGCCGCTCCACTTCCTCGTCCAAATCCTGACCCGCCGCTCGAGTCGACGCAGACGACACGGACGGCGCAGACCCCTTCCGATCCCGCCCCGTCGACCCGCTCCCCGCTTCCCTGGCCCGACCACCGGCTCGCTCCCCCTCCCGCGCTCGACCCGGGCCGGTTCGCGGCACCGGCTTCTCGGCCTCCCTCCGCTCGCCCCCCCCGCCACCAGGGCCGCTCTCCTCGGTCCCTCCACCACGCCCGCCTTCACGCTGCGGCGTACTCTCGCCCTCCCCTTCCCCGCTCATCGCCCCCGATGACACCTGCGACTCGGCCCGCTCAACACCTCGAGCCCCCGAATCAGCGCCATCGGCCCCCGCCTCCCGCGCAGCAGGCTTCTCCCCACTCCTCGACAGCCCGGAAGAAGCCGCCTTGCGCTCCGCCGCGGCCTTCTGCTCCAACACCCGCAACATGTCTCCAAGCAGACGCCGCGCATTGGCCCCGGTCGGCGGTGAATCCGCCACGACCGCGCGAATGGCCTCGGAACAACGGTTCAAGAGATCGGCGCAGGCTCGAGCCTCCTCGAACTGCGACAGGGCAGGCGGTTCGCGGCGAATCGCGCCGTGCAGCCACTCGAAAAACCAACTCAACACACCCACTCGAGCCCGAAGACGCCGCCGGGGTGGAAACAGTATGTCCCAGTAGCGCTCGAGAAAGGTCGCAAGCACCTCCAGGCTGTCGCGTAGTCCGGCATAACCACCGGTCTCGAAGGAGGCCACCGCCACGTACACGGCCACTCGAAGGTCCTTGGAACGCTTCGCCAGGAGGTGAGTCCCCCGGTCCAACACCATCCCCCAGTCAGGCGGTGCGGACCGGTGCGGATTGTTGATGTCGTTGATCTCCTCACGTATCGCGTCGTAGTCCGGGTCCCCGCGAAGGTACTCCCCCGCGGGCGACTCGGCCGAAATGGGCTCAGCCGCCGACCGTACCCAGTCGGGAACCGACGTTTTTCTCCCACTATCGTCCATCGATGCCTCTCCAGCCATCGGTGAAATCATCATTCAGAATGCGTATCCAACCATTATGGTAACCCCCGCAAGGGGCGTTCCCGACCAGCCGGTCACCCCGCCCGGCCCCACACCCGCCAGGAGAGCAAACCCTCCTTCCAACGCCAGCATCGCGGTCATCCAGTTGGAACGATGGTAGAATTCGGCCCGGGCCGACACGTGGCCGCCCACCGAAGGCATGAGGTAGAGTCGCGACGCTTCCTCGCCCTCCGAGGACCAGAGCACCAGGTCGTAAGGGGCATAGAGGCCCCCGACCAGAATGCCCAGGCCCGGTCTCCCGACGCGCCAGACGCCTTCACCTCCAGGCGTCCACACCACGAGTCCGCCCACTCGAGCCATGGGAGCGCCCAAGGCTTCCCCCGCCTGCTCCTCGTAGAGGGTTCCCACATCCGAGGCCATGCGACCGGGGTACACGCCGAGGAACCCGCCCAGTCGGACACGATCCCGGGCGGCGCCCACCGCCACGTTCACCCCCATCTCTCCTCGAGACACGTCCATGTGCGGGGCAGGAAAGAACAGAAATTCGCCCGACACTTCAACACTCCGGTCCCAGGAGAAGACCTCACGCGGGGCCGTGATGACAAGCGGAACACCACCCGCCCGGAAATCCTGGATGTTCCCATAGAAACTGTTGTCCCCCACCTGAAACTGCACAATGTGCCGTCCAGGCCGAATGAAGTGCTGCTCGCCGGGAGACGCCACAAAGCTCTGACCATCCACGTACACCAATCCGTACCTGTCTCCGGTCACCACCTCGAAAAGAGCCGGAGCCGACTGGACCAGCACCTTGGCCTTGGCCACTCGATATGCCTTGTACAGCACAGGGTTTTCTCGAGGCGGCACCAATCCCACGTCCCACTCGAACATCCGGTAGGCCGCCACCACGTCCTCAAGCAGGCCCTCCACTTCATCCCGCCGCCCCAGGTGCCAGGCCGTCACCGCGTCGAGAAAGAACTTCTGCGCCAGCCATCGCCCCACCACGGGAACCTCCGTGCAGGTCAGCAGACCTTCCAGCCGCTCCAGGAACACCTCGGCCGTCTCGTAATCCCCATCCATGACCAGCTTGCGCACAAAGCCGAACTGGCTGTCCAACTCCGTCCGCGTCGTCGTCCTGGGACACGGCCGCCCCCCCCACGCCGTCCCAGGCACCCCCCAAACCAACACCAGCCAAATGATGAACATGCGGGCAATCCACCCCGCGCGCCTTCGCTTCATGACGCCAAACCCCGCACCAGTGTGTATTCGTTGTCACTCCATTTCGACTTGCAACCCAGGCAACTACCCATCCTAGCAACCACGTGTTTCGGAGTCAACGCAAAAAAATCGCTGGCCGCTTCATTCACCAACCAGGAGCAATGGTCCACCCCTTTGCTCCCCAGAACCCCACCGCCTCTTGCGACGCCTCCCCGGCCTG
>Ga0256914_1002775_pt1 | contig 14379 bp, 11 predicted proteins | sample HulkmetaG_FD_191571 | JGI IMG/M metagenome (GOLD analysis project Ga0256914, IMG submission 191571) | Hydrothermal chimney microbial communities from Main Endeavour vent field at the Juan de Fuca Ridge, Pacific Ocean - Hulk | ecosystem: Environmental > Aquatic > Marine > Hydrothermal vents ... | reverse complement strand
CCGCACTTTAAGCAACTGGCAACATCAAATTCAACGTACAGCCTTCTCTTAGCGCCTATGACGCCGAGAAGTGCACCAAGAGGACAGAGATAACGGCAGAAGAAACGGGGGGAAAAAAGATGCAGTGCCACAACAGCAAGCACTATCACACCCTCCACTGCCAAGGTCCTGAACAGGACAAACATCATGATCTCACGGCCAACCAGCCCTGGAGGCGAAAGAAAAACGAAGATAGGCACCCCTGCAACCATGGCAAGGGAGAGTTCGGCAACAAGAGAGGCCCAGAAAAGACGCCTTGGAAGCCTGATAGATGGCCTTCTGTACCTCCTGCGACTGAAAAACCTGATGATAGTATCCGCCAGTTCGCTGATGAAACTTATAGGACACACCCAGGCACAGAAAACCCGGCCAAGAAAAAGGGCTATAAGTACAGGAATGGCCATGCCTATCAGCAACGGGCCATAGAGCATACGGGAGGTAAGGATACTCTCCAGCCCCTCAAGAGGAGAGACAAACCAGAGGTTTCCGATACTTATGGACTGATACCACCCCTGTATGAAGCTGAAATGAAACTGGCTCGCAAGCACAGGGGCCAGCACAATTAGCAGAAATGCCAGGCACAGCACCACTGACCGGTACCTGCGAAACGGCACTCCTTCAATGCGCCTGCTATTTGATTTATCACGATTTGAAGGCATATACTGGCTCAACATTTATGGCCTTCCTGCCATTTTCAAGGGTTACGGGGCAACCGTGCACACATATGCCGCAGCCAGTACAGAACTCCTCAATCACATACGGGCGTAACTGATCGAGTTTGATTGCCTTCTCCTTGAACGGACAGACATTGTAGCACGTACGGCACAGCAGGAAACCGTTCTCCTTCCAGGTCATGCACGCATACCTGTCGATAACCGCCAGCCCCATGCGCGTCTCTGCCTGGGCTATGGGGCGCAGTGTGCCTGTGGGACATACCTGCACGCACTTCATGCAGAGATAACAGGGCACCTCCTTAACATTTATCAGGGGGGTGCCTGCATGTATGCCCACCTCTGAGACATCCTGCGGGACAATGGCCTTGTAAGGACAGACCTCAACACACCTTCCACACCTTATGCACTTGGAGGCAAACAGGGATTCAGGCACGGCCCCCGGTGGCCTGAGTATGTTGGTCTTAACAGGGGACCTGAACAGCCCTGCCTCTGCGTCAGGGAGATCAACAGCTGCCGCAATGGGCAGGGCCAGCAGCTTCAGAAAATTGCGGCGTTGCATGTCCATTGCTAAAATGTCACCTTGTTTCCAAAGGAACGGGACGGGACATACTCTCCCCTTTCCACCTTCTCCACCTCGTCCTCTGCATTGAAGTAGGTAAGGCCAACAGAAAGCACCCCGTCTATGCGGTTGATCTGTCTCACCAGGGACTCCATTTCATCTGTGGTATCACTCTCAAGGACTGCCACCACATTGCCCTTCTCATCATGTCCATGGACCTCCACACATTCCATGGAACCCAGCGCCTCAAGCGCCGGGGCAGGGTCAGCCGGATCTACATTTATTACAAAACCTGCTATTGGCATATGAACATTCCCCCTGTTCCTGATGCAATTCACCATGGTTCATGGCACACTACAGGACACCTGAAATGCAGAAACGACTGGCAAAGGCAGATGCCATGCAGCATGAATTCATGGATACCTTCCTGTTCCTGACGGCAGGGTCCTGATCCTGTTGAGCCTCTGCTCAAGGGAAGAAGCCCCGCGATAACCGCCTTCAGGATCGGTAAGGGCCTTTTGCAGATTGTCCGGTATGGTACCGTCAAGGGTCACACTGTCTCTGAAACAGGCCCTTCCACCGAGAGGGCCTTTTTCAAGGGCACTGACCGCTGCACCCTTGACCTCCTGAATGAAACCGTTGTGGCGTCTCTCATCCCCCAGAAAAAGCGCTGAACAGCGGGCTGTATATGCCCTGAGCCTGCCGGTTTCACAGTTTGATATACCTGCCTCACTGCACAGAACGGCCCAGTCGGCATCAGGAAGCGCGTCAATCTCCCGATAGCGCGCCTGCATGTCTGCACTCCTCATCATCTCGAGCCACCTGGCAAGGGCCTTTCTGTCCTGAAGCTTCACGCCCTCCTGCAGAAGAGGGCCAGTACCCCGGAGATACGGGAACCCGTCAAGGGGAAGGAGTTCCCTGCACATGGCCTGCCTGTTGCTGATAAGCCGCTCCAAAGTAAGCCAGTACTCGTCACATCTTGCCGACTTGGTGTGGGGAAAGGAAAAACTGGCCTTGTATGGTTTCTGGTGCGCTGCGCAACCGGACAAACTGATGGCCACAACTGTACACAGTAAAACAAGATAAAATCTCATTGAAATATTACAATATTAATCTGGAACCATACTACACGACACCTATACGGCGGATGGTGCTTTTGCCAGTTGCTTCTGCATTTCAGGTGTCGTGCAGTATGATCTGGAACACAATAAACGATGGAAAAACAGGCCATAGACAGTGCAGGAGCAATGGCTGCCCCCGCACGGCCATGACCATGACGCTCAACCTGACTATGACTTTAACTCCACGAGGAAGGGCTGCAAAGGCCGGGGGCCGGACACCCGCCTTATACGGCAGGCGCATATCTTGAATTCAGGTTCCTTGGAACCCGGATCATAGGCATCCTTTGTGACCTTGTTGATCATGCGGCTCTCTGCCTGATCATACCAGTAGACAAAGACCATACCCTTTACTGGTCCCTCATAGACCTTGGCTGGCAGGAGATTCTTGCCCCGTCTCGACTCCACCTCGATCATGTCGCCAGGCCTTATGCCAAGCCTCTCTGCATCAGCCGGATTGATCTCCACATATGCGTAGGGATTGGCACGCATGAGCTCGGTTATGCGGCCTGTCATGGAGCTGGTGTGCCAGTGGTCTATGACCCTGCCTGTGGAGAGGTAGAACGGATACTGGCTGTCAGGCATCTCCTCCGGTCCCTTGTTGGGACGCAGCCACACCCAGAGCTTTCTGTCAGCATGCGCCGGACCGTAAAACTGGTATGGCTTGTCATCCACAGAGTGCTCTGTGGCCAGGGGATCGTATCCCTTGACAAACTTGATGACCGTCCCGCCCTTCAGGGCAAACTCCCTGGTGGGAGCAGGCCACTGGACCCCATCTGCCATCTGGGCAAGGACCTCATAGGTGGCCCCTCTCAGGTCATTGTCACGGCCCTTAGTGAGCTTCTGCGTGTATTCGTTCCAAATGGCCTCAGGAAGGGCGTAATCCTCCTCAAGCCCCATGAAAGGCTCCACACACTTGGCAATAACCGGGTCATTGAGGTCACGGGCAAGCCTGGTTGCCCACTCCCTGACTATCCACACCTCTGGTCTTGCCTTGCCCGGGGCATTGACCGCCTTCCTGGTGAGCTGGGACCGGCGCTCCGTACACCCGTAAACACCTGTCTTCTCAAAGTGGAAGGCAGTGGGAAGGATGAGGTTTGCATATTCGGTGGTCCTTGTAGGGAAGATGTCTGTGACCACAATGAAGCAGTCCTCCCTTGCAAGTCCCTTGTTGTACAGATCACAGTTGGGGAGGCTCTGGGCAGGACTGGTACAGTTGATCCACATGGCCTTGATCTTGCCCTGGTTTACTGCCGTAAACATGGCCATGGTATGGTAACCGGGTTTGGGAGGTATGCGGCCCCGCGGCACCCCCCAGAGGTCCTCCACCTGATGTCTCAGCTTGTCCTTCTTTACCAGCCTGTGCGCAGGAAGGATGTGGCAAAGACCGCCTCCTTCACGCACACCGCCACACGCATTTGGTTGACCTGTAAGGGACAGGCTGTCTGCACCTGGCTTACAGAGCTGACCGGTGATGATATGAAGATTATGTATCAGGTTGTTTGCCCACACACCGCGCTTGCGCTGGTTGATGCCCATGGTCCACATGCTTACAGTACCGCCGGATGTGGCAAACCACCTGGCCACAGTCCTGATCTTTTCAGGCGTGATGTTTCCGCCACACATGCCTGCGGCCTTTTCAGGAGTGTAGTCCTTGAGGAATCTCCTGTACTCCTCAAAGTCCACCTGCCTCTTGTCCTTGCCCACACGGAACACCGCATAGTTCTCGATGAATTTCCGGTCTGTGAGCCCCTCGTCTATGATGACATAGGCCATGGAATGCAGGAGGGCCAGGTCTGTACCAGGCATGAACTGCAGGTGCATGTCAGCAATCCTGGAGGTTGGAGACACACGTGGATCAGCGTTAATCACCTTGACCTCATCCTTGTGGTCGAGCTTTCTTCGCATCACACGGCGAAACAGTACAGGATGTGCCTCGGCAGTATTACTCCCGATTATGAAGAAACACTTGGCCTTCTCCAGATTTGCATATGAACCAATGGGCTCGTCAGCACCAAAGGAGGTGATGTACCCACCCACTGCGCTTGCCATACAGAGCCTGGGATTTCCCTCCACGTTGTTGGTCTGCAGGCCGGCCCGCATGACCTTCTGGAAGATGTAGGTCTCTTCCGTTAGGGCCTGACCAGACCCGTAGTAGGCCACAGAGTCATTCCCATACCTCTTTACTGCCTGAGCAAACTTGCGGCTCGCAATGTCCAGGGCCTCGTCCCAGGATATCTCCTTGAAGGTATCCTTTTTGCTTTCCCTGAAAAGCGGTTTCGTAAGGCGATCAGGATGCCCCATGAGCTTGTAAAAGAGCATGCCCTTCATGCACAGGAATCCCATGTTGGTCCTGGAATCAGTAACCCCTCTGAGGGCCACTGCCTTTCCATCCTTCACACCAAGGTCCACCCGGCAGCCTGTGCCGCAGAGACGGCAGGTACCCCTGTGCCATCCATCCACGTCAGACGAGGCCCTGGCACTGTTCTCCGTCTTGAAGGGCAGGTTCATACCCACATATGAAGCCGCGGTAAGGGCGGCAGTCCTCTTTATGAATTCTCTTCTTGAAAGCCCCATACTCACTCAACCTCCTGTTGTTACTTGTGGACGGTAAACCCGTGTGCGGGATGACAGGACCAGCAGGTCTTGCCCTTGACACTGTGCTGGAACTCGGCATTGTGACAGGCGGCACAGGTGGTCTCATCAGGGGATACCTTCAGATTCTCATACGTGCCGTGACACTGGAAACACTTGACCTCGTCCAGCCCGTGACGCGAGTTGTACCACTGCTGATAAATGTCAGGCGTAACATCCTTGTGGCAGGAAGAGCATGGAGTAAGCTTCTCCTGTTCAGTCAGTTGCGGATGCTGTCCAGCCGGCCTGGCAGCAGAGGCATTCTCATGTCCGGTACCTGCGCAGCCAGCAAGCAGGAGAGTTAGCATACAGGTAAGCAAAAAAACGTGAATCTCTTTCTTCACAACCTACCTCCAGTGTGTCTGCTGCTGTAAAGGACCCTTTGAACAGGCACTGTACAGCAAAACAAAGGCCGGCATTAAGCCGGCCCCTGAATTGACGGTTTAGAACTTGATGATCCCTTCCACATAGAAGAAATCCATATCTGACTTGTCAGCGAAATTGTCCTCCACTACGTTGTTGCCAAACACGTGGCTGTAGTAGAGGTTCAGGCCCAGCGAGGCCCCCTGATATCTGCACAGGTCCTTGAAGAACAGGGAGATATCCCACATGGTGCCAATGGAATCGTGACCTGTACCTATGTGACCTGTCTTGGCCACATAACCGAATGAATCGGCCTGGGTCATGCCTGAACCCTGGTACCAGCCGTCATTGGAGTTGGTCAGGTTGAGCTTTGTCACGTCTGTGCGGACAAGGAGCTTCTCCCAGGGTTTGAACATGATCTCACCAAAGAAGTACTTGGTATTCATAAGGTTGTAGAACGGGGTCATGGCATAGATGCGAAGGGTCGGGATCATCTGGAAGAAGGTGTCATGATCGTTGTCTGTGGGATCACTGTCACCGGACCCATAGAAATAACCCATGCGCAGCCAGGGCTGCCACATCACATCGTGGAACTTGTAACCGCCCTCAAAGGCCAGAGCGTATCCCTGCTGGTCTTCACGGGGACCGGTTGGAGGCGTCCAGACACCACCCTGGAACACGCCCCAGAAGAGAAAATCAAAGGCACCAGGCCCGACCTTCGGTGTATTGTAAAGGAGATTGGCACCAAAGGTGCTGACCTCTGCCTCATCGGCGATCTTCTGGTTCTTCAGCCCACGATGATCATTGTAGTAGTAGTAGAACGCCTGGGCGTCCAGGCCTGCCACCATCCTGTCCTTCATGGTAACAGTAACGGTGACGATGTCGATATCGTCCGTGCTGTAACCATTGTCAGATGTATCCATGATGTTCAGGTAGAATCCGCCTGGCCTGGGGTGGGAGAATGTAGTGGTGATATTCCAGGTATCAGTGTCATAGGCTGCGTCAAATCCGTCAAATGACCTGCCTACCCTTGACCACTCAAAGGCACCGAGCATCCTCTGGGATATACGTTTCTGCCTCAGCCACCTAAGGGTCTTGTTCTGGGGAAGTGTATTTGCCTCAAGCCCACCGTTCAGCTTCATGCGCCCAAACCTGGCGCTAAGTCCCTTTACCCAGGGCATACGGGCACGAAGCCACGCCTGGCTGATACCGGCATAGCCCTTGTTACTGCCGTTATTGGCCCCGTAGTAGAGGCCACCTGTGCCGTATGTGGCATCGCTGGGAAGCCCGAAGAACTGCGTCCAGTGAAGTTGAGCATAGGTGTCGATATAGGTGGTATCATAACCGAATCCAATACGCATCTTGCTGGATGCAAACCCGTAGTCCGACTCCATGCCTGACACGCCTGTATCAAATGCGGACCAGGTCTCCACCCGGAACTGTTCCAGGAAATCCACCTTGATCTTGCCGTTGAGCTGCTGCACGTCATATGTGGCAGCATACACAGAGGCAGCAAACATCACTGCCATTACCCCTGTAAGAAAATACAAAACAATCTTTTTCACGATCAAACCCTCCTGTTCTTTCGTGAGTGAATCAGGCTGTCCATGACAGCATGCCCTAACCCTGCTAAGTAGTCAGGGCTGCCAGCACACCACTGACAGCCCCTGCAACATCGGTCACGTCACAAAATGACCGTTTTATCCAGTGATTAAATAGGACCAGTACTCATCACAGTGCTGAGTTCCTCGATCCGGTTGTTCTTGATACGCCAGTCGTATATTGCCTGCATATCCTTGTAGATCTGGAATACCTGGAAGAAACCGTGCCAGTGAGCATAGTCAGGACCATTCATGGCAGCTCCCTGACGGGCACGCCTGCCTGCATGGTGCCACAGGTAGTACATGAGCTCCTGGAAACCGTCGCTCCATGCGTCCTTTTTGAGCAGGCCCTTTGCTTCAAGATCTTTCTTCATCTTTACAGCACCGGCCCAGTAGAAGTTGTAAAGGGCCACGGCATCATCCAGGGTTGCAACCTCCTTGGCTACCTGAGTAGGTCCATGGCAGTTTGCGCAGACCTTTCTCATGAGAGGCGCACCGGCATTACCGTCTCCACGCTCACCAGACCTGATAACGCTCTTCTTGTGGACAAGGTCCCATTTCAAGCGCTTGTTCACATTGTGAGTGGTGGGCAGATCGCCAATACCGCTCATGTGACAGGTAGCGCAGGTAGGCGCAGTGTAGTCCCCGGGCTGCCATGCATCAGGTGCACTGTCCCATTCCCAGTCCTCGCCGTGTGTGGCAAAAATCTGTCCGTGCTTGCTCTCCATGTATATCTCGATGTCCGGATGGTCAGGACCAAGGTGGCAGCTTGCGCATGCCTCGGGCTTTCTGGCCTCTGCAACGGAGAACTGATGCCTTGTGTGGCATACCGTACAGTTTCCGATGCTGCCGTCAGGATACCTGTGGCCTATACCACCGGGCCAGCTATTATGAATGGGTTTGTGATCCGGCCCCAGCTCTACCTGCCCACCATGACACATCTGGCACCCCGCCTCTCTTGACGCATTGGTGCTTGGGCCGCTGTTACCTGCGAACTTTCCTCCCTCAAGGTCGTGCTGAAGCCTGATGAGCTTGCCGTTGAGCTTGGCAGCATCAACTACTGCCGCACTTGAAAGCTTGGCATGTCCACTCTGCAAGAACTCCTTTACCTCCTGCGGGTGGCAGCGTTCACAGGTCTTTGAAGAGACCATGGCAGAGATGTAGGTATCAGAGCCCTTGATACCTGAACACTGGGTGGCCATGGGAGAACTCTTGTCAACCACGTGGCAGTCATAGCATGTCACCGAGGCATGAGCCATCTTGCCCAGCTTCCAGGACTCCACGATACCGGGATGGTGTTTGGAGTGACACTCGATACACTTTGTGGCCTCCTCACTCATGGCTCGCTTGATAACCAGCTCCTTTGGGTGGAACTCAGGAGCTGCCCACGCAGTGGCTGTAAACATTACAGCCAAGATTGCGGCAAAAATGACTTTGCCAGTCACTGCATAATGTCTTTTCATGTTACCCTCCTTGAAAAAATTAACATTGATATGGTGTTTGAATACCCGTAACTTTCATGTTACCCCGTTTGAAAGGGCAACACCCCCATTCTAAAAGTGCTGCCGCAAACGCCCTGTACTTTTATCTGGTTTTCCGTCTGCACATCCTGTGAGCACCTTTCCCCATGGTGCAGGCCCCATCAATCCGCATGGTCCATGTCTACGAACGGTTGGCTCATACCTCATAGCCCATGACACCTATACAACAGACAGTGCTTTGCCAATTACTTCTATTTCTCATGACCACATGGGTACAGAAAAACCTTGCCATCATGATTGCCACACACCAACCAGGCTGACGCAGACCTTAACACACTGATACCACCGACAAACACTTACTGGTGTCCTGCATCCCTGAATATCTGGACCAGGTCTCCATGCCCAACCTTATAGTGACAATCCAGGCAGTCCCTTTCGGACTGTCCGGCAAGATAGGTCTTGTGAGCAGTTATGGCCTTTAGCGGAATGCCAGGTGCAATAAGATCCTTGTGACACTCGAGACAACCTGACTCATAGGCCTCATGATAGTATGGGCCACGGTTTTTCCAGAGCTTGAGCCACTGGGTCTTCTTGCCCATCTTGTGGGCCTTGATGTCATGCAGGCCGGCCTTGGTCTTTACGATGAGATAGTTGGAGAGACTGTCATGGGGAAGATGGCAGTCAACACAGCGAGCCACGATAATACCCTTCGCATTGGGGCCATGGGGACCTGCGGCCCAGGCCTTGTGAAAGATATTCATCTCGTGACAGGAATTGCAGAACTCAACAGTACTAGTGGCATGTATCTGTTCCGCTCCGATATACGCTGCAATCAAGGCTACAATAAAACCGACTCCCAGCGATAGGATTACAGCCACCTTGCAGCTCTTAGCCTTTTCCATAGAAACCCTCCAGTCTTGCATGAAATTCGATATCTGTTATCCCTACCTTCTATTATACAAAAGATTTTGGTAACAGTGTTGTTAAAGTTGTTTCGCAAATATTACACTATGCTCATAATGTATTCTGAAAGAATATATATAACACACTGGAAATCTTTTCTTTTAGGTCTGAATTGCCATTAATATAAATATCTGCTGTATCTCCATCGGCCGATCTTTCGGTTGCCCTGGCCGGATTGACCAAAACGCTACGGATAAAATAAAAAAGGGGCGTTACAAGCCCTTGGCCGTAACCCCCCTTTCGATAGTTTTACCTGAATTGAGCGTTTCAAATCATGTGAAATATTGTTTTGTCTTTTGTGTATCCTCCGCCTTGCATCTCATGCAAACTTGGGAATCGCTCAATTCAGGTTTTATGTTGTTTTTATATCAGTAGAACAGATAGAGCATGGCCAGCATGACCACAAGGAACAACACTGTCATGCCCGCTCCGGCCTTTGCGTAGTCAACAGTCCTGTATCCACCTGGCCGCATGATCAGGGCATTGACCTGGTGGGTGGGCAGTACGAATGTGTTTGATGCAGACAGGGCAACAACAAGGGCCGTAATCCTGGGATCTGCTCCGGCCTGAATGGCCATACTCATACACAGGGGCACCAAGAGGACCGTTGCACCAACATTGGACACCACCAGGGTAAAGAAGGAGGTTAGTATTCCTACCACCAGCAGGAAGATGATGGTGGGGACATTACCCAGTGCGTTCATGATGGTGACTGCTATGAACTCAGCGGTTCCGGTCTTCTGAAAGGCCAGGCCCAGCGGAATAAGACCACCCAGCAGGAAGACTGTCATCCAGTCGACTGACTGATATGCCTCATCCACGCTGAGGACGTTTGTAAGTATCATGCCAAGTGCACCTGTAAGCAGACACACGGACAGGGACAGCTTCATTTCAGGATGGCCAAGGGCAGCCATCAGCGGCTGGAAACCCATGACGAGACACAGGGCAACAATCAGCCAGAACACGGCAACACCAGCCTTTTCAGTGCGCATGAGTTCGCCCTGTATCTCTGTGGTGAATGCAAAGGTCTTCCTCTTTTTGAGCCAGAAAAATTTGGACCAAGGACCAAACATCAGGACCGCATCCCCCACCTTGAGTCTGTAATTGGAGAGATCGCCAAATACACAGGCCCCACCGGAACATACAGTTATGGGAACGACCTCAAAGGTGTTTGTGAAACGGACCTCGCCAAGGGTCTTTCCAACCAGTTCTGAACGTTCGGTGATAATGCCCTCCATGATACCGGCGTTGTTTGGAGATAGGTCCTCGGCAAAGGTCTCAAGGTCGTCCTTGATCTCAAGGCCCATCTCATTTGCAAAACGTTCGACATCATCCCGGCTCCTTGCAATTACAGCTATGTCGTCACCGGGCATGAAGTGGTCAGTACGTCTTGGGGCAAGGTTCTTGTGATGCCTTGCCTGGTGGTTTATGGCAACCACAGCAAGATGGTACTTCTCCCTTATACCCATCTCCTGAAGGTTCCTGTGGTCACTGAAATGCTCAGGGACATGAAGCTCGTACAGGGCATCAATGTCAGAATAGGTATCGGCAATGGATGCAGGCAACAGGCCTGAACTACCACTATCTGCAGTGGATGTAGGGAGTATGAAACGGCCGAGAAAGATGAAATAGAGAATTGCGGCAGTCACCAGGGCCACGCCGATCGGGGTCTGGGTAAACAGGCCCAAGGGTTCGATCTTATGCGGAAAGGCCCCAAGCTGATTGGCCTGATCTATGAGGTCATTAAGGAGAATGGTAGGACTGGCACCAACCAGGGTGATGGTACCACCAATGATTGCGCAAAAACCCATTGGCATGAGTATCCTGGAGATCGGTACCTTGACCTGTTTGGATATCCTTATGGCTGCAGGCATGAAGAGGGCCGCAGCACCGATATTCTGCATGAAGCTTGATATAAAGGCAACGGTCCCTGATATCAGGGCTATGATACGACTTTCGGACTTTCCTGCAAACTTCAGTATCTTTTGCGCCAGCACATTCATGCAACCGGTCTTGTCAAGGGCAGCGCCGATTATGATGACCGCTATAATGGAGACAACTGCGTTACTGGACAGGCCGCTGATGGCCTCCTTGGGTGTTACAACCCCAAGGATGGGCAGGATGACCATCATGATTATGCCCACCACATCCACCCTCACCCACTCGAATATGAAGAGCAGGATGGCAAACACCAACACAGCCATAACAATTGCCATCTGTGGAGTGAACGGAGGCACCGGAGCCTTGCTTGCGGCAAGGGCTGGCGCTGCACTGAGCAGAAAGCACGTCATGACAAACAACACGGATAAAACTGAATGTTTAAACACTTTCATTCAAAAAACCCTCCTGAAATACAGCCATAAACTTTAAAAAAATGGTTTCTCCCCCGAAATCCATATCACTATCAGAGGGCGGACACAGAGCCCGCACCGATACGGGATATTTTTTAGCTCTGCGGTAATTCTGCAACCGTTATGCCAGACAGCTGGCAGGAAGTCACAATTTAAAAGAATCACCCTGTTTCATTTTGAACCACACAACCAAACTGCCTTCAATACCCTCTGTATCCCGCCATGGTGTGTTGCATGGTGAAATAGGTATCCGCTCTGCCCACGAAATTATCGGGACTTTTTAATGTATGGCAAAATCACCATCTTCATCTGCCAATCTGGCAGCACCCTTTGCCACAGGCATATGTTGCCTTATGAAACGATGCGAAACGCAACAAACGATGCAACTAACAACACACTCACAGGATACATGGCCAGGACGCTTCAGATTTAGCCCAAACGCACAGGGCGTACCGGGACATCAGTTTCACAAATGAATTACTGGAGAGACGACACAAAATTATTTAAAACATAGCAGGGTCATGGTAGTTTTTCATGCCCCAGGGCATTGCCTGCCCAAGCGGCGTAACATGAAGGTTTGGCTGGATTCACGGTCAAGATATGTGGCCAAGCTCAAGGAGCACGGTGCTGTCTTCAGGTCTCACCGAGACAGATGCACACAGGGCATCAAGCAGGGCCGCCACCTGGTTTTCAGCAGCAAGGTCCAGCTTGCCCCACTCCACCTGGCCTGAAACAGCCTCTATCCGCACCACCACACCACCATCACCCTGTTCAGGCCGGAGCACTATCTCTGCATCTTGCTCCACTGCCCTGGCAATGGAGAAAAGGATTGCGGAAACGAGATGCTGAAGAAGAAATGGAGACGTACTTATCTCTATGGCCTGGGAGGATCTCTGCACAGATACGGCCATTGCATTCATGGCAACTATCCTGGAAACCAGGGCGCACGCAAGCTCCAGATTTGAGTTGATATCCACAGGACACAGGTCCTGATCCACCGTATGCGCAAAACTGTTGAGATTGCGAACTATCATGTCGGCCCTGCCGATCTGCCCGCTGATGCGCATTGCGATTGTGGCCAGGCGGTCAGGGTCAATCTCAAGGCCTTTTTCTGCCATGAGCACAAAGTCTTCAAGCAGGCCGGCATTTTCATTCACTATAGCAAGGGCGTTCTTCAGCTCATGAGAAATGGACGCTGTAACCTTGCCAAAAAATCCGATTCCACTGGGTCCGGTAATAGTCCAGTCCACCTTCAATTCATCCGCCCCCTTTCCAGCTTTTCCAAATCATACCTGAATTGAACGACTCCCAAGTTTACCTGATGTCATAGGCGGAGGAGACGCAGACACAACAGGGCTTCTCCCACTCCTCAGCAGACAGGGACATCAACCCCTTGCCCGCCTACATCTCAAGCGCCTTTTCCATCTTTGCCATCAGGGTATCGATATCAACAGGTTTGATCAGATAGAATCCCGTGCCACTGGCCTGGGTTCCTGCCTCAAAATCTTCTGTGGAGCCATGGCCTGTCATGAATATGAGCTTGATGTCAGGCTTTATGTCGTGAATAGCATTACCCAGATCAATACCGCTGAGCCCTGGCATCTTTACGTCCAACACTGCAAGGTCATAATCTCCCTCCGCGACCTTCTTAAGTGCCTCATCGCCTGTGGTAACCCAGTCTGCATCAACCCCCCGAAAGGACAGGCGTTGAGCCAATGTTGAGATCAGTTCTGCCTCATCATCAACTAAAAGTACTCTCAATGGTTATTCCTCCGATGTTTCTGTCTTCTTTTCCGAAATTCTGTATGGCAAATTGACAACAAAGGTGGTGCCTTTCCCCACCTTGCTCTCCACCTCCAGTGTACCGCCCAGGTCCTCCACCAATCCATAGGTTATGGCCAGCCCCAGGCCAGTTCCACCACTATGGGTCTTTGTTGAGAAAAACGGTTCGAAGATGAGCTTCAGGTGTTCCTCTGAAATACCACATCCATTGTCTATGACTGCCACAGAGACACGGTCATCGCCAGTAGGCTTTGCCACGATCTTGAGCTCCCCGCCCTCATCCATGGCAGCAATGGCATTGGTCACCAGATTCAGGAATATCTGCTGGAGCTTGCCCCTGTCGGTAACAAGATGTGGAAGCGACTCATCCACATCCACTATGACGTTAATGGACTTGTACTCCGCCTCTTTCTTTACGAAACTGAGCACTTCCCTGATAACGTGCTCCAGGTCAAGCTCCCCCACCCTAACATCCATCTGCCTGGCAAAACCCAACAGACGATGGGTTATGGTACCAGCCCGCTTTACCGCCTCAATTATGGAATCCACTATCCCAATGACTCGCGGATCCTCCTTGTACTCATGGGTAAAGGTAAAGAGATCTCTGAGGAGCCCTGCCTTCTCATTGATGATGGCAAGGGGATTGTTCACCTCATGGGCCACACCTGCCGCAAGCCTTCCTATGGAGGCCAGCTTATCTGTCCGCTCTATCTGGCTCAGATACTCACGGCGGCGGATTTCAGCAAGATAAACGCTGGTTATCACATACTTGGATATGTACAGGATTCCGATGAACAGTATGAGGATTACCGGG
>Ga0256914_1002774_pt1 | contig 14383 bp, 15 predicted proteins | sample HulkmetaG_FD_191571 | JGI IMG/M metagenome (GOLD analysis project Ga0256914, IMG submission 191571) | Hydrothermal chimney microbial communities from Main Endeavour vent field at the Juan de Fuca Ridge, Pacific Ocean - Hulk | ecosystem: Environmental > Aquatic > Marine > Hydrothermal vents ... | reverse complement strand
ATCGACCTCTTTGGCTCAATGTTGCTAATAATTTTCAAACTCTACATACCTTCTCAAAGACCATAATTGTATCATCTAAAGAGGATATTATGGCGATGTCAAACTTTGCAGAGTTCATATTTGTTGAAGGTGGAGCAAGTAGACAAGCTTCATTAACAAATGCACTAACACAAGTTGACACCCCCTTTGTTTTGGTTTCCGATATTGCACGATGTTGTCTGGATATTGAGATGATAGAGCGAATAATTTTAGCAAAAAAGAACAAGGGTTGTGTAGTTCCTACACTTAATGCCATTGATACACTTTACTTTAAGAAAACTCCGATAGAGAGAGACCTTGTCAAGATTATTCAGACACCTCAACTCTCTTGTACCCAAACACTTAAAACAGCTCTTGCTACCAACGAGGAGTTCACTGATGATAGCTCTGCTATCGCCTCACAAGGTGGTGAGATAATTTTTGTAGAGGGTTCAAACAAAGCACATAAATTAACCACTGTTGATGACCTCTCAAGACTATCCTGTTTAAAGAAACCCTCCAATAGAGCGTTGGTAGGGTTTGGTATAGACATCCATCCTTTTGAAGAGGGTAAGCCGATGATGCTCTGTGGAATAGAGATAGATTCACCTTTTGGGTTCAAGGCACACAGTGATGGAGATGTTGCCATTCATGCCATTATTGATGCCCTATTGGGTGCATCTGGATTGGGTGATATCGGTGAATTTTATCCTGATACCTCAGATGAGTATAAAGGAGTAGACTCTTCTAAACTTCTTAAGGATACCGTGCAACGACTTAGTAATTTTGGTTATGTTATTGGGAACATAGACATAACAATAATTGCTCAGACACCTCGACTACTAAACTACAAAAGGGATATGCGTTTTAACTTAGCTAGATTGCTAAATTTAACCCCCAATCTTGTCAATATTAAGGCAACAACTGCTGAAAAACTTGGCTGGATAGGACGAAAAGAGGGAGTAGCTGTTGAGGCAGTTGCTACTCTATACTACTACGACTGGAGACAATAATGAAGATTACCATTATAGAGAATGAGCTATATTTAGCACAAAGTATCTCAAGCAAACTGAATCAATCTGGGTATGAAACTGAAGTCTACTCTTCTATTAAAGAGGCGATGGAGACGAGTACGGGTGATGCCTATTTGCTCTCTACAAACCTACCTGGACAGAATTTTAATCCACTTATTACCAAATATAGGGAAAAAATTATTATTTTGATGGTGAGTTACATCAATAATGATACCGTGGCCTCTCCTCTTAAACTTGGGGCAAATGACTACATTGTCAAGCCATTTATGATAGAGGAGCTTCAACGAAAAATTGAACACTATAAAGAGTTTCAAACACTCAAAAAGTACAAAAATCTCTACAAAGAGTACAGTGAATATCTGCTCAATGATATTAGTATTGTTGATGATATTAAGACAGTAAGAACGCCTCTTGTTATTTTTACAAACTACATTAAACTTGTCGATAAACTTGCATTTGAGTATGCAAAAGCCAACAATAGAGTTTTGGTATTTGTCCCTTTGGCTATGAAAAATTGGAAAGAGAAGATAGAGAATTCCAATCCCAAACACCTTCTCTATATCTCAGAGCTTCAAACCCTTAAAAAAGCTGAGAAAGACCAACTCTTTAAGCTCTTAGAACATCGTGAGTTTATCATCTCAACCACAACCAATATAGAGACACCATTTACTACTGTTGAGATTAATACTGACAATAAGCTCTATGACCAAAATGAAATTTTAACCATTGATGATTATGTTAAGTTTATCGTTAATAGTTTTCAGTATCAATTCCCCGACACAGAACTATCTAAAAAGCTTGGAATTTCAAGAAAAAGTTTATGGGAAAAAAGGAAAAAATATGGTATCTTCAAGAAAAAATAAGCAACTCTATATAGATGCTGAAGCACTCTCCACCATGGCACTTGTACAAGAGGGTATATTATCTCCTCTTTCAAAACTTATGAATGAAAAAGAGGCAAGAGAGGTACGTGAAACCAAAATGTACAAAGGGGTTATATTTCCTTTTGCCTTTATCCTCACACCCAGTGGAAGAACAAATGAGAGTGTTCTCAAAAGTTTAGAAAAAGGTGAAGTAGTCGAGCTGGTAACAGACAAAAAAGTAGTGGGGACACTCACCGTGGAAGAGACATTCTATATTGATAGCAATGACCGTTTACGATGTATTTTTGGAACGGCTGACAAATCTCATCCTGGTGTTAAAAACACCATAAAAAGATTGGGAAATATCGCTGTAGCAGGTGAGTACAAAGTAGAGTATCCTCTTATTTCAAGCTCTAAAAGAGTGGTAAAAAACAAAATAGAGGAGGTAGGAGCCAAAAGGGTATCGGCCCTAATGTTGGCGGCCAATCCTCTTAACAGAGCCCATGAGCGTATGATTAGACAGACCATTGATCAATCTGATTTGGTAATTTTATTTCTCCTAAAACCCTTTAATAATAATGGTCTACGCTATGATATTCGTCGCGATGCACTTCAAACCGTTATAGATAATTTTCTACCTGCCAATAAGGTCATTATCGTTCCGTTGGAGAACTCCTATATTTTTTCAGGATACAATGAGCTAATATTAGATGCATTGGTAGCAAAAAACTACGGTTGTAACCGTTTGGTTATTGGGAAAAATCATGCAGGATTGGGTCTGCACTACGACCACAATGAGGAGAATTCTATTTTTGATGTCTCTAAAGATATAGAGATAGAGATTAGTACCATACAGCCACATGTCTACTGTAATACTTGTCGTACACTGGTGAGTACCAATACCTGTCCTCATGGTCAACATAACCATGTTCACTACCACTCCCAATCTATTCTTGATCTGATAAAAGAGGGGGTTCTACCCCCTTCTATCTTGGTAAGAAGAGAGGTCTCAGCCAGTATTATTAGTGCATTGTTTCCCAATAGATTTGAGAGACTTCAAGCCCTATATGATGCACTGATGCCCAATGATGGTCTAATAGAAGAGCATAGTGAGGAGGATTTCTATATTAAGCTAATGGGTCTATATCAAACCTCTTCGTTAACATAAAAAAGGAACATAATGGATTTAAATAGAGCTTTTATCACTTTTGGAGGAGCAGGACTCTCTCCAAAAGCCCCTGGTACAGTGGGCAGTTTTGTAGCACTTATCGTAGGGCTTCTTCTACTAAAAGTTCTTCCTATGGAGACTTTTTTTATGCTTACCCTAACCATCACTGTTATTGGTATCTTTGAGATCAATAAATATGAGGCAAAAACAGGTTCTCATGATGACAAAAGCATTGTTATAGATGAGGTATCTGGAATGTGGATAACCCTTATGTTTGCACTCTCTACAGCACAAACACTTAGCTACCCTTATCTGTATGAGATAGCCATTGTCTCTAGCTTTGCAACTTTTAGACTTTTTGACATTTGGAAACCCTCTACCATAGGAACCATTGACCGAAAAGTCAAAGGTGGACTGGGTGTAATGGGTGATGATATTTTAGCAGGTGTAGCCGCAGGGCTATTAACTATTTTACTACTTTTAGGACTGGATAAGATACTTTAATGAAGATATGGAAATACGAAGAGCAAAAAGAGAGCCATAAACTGGTCAAACTTTACAAGGAGGATCACGGAGAGGGAAAACTCCTCGGAGACCTGAGTGAAGAGGAGATTAAAACGCTCATTTTAGAGATAAAACCAAACATAAAAATAGACCAAGCCTACGGAACACTGGTCTATTTTGGGATGTTGCCTATTTTAGTCATTAAATAACTATCTCAACAACCGTAAAAAAGATTGCAGTATAATTTTACGATACTCCTCTATCATCTCACTGCTTGGCTCATCCCCTTTTCTAAGCTTGATATGTAGTTTTTCAAGCTTTTTTCGGGTATCACTGTCAATAATTTGCTCAGTAAAAAACTCCTCATCTTCAAGCTCAATATCTTCTCTAAGTGCATGAGAGCGTTTGGCGATAATAGACGCATGATACAATGAACGTCCTAATAAAATATAGGGGAAGTTTAAATTTTTCATAGGGCCCACACTTAACTCTCTTTTTCCTAAATTTTTTCCTAATATTTTTACCTCATAAAGATTGCCAAAACCAACCATTGCACCAACACCACCGACAATTCCTCCAACAATAGAGGCTAAAAATAGCGTATTTCCTCCAAATGCGGCATCAATACTTAACCCCCCAACGGCTCCTGCTGAAGCACCTGTAATGATAAGTTCATTTTCACTTAGACCAAAGATAGAAGCACTCTCTTTGGAAAAGAGTCCTATATCCTCAAAAATAACCAAGTTATCTACCTTTCCAATACTACGGTGATTCCAAATAAACTCTATCTCTTTTTCCATCTTTTGCTCTTGTGCCATTATCTCTTGTCGATACTTTTCTTTGGCACTATCTTGCTCCTCTAGGGTTGCTTTGTCTGATTTAATATTTTGAACATAAACATAAGAGAGGGTGCGTTGTATATTGCTTACAATCGCATGAACACTCTGCTCAACTTTTTGCTGATGCAGATTATTTAGAATACCTATTGCCACTTTAATAGAGATTGTCCACTCCTCTTTGAGCTGTGCCATACTCTCTAACAGTCCCATGTGGTCGCTAAATGTTGCCTTGACAGGATTAAAGGTTCTCACCAATCTAAAATACTGCCCCAATGCCATCTTCCACTCATCTCGGTAATCTTCATTGCCAATAAGATTCAAAATTGCCATAGAGGGCTGACCTGTCCAGCGAAGAATCTCCATCTCTACCTCATACTCAGGTCCATAGGGTTTAGAGGCATCTACCACATAGATAATCCCTGCCCCATTAACAATTGGCTCTAGTAGCTCTATCTCATCAATATAACGTTTGTCTTCCCGATGTTCATCAATAAACTCTGCCACCACACGGGGTCTCTTGTCTGCTGAAACAGGCTCTTGGTCTTTAAGCCAAGAGAGAATACGCCTTGCCCGTTGAAACCCTGGGGTATCAAAAAGCTCATAGACCACTTTTCCATCCACGGTCAGAGGAAAACCCCGTTTTATCTGTGTGGTTCCAGGGGTGTCCCCTATCTGTACCGAATCATCAAGTGCCAAAGAGGAGACAATGGAACTTTTTCCCTTGTTAGGATGCCCTACCACGGCAAATTTTGGATAACTATGCTTATCATTTACTATATCAATCATCAATAATCCACACTTTCTCTGATTTTAAACCTTGTACTTTTCGTTTCCAAACCGTTACATCTTTGGCATCACTCTCATAATATCGTCCTACTGTCCCAAGAGGATAAATATGAATGGTATCCACCTTTCTATTGTCAATTAATAGCTCCAAGAAGTCTACAAAATCCATCGTAGGAGGCTCCCATGACTTGACATACAAAAGAGCTATTCTACTAATATTTTTTGCCTCATTTTCATCCTCTAAAAAGGTATTGCTTCCCCCTACAGGTGAAACTGTTGAACAGGTTATCTCTTTGCTATCATTTGCTAAAATTATCTCATCTTTAGAGAAATTCCAACCCAATACATTTTGATAAGATTTAGGCACAAAGTTTTGTACTTGAAGGTTATTCTCTTCCACAATTGCTAAGTGTTTCTCCCCTTCTACTGCTTCGGTTGAGACAAATGGGGTTTTAAACTCTCGAAGAAGTGTGCTAACACCATCAAGTGACAAAAGCTCTTTTTGTAATATTTTTCTATATCCATAATAGGAAAATATCCAAAAAAGAAAACGTAAAACAATCGCATAAAAAACCGTTGCCATCGCAAGAAATTGCCACCATGCACCCAACTGATTGGCATTGGCAACCAACTCTTTATCTAGTCTCTCACCCAATCTAAAATATTGACTTATCTCAATAAGCTCTAAGCTCGGAACTGCTGAGGGGACAATATCTTTCCAAAAAAGTGCAATGGAGGAGATAAAAGAGTGAAATAAAGTGGCAGAGATATCTAAAGTAGTACTCCAACCAAAAGCAATATCCTTGACCACCACCACAAAAATAAGAGATATCACCAAGCCCATAGAGAAGAGCAAAGAGATACGTTGCATTCGCTCTATCATCATCCACTTGGTCAACTCATCGGGAAGCAGTATCTCCTTAGAAAATGTTTTTTTACTCTCAAGAGGAAGAAGGGAAACTAGCTTATCAAGCCAATGAAGTGACAAAAAAAGAGAAAAGAACTCAGCCACACCTCCTCTACTAAACATTGTAAAGAGAGAAAAAAGCATAGAAAGGAGAGGAACAACCATTGCAAAAAAGAGATAGTAGGTGATATTAACAGGAGCATCACCACTGTAACTTAACAATCCTAAACCTGTCAAAAAACCAATAAGTAAAAAGAGAAACGCTAAGAGTTGAGTGGTTGTACCAATATAGGCGACAAAAGCCTTTGAGTTTAACCCCTCTGTGAGATGGAAACGATGCTCTTTCGCCCACAAAAGAAGCATCTTAATAGGGCTTTTATCAAGAGATTTATATTTTAATGCAAAAAGACGATTCTCTTCATGATTACCACAATAAACTTCAAGAAGTTGAGCAAAATCTAAGTAGGAGGTGATGGACAATTTATTGGTTTTTGTTTGCATAAATAACTTTGTATTTTTTATGCGATTATACGCAGATTGTCCTTAGGAGTAACTATGCTTACTCCTATTTTTTATCAGGTCGTGTCTCATCGGGAAGTTTACGTAAATCTGCCTCATCAAAGAGTTCTAGTTTAGGAATAAATATAGCAATAAGTGTAACACTAATACCAAAAATAAGCACAGTCAAATGCTCATAACCAGGAAAGAGTTCAGGGAGTGTTCCCTTCCCCAAACTCTCTCCCATCAATGGTTTAAAAAAGTCATCATAGTAGAGTGTAAAGACCAATCCACCCAACACACCACCAATTGCCCCCACAAGCACATCTATTCGACCCTCTGCAATAGAGATAGGTCCTGTCCCTGGACATTTTCCCAAAATCGCCATAGAGATACCAAAAAGAATACCCCCAATAATCAGCCCCTGCAAGATAATTGGCTTAACATGATACGAAGCACCCCCTGCCTCTATCATAAAATATAACGCAATACTCGTAAGCCCCACAGCCAAAAAGAGCATTTTGGGAACAATGGTATCTTTTAACATCGCAAACCCTGCAATCTTCTCAAACTTATCCACACGGGTATACTGAATAATTCCTCCAAAGATAACCCCTATCAGAAAAACCAATGCCACAGAACCATGCTCTTGATGAATAACGCTCTCTACCATCCCTATGAGTCTATCAGCCATACTAGAGCTGTTATGCTCATTTATAAAAACGATATCTGCCACTATTTTTTTCCTTTTACATTATAAAAAAGTCTACCTGTCACCACAAGTGTCACCATTACTACTCCACCAAATATCATCGCAGAAATTGCCATTTGGCTCATTCCTGACATAAAGTGTCCAGAGGTACATCCTCCTGCCAATCTCGCTCCAATAATCATAATAAATCCTGCAAAAAAGCTCCATAAAAGGCGAGAGGCAATAGAGTTATTTTTATAGGTTTTCCATGCCGTTGGAATCAGTGAAAACCTAAAACTTTTGGTAATAAACACAGAAGTGATAAACCCACCAAACAATGCACCCAACAGCATAATACCCTCCCATGAACCAGAGGCTTCTATATGTTTTAAATAGCTATAATTCTCAGGATTTAAATCAAAAATAATCCCTGCAAAATAGGGAACATACGTAGAGGATCCAATAGGTCTATCAGCTCCAAAAATTGAAAATGTAAGTAGAAGTAGACCTGACATCAAAATGCCACCCATCCACCATGGTAATCTATTAGACATAGTTATAACCTTTATAATTTTTTCAGAAGTATATCTATATCTTTCTTAACAACTATAATTTATCAAGAAATTAAATATTAATCTATTTTACTTATTATCTTAAATACTTATTCTGATTAACAGACCATCCAATTCTCCATTTTAAATAGATTTTCAGTACAAGGCATTCCACGCCACCCTGCACTATCAAGATACATCATCTTTCCTCCAAAATATCCCACCACATACTGCTCTTTATAGATAGGATACATCCCTCCACTAAACATCGCAAAGATATCCTCATAAGAGGTGGGGTGTTGATAGTGTTCAAAATCTAAACTATGTAATATCGTAATTGCGTAGTGAAGCATCTCATTTTTCATCATCGAGGAGCTTAGGGCATAATAAGAGGGATAGGTGACACTGGGGTCTTCTAGCAACTCAGAGATATAGAGTCGCTCTTTTTTCTTTTGATACATGGAAAGAGTATACCTTTTTTTTATTAAAACCAAAGTAACCACTCACTTACTATAATATTTCATTTTTCCCTTTAAACTAGAAAATAAAAGAGACATTATAGCGTATCCAAAACTTCTCTTAATCCCACCACAACAAAAGAGAAGATATAATACGCAAAAATTTTAATTTATTGTAATAAAAAGGTTTATCTGATGTTTGAAACCGTCATTGGCTTAGAAGTCCACGTTCAACTTAATACAAAAACAAAACTATTCTGCTCTTGTCCTACAAGCTTTGCAGAGCATCAAAACGCTAATACTTGTCCCACCTGTTTGGCACTCCCTGGGGCGTTACCCGTGGTCAACAAAGAGGCCGCGATAAAAGCGATGAGATTGGGGTATGCTATTAATGCCAATGTTAACCATAGCTCAAACTTTGATAGAAAATCATACTTCTATCCTGATAGCCCTTCTGCTTATCAGATTACTCAGCTTACCAAAGCAATTGTGCAGAAGGGTGAGGTGTTTATTGACCTCAAAGATGGAACGCAAAAACGTATTGGGATGACCCAAGCCCACCTTGAAGCCGATGCAGGAAAAAACATACACGAAGGCTCTCACTCCAAAGTTGACCTAAACCGTTCAGGTACGCCGTTGCTTGAAATCGTCTCTGACCCTGACATGAGAAACGCTTATGAGGCAGTGGCTTATCTCAAAAAGCTTCACTCTACGGTTCGTTACCTAGACATTAGTGATGCCAATATGCAAGAGGGGTCATTTCGATGTGATGTCAACGTCTCTATCCGTCCAAAGGGTCAAGAGGAGTTTGGAACACGGGTTGAGATTAAAAATATTAACTCATTTAAGTTTGTAGAATCTGCTATTGCGTATGAGGTTCAGAGACAGACAGAAGCGTATGAAGATGGTATCTACGAACAAGAGGTGTTCCAAGAGACACGACTGTGGAATGTGGATGAGGGGGTGACCAAATCCATGAGAGGAAAAGAGGAGGCAGCGGACTATCGTTATTTTCCTGACCCTGATTTGCGTCCATTGGTGGTGACACAAGAGATGATAGATGAAGCGTTGAAGATGCCAGAACTTCCTGATGCAAAAATGAAGCGTTATGTCGAAGAGCTTAAGATAAAAAAATATGATGCGTTGGTCTTATGTTCTGAAAAAGAGTTGGCATACTTCTTTGAAACAATGCTAGAAGCAGGTGCATCAGCAAAAAATGCTGTAAACTGGTTGACCACCGAGCTTTTGGGTCGGCTTAAAAAGACCGAGTTTGACATTACCAACTCACCTGTATCTGCTTCTAAATTGGGTGAACTTGTCTCTAAAATAGATGATGACACCATCTCTGGAAAAGGGGCAAAGGATATTCTTGATGTGCTGATGGAAGAAGATAAAGATATAGATGGACTCATAGCATCTATGGGTCTGGCACAAGTAAGTGACGATGGTGCTATCTTGGAGATTATAGACGCTATCTTAGAAGCCAATCCTGAAAAAGTAGAGCAGTTCAAAGGTGGAAAAGAGAAGCTATTTGGTTTTTTTGTGGGGCAGACGATGAAAGCCTCTAAAGGGTCGGCAAATCCTCAGAAGGTAAATACGTTGCTGAAAGAGCGATTGGCTTAAAAGTAAAAAATAGAGGAGTGTAATTAAGATGCTAAAAAAACTACTAACCCAATTTGCATTTTTTTTACACACTTCAAAATTTTACAACAGGTCAAAAAAAAGAGCCTCTGATTTTTTGCTAAACTCTGACTATCTCTATAAAAAATATTTTGATATATTTATGATACTTCTTATCATCTCCTCTGTGGCTATTTTGGTCTATGAGGTCAAAAATCCTGTGCCTGTTTGGGTTGATTTTTTTGATATCTATCTGGTGACAACCATCTTTAGCTTGGAGTATTTGGCTCGTATTTGGGTGCATAACTGTTGGCACAGTGAGGTGGTTAGAGAGTATGGTGATGCCAAGTTTTTAAATAAAAAGTTTAATCTCTGGTCGCCTACCAAAAAGATACTGCGAGGTAAACTCTCCTATATGGCTTCTCCCACGGCGATTATCGACCTTTTGGCGATTTTACCTGCTTACCGACCGTTAAGGGTATTGCGTATTTTTGTACTCTTTCGGGTCTTTAAACTGCTTCGCTACACAAAAAGTATCAATCAGTTCTTAGGGGTTCTAGGAAGTAAAAAGTTTGAACTCTATACCCTTCTTTTTCTCTTGGTTTTTATTACGGTGACAGCAGGAATTGCTATCTATGTTTTTGAAGAGAAATCAAACGATAACATCAACTCACTTTTTGATGCACTCTACTGGGCATTGATTACCATCTCTACGGTGGGATATGGAGACATCTCCCCTGTCACATCAGAGGGGCGAGTGGTCTCGATGCTTATTATCATCACAGGTATTGCCATGATATCTTTTGTCACCTCGGTGATTGTCTCCTCTTTTTCAGAGAAGCTAACCGAACTCAAAGAGAATCGGCTTGTGGAGGAGATTAATAAAGAGGAGGATTTTATGATTATCTGTGGATATGGGCAGATGACACGGATGTTTCTGCGTCACTATGAGCATGAGTATGCCAAACGTTATATTATTATTGAGAAAGATAAAGAGAGAGTCGATGAGGCGATAAAAGAGGGGTACAGAGCCATTCATGAAGATGCCAGTCGTTATGATGTGATTGCAAAGTTTAACACCGACCATGCACAGGTGACCCTTTTGGCTCTGACCAACAGTGATGTGGCAAATATCTATATTACCCTCAATGCCAAAGCGATATCAAAAAATATTCGTGTGATTAGTCGTTCAAGTAGTGAACGTATCGCCAAAAAATCACGCCTAGCAGGGGCTGACTCGGTGGTAATGCCAAGCCTTATTGCCAATCGTATGCTCTTTGCAGCGATTACACAACCTGTTATGTACAAGGCTGTCTATGCGATTTTAACAGGTCAACATCTGGCACAACTCGATGAGGTCAACTCTGTCTATCATCAAAAAATGGTGGGAAAGTCTATAAAAGAGTTAAGATTAAAAGAGCAAAAACTACTTCCCATAGGATATGAATCTGCTAACAATAGGGCATTTATATTTAATCCCTCTTTGGATTATAAAATAGAAGAGGGAGATATTTTACTTTTAATGGGAAGACACGTGAGTATTGAGCATTTTAAAAAGACATATGAGGAGATTGGCTATGTTCACGCGTAACGCATTTCTATTTGGGTACAATAAAAAGAGACGTTTTATCGCCAGAGAGCTTGAAAAAGAGCCTCTTAACCTTATCTTGGTGGTTGATGATGAAGAGTCGTATAACCAAGCAAAAGAGGATGGTTTTCGAGAGGTTATCTTTATAGATTTAACAGATGATGAGTTGTTAGAGAATCTAAAAATAAATGATGATGACTACTTGGTCTGTGTGATGAGTAACCACTATATGAATGTCTTTTTAACCCTCTCTTTGCACTCCATCTTTCCAAAAGCAATTATATTGGCTCTCTCTGACTCTCCACACACCACACAAAAACTCAAAATGGCAGGAGCAAGTCGTATTATCGACCTCTATCAAGTGAGTGCCAATCGAATTCACAATATGTTACACAAACCAGTGGCGACCAAACTTATAGAGCGACTTTTTTCTCCTGAAGAGGAGTTTTCATTTAAAGAGATAGAGATTCCAAAAGGCTCATCTCTTGACCATATCATGGTGGATGATTTTGATTTTTCAAAACATAACGTTATCTTGATAGGGATGATAGATAAACGCCTAAGCCATCAATTTATCTTCTCAACCAGTGGACTAGAGAACCGTTTTGATGTGGGGGATACCCTTGTCTGTATCGGATGCAATGAGGATTTGGAGAGATTCCAAGCGTTTATTGGGGCATAAAATATGTTATAATTTCTCATAAGAGAAAAGTTTAAAGGAAATGCGTGAAAATAGCAATTATCGGAGCAGGAAAATGGGGTCAAGCACTCTATCATGCTTACCGTCAAAACAATGATGTGGTTATCAATTCTCGTTCCATCAAAGATATTGAAAATTTTGTAACATTAGAAGAGGCACTCTCCTATGAGCATCTGGTCATGGCGATTCCTGCCCAAGCCGTTCGCTCTTGGATGGAGGAGAACTTTGAGGAGAGAGGACAAAATATTTTAGTCGCATCCAAAGGGATAGAGACCTCAACAGGAAGTTTTTTAAATGAGGTCTATGGTCAATTTCTATCAGAAGATAGATTGGCCTATATCTCGGGTCCCTCTTTTGCCACAGAGGTACAAAAATCTCTGCCCACAGCACTTAAAATCTCATCCACCAACAGAGCATTGGCAGAACGCTATGCCAATGCCCTACCCTCTTTTATAAAAGGCTATGTGGACAGTGATGTGGTCGGTGCAGAGGTGGCAGGAGCCTATAAAAATGTTATCGCCATTGCAGGTGGTGTTTGTGATGGGTTAGCACTTGGTAACAATGCCCGTGCAGCGTTAATCTCGCGTGGACTGGTCGAGATGACCCGTTTTGGTGAGTATTTTGGGGCAGAGAGTAAAACTTTTTTATCACTCGGAGGAGCAGGAGACCTATTTTTAACAGCCTCCTCTCAACTCTCACGAAACTATCGTGTGGGGTTAGGACTCTCACAAGGCAAGAGTTTAGATGATATTTTAGAGGAGCTAGGAGAGGTGGCAGAGGGTATCCCAACCACCAAAGCACTCTATCATATAGCAGAGAAAAAAGGTATCTACCTGCCCATCTCCAACGAAGTCTATCAGATGCTAGAAGGCAAAGACCCACTCAACAGTGTCAAAGACCTTTTGGAAAACTCCGAAGATGATTAAACGTATCAGGCGTAAGATAAAAAAAGTCTTTAGAGAGCTTCTACTTTACCACAATAGCTCTTTGGAGTACCGTGCAAAAGTCTTTACGCTGGTGATTGCAAGTACGGGGGAGATGACCCCTTGTGAAGAGAAACTTCTGGGAGAGATATCGTGTGATATCTATGACAAAGATGAAGAGCGTTCAGAGATACTCGTTGAGGCAGTCAAAGAGTATCACAATAAAATTATCACCAACAATGGCTTGGGGTTTGACCACCTTATTTTTCAAGTTGAAAAAGAGACCAAAGCGATTAAACGTTTCTCTAAAAAAATAGACATAGAAGCATTAACAAGATTTCAAGCTTGTATTTTAAATGAAGATGATAAGATATATCAACAGCGTGTTATTGATTATCTAGGACGATTAAAGGAGCAGTATGGAAGTGTATAAGTTTATAATATTTGGAAAAGTACAAGGGGTATTTTACCGAAAGTTCGTCTCACAATCTACCATGAAAAAACAGTTGGAGGGATACATCAAAAACCTTAGTGACGGCACAGTAGAGGTGGTGGTGGTTCTCTTTGATGAGGATGTAGAACCATTTAAAAAGATACTAAACGATGGCTCACCTGCTTCTGTAGTGGAGCGTATTGAGATGCAAGTTTTAGAAGAAGATGATTTAATATATGATGGCTTTGAGATAAGGAGTTAAAGATGAGCAGTGGATGGGGGTGTCAACACCTAACAACACACAAACAAGAGAAAGATTGGTGCAAATTGCTAAAACATAAATGCGACCCCAACTGTAAGGGGTGTGTGCTTTATGGAAAGTTTACTTTTTCAACTTCTATGCTCAATGTAGAAGAGGATAGACCTGTTAAGGTTCGTAGTGATAATCCATTGGGATGAGAAGTTCTTATGATTTTTGAGATGCCAGTTTAGCAGAGAGAAAATGAGGTAAAAACTCAATCTCACATCCATTAAACTCTTTTGCCCCAACTTGATTAAAATTTAAAACAAACCCTTTGGTTGGTTTATAATTTTCTATAAAGTAGTGATAAGATTTAGATATTTTAATGGAGGTTAGATTTGATTTTATCTCCACAGGAATTTCATCATCAATGATAAAATCAACCTCTGCACCGTTTTTGGTTCGATAATATTTTATATCTCTCTCGACCAACTCTCTAAAGACAAAGTTTTCCAGCATAGCCCCTTTGTCACCCCTATTTTCAAGTGCTGAAAAGTTTTT
>Ga0256914_1002773_pt1 | contig 14384 bp, 10 predicted proteins | sample HulkmetaG_FD_191571 | JGI IMG/M metagenome (GOLD analysis project Ga0256914, IMG submission 191571) | Hydrothermal chimney microbial communities from Main Endeavour vent field at the Juan de Fuca Ridge, Pacific Ocean - Hulk | ecosystem: Environmental > Aquatic > Marine > Hydrothermal vents ... | reverse complement strand
GGTGGGGAATTATACTGTAGCCATACCTGTAAATCGCACTTTCCTTTGTTAGTGAGCCTGATACGATAAAAATAAAGGGCACTAATGCAAGAAAAGCAAAAAAACTGATAAAAACAAATCCCACAATATTAAAAGAAATTTCCGCTCTTTCCATTCTAATCTTATAAGAGTGATTACGCCTCATTTTAACAGTCCCAGAGCCGGTTAAATCAGAATAGTGCATAATCCTCCCTGTACCTCTTGACTATATAGTTAGAAACCAAAACCAATAACAATCCGAAAACGGACTGATACAACCCAATGGCAGTTCCCATACCCACATCAAAATTGTAAACAAGAGCCCTGAAAACGTAGGTATCTATAACGTCTGTGGAGTCGAATAGCTGGGCATTATTTCCTATTATGTTGTAAAAGAGATCAAATTGTCCTCTTACAATCATTCCGATTTTGAATAGCGCAAGTATCACAAAGATTGAAACAAGATGGGGAAGCGTTATATGAAATGTCCTCTGCCAGATATTTGCCCCGTCTATTTTAGCTGCTTCATACAGTTGCGGATCAATGCTCGTAGCTGTAGCCAAATACACAACACTGGAATATCCGAGCCATCGCCAGGTGTTAAAAAACACTATTATATACTTCCACACGTGGGGCATGGAATAAACATCCACTGGATCTTTGCCAATCGATTTGAGAAAGGTGTTGAGTATCCCGAATTCGTAATTAAAAATGTTATAAACAAATGCGCCCACAACCACATATGAGATAAAATAGGGCAAAAACATGAGTGACTGACAAAACTTTTTGTAAAACTTCCCGATAAGCTCATTAATAAATACGGCAACTGCTATCGCAAGGGAATCATTAACAAGAAAAAAAGCTATATTGTACAGTATTGTATTCTCGGTTATATGTAAAAGCGCCCCTGATTTTATAAGAAACCGGAAATTCTTAAAACCGACCCACGGACTTCCAAATATACCCAGGTTATACTTATAATCTTTGAAGGCAAGTATAACACCAACCATTGGGATATACAAAAATACCACGAAGTAAAGAATCGCCGGGAGAAGCATCACTAAAAAAACACGATTATCCCTAATATTTCTAAAAAAGCTCTTCTTCGATGTCACTACTCTGTTCACTCCCCACATCCCTATCACACAAGGGACAGATCTGAAATCCTTTTATCTCTTCTGTTTCTTTTGTTTATTCTAGAGGTCTCTCCAGAGGTGTAAATTGTCAATTCTTAGGATTATTGTCCTAATGTGGATTATCGGGGAGAAAACAAATTGGAAATTTTTCGGATTATTCTTCAAATTTATTATCTTTACTTCCAGAACCTATAATCCTCTTGAAATGATATTCCCTTGCCTTTTAAAAGCTCCCCATGCCGGATAAGACGTGTCTCAAAATCCTCCCACCTCCTAGAAGAAGCAGGTAACCACATAACCTCGGAGAGAGCACTCAACCGGGGAAGTAGCATATACTCGACATCCCTCTCCGATGCAAGATTCTCCGTCCACAGCTCTCCCATAATTCCCATAACAGAGGATTTCCCTACCCCTGTTCTACCAATGGGATCAAAGGAGTAAACTCTGTAAACAGTGGTTATAGGGGGATTAAAGTGAACCGGTTTTAATTCATCCTTTCTGTAGGTTTGACCATAGTCAAAATAACAGTAACTGCTATTTGCAAGTATAACCCTGTAACCCCTCTCGGCAATAACATCGACATCGTATTTGTCTCTCCAATTTACTATAACAGCACCGTGAATGTTACAGGTCTCTGCTATCTCATCCCATCCAACAGGTACTTTCCCAAACTTAGAGAGAATACCAGCCACTCGAGTTTCAAAATAACCCTGCAATTCCTTAAAATCAGAAAACTGCTCTTCATTCTTCCTCTTATTACAAAGGGGGCATACCTCCCACATAGCAGTCGGACATTCATCCCCACCGATATGAAAATATTTAAAGGGGAAGAGCTCTTTTAACTCAGAAAGTACATCCTCCACAAATCCGTAGGTTTCCTCCTGCCCCACACAGAAAACCCTATCAGAAATTCCGTAATCCTCCTTAACCCCATAGCTCTCCTTTGTACATGATAAAAAAGGATAGGCCGCCAGAGCGGCTTGGACATGACCGGGCATATCTATCTCCGGCAATACGTTGATAAACCTCGAGCCTGCATATTCAACTATCTCTTTAATATCTATCTTTGAATAAAAACCCCCGTAGCGAACCCCATTTTCCCTTCTCCACGCCCCCACCTCGGTAAGTTTAGGCCATTTATCAATCTCCACCCTCCAGCCCTGATCATCAGTCAGATGTAAATGGAGAACATTTAACTTATACATAGCCAGAATATCTATAATTTTAAAGAGAAACTCCTTACTAAAAAAATGCCTTGCAACATCCAAACCCATACCGCGCCACTTAAAGAGGGGGGTATCCTCTATCCTCACCGCTTTCACCCGTATCATCTCTCCACCTTCCCAACACTGAAACGCAAGCTGAACCAGCGTTACTATCCCGTAAAAGAGTCCCACAACACTAGAGGCCTCTATCCCCACCCGTTTGGGTTTTACCACTAACCTGTAAGATTCGTCTCTCGTTTCTACATCAGCACCATCCAACATACCAACCGTATCCCCGGGTTTTATCCTCAACACAATACCACTCTCTCTCCTCTTTTCCGGTAAACTCGCAAACGAACCAGGCTGCAACACTGTAAGTCTAACCCCTGTGATTTTTTCTATTTCATTACTCAAGAAAGATCCAATAAAATCGCATTTTTTCCATACCCTCTCTAAAACACCATTGGGGATATCCATTTCGGGAATATCGAATTCCACAAGTGTTTCAGAAGTTAACTCGAAATACCCGGCCAAGGGAATCAATGAACTCGGATACGGAATCAGAACAAAATCTTTACTTCTATTTTCCATCTAACACCCCTATCTCTGATCTTTTCTAAAATAAACACATAAAAATCGTAAAATGGTCAATTGAATTTTTCCACTCGAGTGCTTTTAATTAAATAATGAGCCTGCAACCCGGAGATTTCAAATGAAAAGGAAACTACTAGTCGTCAAAAAAAACGGATTCACAGAGATCGTAGAAAGGGAGATCCCCCCTCTACGAAATGGAGAAATCCTTGTAGAGAACCATACTTCGCTAATAAGTCCGGGTACAGAAATTGGCTGGATAAAACAACTCCGTCAAAATGGGGGAGACTTCGATCTTCCCAGGGAGTTCGGGTACTCTGGAGCCGGAGTAATAGTAGACATCGGTAAGGGTGTAAAGAGGCTTAAAATTGGAACAAGAGTGGCAACCATGGGGGCAGGGTACGCCATACACTCTAACTATACAGTGATACCTCAGAATCTTGCCATAGAACTACCAAACTCAGTTAGCTTTGAAGAGGCAGTTTACACCTGTCTGGGAGCTACCGCCCTTCAGGGGCTAAGACGGGCAGGGTTAAAACTCGGCGAATACGGGATGGTATTCGGAATGGGAATCGTAGGAAACCTAACAGCCCAATTATCCCTACTGAACGGGGCATACGTAATGGGGATAGATACCATAGAGCCCAGACTCAAGATTGCAGAGAGGGTAGGCATTACTAAAACCTTGAATCTCGCAAAAGACAACCTTATTAACAGAGCAAAACAGTTTTCTCCCTTTGGCGTAGAATTCGCTTTTTTTGCCTTTGGAGGAGATGCAACGAAGACTTTTGAAAATTTAAAAATGTGTATGCAACAATCGGAGGATGGGCACGTTATCGGAAGGGTTATCCTAATCGGGGGGTGCAATATAAATCTCTATGGCGGAGCATACTCCGGGAATATGGACATCTTAATCTCCTCAAGAACCGGCCCGGGGTATCACGATCCTCAATACGAGTTTGGGAGAGAGTATCCAAGAGGATTCATCAAATTTACAACGCTAAGAAACATGCATTTTATAATTTCCATGATTGCAGAGGGCAAAATAAGGGTAAAACCATTAACAACACATATTTTAACCCTGGAGAATGCTCATAGGGGAATTGATACACTGATAAAAAATCCGGAAGAGGCTCTTGGAATCATATTAAAAATGAAGCATTAGGCACAATTATCAAAGCAAAGTAAGGACAGTAAAAGATGAGTAAAGATTATCCGTCGAAACCGAGGGATCTAGAGGTAAAGATAGAGGAATGGAGAAACCTAAACACAGATAACCTAAAAATAGACTGGATAAACAATTTTAAGGGCCAGAGGGTATATGCAATTACCATAACTGACTTTTCTATCAAAACCAGAAACAAAATTCCCCTATACATAGCTCAACCACACGCCCACGAACCTGCCACAACGGTAGGAATGATAGATGTAATCGAACAGCTCCTTACAGGAAAAGACCTCTACGGCGAAAAGAGTGATATTGATGTAGAGAGAGTCTTATCCACAAAAATTGTTACCTTTAACCCTATTGGAAACCCGGATGGTTCGGAAAGACTACCGGTCGATTACTGGGATGGAAGGCAATACACAAATGAGCAACTCTGGTGTTGGATGCGAGGTGAAGACCCGGAAAAACCTGGAAAATACTGGAAGCGGGTGGATATATTCGACACCAGAAGAGAAAAAAACCTCCCCAAAAGGATAGGTGTCGTATACGAACAGATAGACAACTATCACTACGTAGAACCAAATAGAAGCAAATTATCCTCCTACTACAAAATATTCTCCAAGATGAACGCTACATATAACTATAGATACTGGTTGGATCTCCACCAAACAGAGTTTAGAGAAAAAATTGATTGTAAGGTTTTTCTCTACCTTCCCAATCTGGATACGGAAGAAATACACAGAGAAAACATAGAGTGGGCAAATTATATCACAAAGAAATGGGAAGATGCGGGATTCAATCCCGGAAAGCCCTCATTCTTAGACTATAGAGGGGAGGAGGCCGAGCTAATAAGAAGGGCTTGGGGGGAGATCCACAGAAAACTCCACAGAATAGCCGTTGAGGTTATAAATAATACAAACAATCCCAACCCAAGAGAACAGGCAAGGGCAGAATCCGTTGCCATCAAAGCAACCCTTGAAAGAGGAGGCAAAGTATGACTTTCAGGGTAGGAATTGTGGGACTGTGCACCTCTCACCCGGAAAGCTGGATACCCATAATACGTAACTTCCCCAACCATTTGAAAAAAAGGGGGGGAAAACCGTTAGATATCAAAATCGTAGCCGCATGGGACTCTGGAGAAACGAGGGAAAAGGGTTTTACAAAAGAGTTTTGTACGCGCTTTAATATACCCCACCCAATTGAAAATTTAGATGAGATGGTAAACCTAGTCGACGGCGTGTTTATCCATTCGGCAAATTGGGATAAACATATGGAACAGGCTATGCCCTTCATAGAGGCAAAAAGGAGTGTTTTTATAGACAAACCGATAGTGGGGAACCTTAAAGAGGCGGAACAATTAAAAACCCTCATAGAGAAAGGAGCAAGAGTAACGGGGGGATCTGCCTTAAGATTCAACGGTGAAATAGAACAATTTTTAGATACCCCTGAGGATAAGAGGGGAGAGATAATGACAGCATTTGTCACATCCGGACTGGATGTGTTTAACTACGGGGTACACGCGTATTCAATGGCCCTTGCCCTGATGGGTTCCGGTGTAGCATCGGTTCGTTATCTCGGGAAGAGCGGGCAGAGGCAGATACAGCTAAAATGGAACAACAACAAACGAGCCATAGTTTCCATAGGTGATTCAAACTGGCTTCCCTTTAGCGCAACCGTAGTTACAACGGAAACAGTAGAACACATCAGAGCAAACACAGAGACAATATATACCAATTTTCTCTATACAATACTACCCTACTTCACCGGACAAACAGATTCCCCTCCCCTATCGGCCGATGAACTTCTGGAACCCGTTTTAATAGCACTCGCAGCAAAAAAATCATGGCAGACGGAGGGAAGAGAAATATTCTTAACGGATCTGAACTATTCCACAGAGGGATACGACGGCACCAGGTTCGCAGAGGCCTACAAACGCTCCCGGATAAAAACAATCACTAAGAGAATAACTCCAGGAGGAGCACAACATTAATTCAAACATGAGAGAAAAACCTGTGCTAAGAAACAAATATCTCACCGTAGAATTAACTGCCCAAAGCTTAGTAATAGTATTGGAAGGGAGGGCAAAAACCTATACATTCAGATGGCCATCCGTAAGGTTATCCATAGAGGGAAAGGTTACAGATCTCAACAATCTGGAGGGTAACTACAGCATAAATACAACAACCTATAAAACAAACAACACCATAGGGCAGAAGATACTCCTAGCAGAACCAAAGAGTGAAAAACGTGAGATCGAGTTCGAGGTATCCGTAACAATAACAAACTTTCCATGGATAAAAAAACGCGTAGCAATAAAATCATACAAAAAAATTACCACCCCGGATTTTGTAGAGATAGACACTCAAATAGTGGAGGGCGAAAAACTCGAGAAGCGGGGATATATTCCACATATCGAAAACCCTTTTTCACCCTCACATATATCCGGAAACGAGGAAGAGGGAAGCGGTTTCATAGCAGGATGCGGATACCCCTTAATAGGAAGGCACCTATTCTTTGGCCTGGAACACCCGGCAGGTTTCAACGTAGTAGAAACAATTTCCAGAGCACCTCAAAAACAGAGAATAAGACTCTACCACCACCCTACATGGAATACAGAGATACAAACAATCTCAAACGAAAAATCATACTCTCTCAATACGATTGAAGAGGTCATAGGTTTTTCAGAGAATGCAGAGAAAGCATTCTACAGGTATATCGATACATTTCGTACCACACCATTAAAAAACCCTATAACCTCGTTTTGCACCTTCTGGTCAGATCCGTATCTCGGAAACAATGAATATAATGTTACTTTCTCCTCTCTGAAATTATTTATAGAGGCTTTCGGGAGATTAAAAATCCACAACCCGGTATTCATTCTCGACGCAGGCTGGCACGACAGAAGAACACTACTCCAGGCAAAAAAAGAGATTGGTAAAGATGATGGCCTACTAAGATTAAACAAATTAGCAGAGAAGATTGGAGGGAAACTCGGATTATGGATAAGCTTTAACGGTCCAATGGCTTTCTCATCGGAGTTTCTAAAAAATAAAGGATTTGCCATCGGTAAAGGCCCAGGAGCGGCGTACAGTAACGGCGAATATGCCGTACTAATGGATAAAAATTTTGAAAAAGCTCTTACTAACAGGCTAAAAGAACTTGTATCCCGGATAGGGATATATCTTCTAAAAATAGACTGGGATAACGAATGTGCAACAAACCAGGACTTCAACCAACAGTATCCCACCATTAACCACGTAAGAGAGGCTACCATAAATGCCTACTTTAGAATTATCAGGAAGGTGCGAGAAGTCAATTCCAACATTGTGGTACGGATGGGTTGGTGGCCCTCCCCATGGTGGTTACAGGTAGCAAACTACGTATGGCTTCCAGATTCAGGAGATTGCGAATATTCATCAATTCCAAGCCTAACGCCACGAGATTCAGCAGTAACCCATAGAGACTTTATGTACTACAATGTACTGGTAAGGGATAAATCAGTTCAACCCCTTGACTCCTTTGATAACCACGAATTCCCCATGGCAAACAGAAACCCTTTTAGTGAAAATCCGGGAAAGTGGACAGATATCGTATGGTTAACATTCCTAAGAGGAACAACCTACCTCGCCATGGAGCTACAACCGGAATCATTAGAACTATGGCAAATTGATACCCTAAACAGAATAAACGATTTTTGCAGGATTCATTCTCAAGAGATATACGGCGGATATTCTCAAATGTATCCCGGGAATCCTCTACTAGGTGAAATTTATGGCTTTTGTCATAAATTTCAGGATACAACATGGTGTGTTTTAAGAAACCCTCTTCCGATACCTCAGGTGACAAGCTTAAAATTGAATAGCACTCTCATCTACCAAATCTATCCCCACTGGCATCGCCTTCCTACATCAGTTATTACCAGGGGAATAAAATTTCTACCTCATGAAGTAAAAGTAATTATTCTTAAAAAATCTCAAAGAAAATCCAAACCCGATGGGAACCTGTCTACCATTATTTCAGAACCCTACATGATACTACCCCGGGGAAATAATGCACTGATATATTTTCCAGCTTCGTCTGAGATAGACACAACGATACAACCAATGGTAGATAAAGTCCAGAGAATCCCCAGGTTACAATGCAAAGACTATAAAATTACCGCATCCAAAGATTCCATCATAATTAGATGGTTTCTTGAGATACCTCACCGAATGCATAATACCAGGGTTACAATTATGGCCAAGACTAACAATTCCAGTAGAGATATACCCATAGCCACAATATCCAGATATAAATGGGATGATGAGGGATACTCCCTACCAGTAAAAATTATAAAAAGTTCTGCCCCGGGATACGGGGAAAAGAGAAACCCTCTTTCCTCTCCATACACAAAATACATCTTCTATTCTCTCGATCTACCATCGGGTGGTACAATCTCTCTCTCCGTGAAAAGCTCCAAATACTGCCCCAAATTCCGTGAAGCCTGGATTTGGGGATACGAGGGTCTCTCCAGAAATTATAAAAAGATAAAACTGTATTCCAGGCTACCCTACAAATCCAACGAGGAGGGAAACAAATACATAAACACAGATATCTTACAATTGGAGAAGTGCATATCAAAGAAAGTACCGCTAGAAAGTATGTTACCCGTACAACATCCATCAGGGTTTCCCCGAACCTTAAGACTTCCACTGGAGGGTAATTAAGGTAAAAAAACTTATGTATAAATTTGAAATCAAAAGAGCAAATTGTAATTTCGAACGCGAACCCTTAAAAATTCGATTCGGTTTTAAGGGTTCTTATTTAACAGAACTATGGCAAACAGCCGTCCTATTGGAGAGCAAGAGGGGAGGGAAATACCTCGGGCTCGGAACTCAGAGCGTGCTGTGGGCCGATGCAGAGCTATTCTATCGCTATTCAGAGGCGGTATCCAACTCTCTGATGTTCCTTGTGACAAATTACGCTGCCAATAGGGCACTTCACTCCTCGGCTACCACTCCCATAGAAGTAATCGAAGAGATACTTCCAGATGTATACAGATATGCACAAACGATAACACAAAAGAGGGATCTACAGTCAACATTCGTTCTAAACGCACTAGTTCCTTTAGACAATGCCCTATGGTTAATGTACGCCGGAGAACACTCCATATCAAATTTTTCCAAACTAATACCTACCAAATGCCAAACAGCCCTAAATGTAAAAAATGAGAAACTCTTAAACATTCCCCTGGTTAACTATAATACCTCCCCAGAAAGTGCGGAAAAACTCGCAAGGGCTGGATTCCATATCCTTAAAATAAAAATCGGAAAAAGCTTCCCATCGGAAACAAAAATGCTCTCCTGGGATATAGAGCGAGTAATTCAAGTCCACCAACGGGTAAAGGAAATAGAAAGCCCCTACACAAATTCGGGCCATGTCATGTACTATCTTGATATAAACGGGCAATATCGGGAAAAGAAAACCCTTCTAAGGTTCTTAGATGCTATGGAGAAGAACCATATTATGAACAGAATAATCCTACTGGAAGAGCCATTCCCAGAAACCCAAAAAATAGACGTAACAAACATACCGGTAAGAATCGCAGCGGATGAAAGCGCCCATTCTCGAGAAGATGTAAGGGAGAGGATCGATCTCGGATACTCAGCTATAGCCCTGAAACCAATAGCAAAAACCTTAAGCATAACCTTTAAAATGATAGAAGAAACCTCAAACAGAAACATCCCCTGTTTTTGTGCGGACCTAACCGTCAATCCCATACTGGTAGACTGGAACAAAAACCTCGCTGCCCGCTTAAGCCCTCTCCCGGAAATGAAGATAGGAATTTTAGAATCTAATGGTAACCAAAACTATAAAAATTGGAATAAGATGATAAAATATCATCCGTTGAGAGATAGAGAATGGATAAATTGCGAGAGCGGGATATTCAAGCTAAACGAGGAGTTTTATTCAAACAGCGGCGGGATATTTAAACCAAGCAAACACTACCTAAAATTGGTAGAACCGTAAATCTACAACACCCTCTTGGCAAGCCTCTCAACTCGATTGGCAGCTTTAACAAGGGCAAACGGAATCTCCAAACTCGTTGCAATAGTCTCCGTTACCGTCTTCCTGCCAAGCCTAAAGAGCCCCTTACTGATAACACTTACAACCGCCAGGTCGTGACCCTTAGAATACCTTAATACAGCGTTAACAATATCCCTAGACTCACCAGGAGGAGGAGCAATCTCTGTCAATTTCACTTTGTCACTCTTCACAACGTGGTTAAACAGGCTACGAAGATAATCCTTTCCTCTCCTCTTCTTCTTCCGTCGCCTCAAATCCAGGAGGGTAAGATTTCCCTCTTCCCTGTGGAGGAGAAGCTCTGCCGTTTCAACAGCCAGTCTATCACTCAAAACACCAAATATCGGTACAAGAATATTTCTAAACTGCTTATTCTTGCACTCATCTTTAAGAATTATAATGTCACAGGGTGCCTTTGCTAGAACGGGATCGAGGATACTACCCATAGAGAAGATGGAACTCTTTATCTTTCCATGCCAACCCATAATAAGCAGATCCACTCTCTTTTCCCGCACTGTACTTATTATCCCTCTCGCTACGTTTCTACAGTAACGTATCGTAGTTGTTATGGGAAAGAGGGGCTTAAGATACTTTGCCGCCTCAATTATCCCGCGTTTTCCCTCTTCCATATACTCATCCGCATCGTTAAGCGAAATAACCCCACTAACGGGAAGCATGTGGAGAATCTTAATTCTAGACTTTTTCCTCCTGCACAGAAGGGTGGTAGTTACAGCGAGATGGAGGGCATTGTCCGTATTAGCCACAGGGATCATAACCCTATACTCGTTACCCTTCGGTGCCTCGGTCTCCTCCAAAACGTATATATCATGATCCTGGGGTCTGACACGCCCTCTGGAGTACAGAAGATAAATCACAAATCCCGTTGCTATCCACGAAGGTGCTATAATCCAGGCGATTATACTCATATGGTGGAGCCATATAGCAAGAATTCCCTGTAAAATTATCGCAAGTATCGGGAAAAGGGGAAAGAGGGGGATAATATACCCGTAGGTAAGTTCATCCCCAAGGTTCCACCTTATCCGAATAACACAGATATTTACAAGGAAAAAGAGGAGAAGAAACATTATACTGGCAGAGGAAGCAACATCCATTGTAGGTAGAAAAGCCGCTACTATTATAATAATCAATCCTGTGAGGCTAAGCGCTCCGTAGGGGGTTTGGGTTTTTTTTGAAACCTTTGCAAAGATAGGCGGGAGCATTCCCTCCCTACCCAGTCCGAACGATGCCCTTGTCGCAGAGAAAATGGTGGCATTAAGTGCAGAGGTAGAGGCAAAAATAACAGCTATGGTGAGAAGTAAGTTCCCATACGGTATAAGTCTGGAGATAGCCTCTCCGAAACCCTTTTCGCCAAAACTTCCTATCCACTCCCACACAGCCTGATCGACACCGGGAGAGCCCTCCTTAACAGCGACAACAGAGGCAAAAGATACCATCATGTAGGTTATGGTAACAATAACAACGGAGTAAATCATTGCTTTGGGCAAATTCTTACGCGGCTCTATAGCCTCGTCCCCCGCTTGAGCTATCACCTCGTAACCCTCAAAGGCAACGTAGGTAAATCCCATGGTCACGAGGAGTGCAGACCAACCTTTGGGTAAAAAGGGTTTGAAATTTGCAAGGCGCGTTGGTTCTTTTATGGCCACAATAATACCGGCAACTCCGATTAGAAGCATGAATATCGTCTGCCCCAGAGTCATTATTGCTCCGATATTTCCCGTCTCAGATGCCCCCTTATAGTTAATATAGAGAAAAAATAGGGCTATAAGAACGGCAACAATTTTCTCAAGATAAACAATACTGTAGGGATACCACTCAAGCCATCCAATAATATCAAAATACCTGACGGTATATATGGCGAAGGTAATAGCGTACATACTCCCTGCAATACTCGAGGCAAACCATTCCATCCATCCGGCAATGAAACCGGTACCGTTGCCAAATCCCATCCTCGCAAAATGCATAGCCCCGCCCGCCCGAGGTATAGCAGACGAGAGCTCCGCATAACTCATCGCTGTAAACAGGGCAATAAGACCGTTTAGAGAAAAGGTAAGAACAACACCACCGGGACCCGAATGATATATGGCATTCCCTATTCCAAGAAAAACCCCGGCCCCAATCATCATCCCCAGACCCATCATGATAAGGTGAAAGAGACTTAATTCTCTGGCAAGTTCTGTTTGTACAACGGGTTGCCCATTCTCCTTATCCGTGGCGGGTGCTTTTTTTATCTCGTTCTCTTTCCTCACCATACATTATCTCTCGAATGTTAGAGTATTTATTCTCTGCTATTCTATTTATTATTCTCGTACTGTAGACAGTGAGAGAGATAATAATAAGAAGAACAGCAATTATTACGGCAACTCCTAAATAGATATCCATACAACTGTCCATATTTTTACTGACTCATTTTATAACAATACGAGTCAAAAAGTAATACAAGATTCAACCGTCAACAGATGGAAATCATAGGTTGTTATTATAAAAATATCAAGGGTATAAAGGTAAAAGCACTCTAAGAGATAGAGTTTTTACAAACAAATTATCGTTTATTTAATTATAGTTTGCCTTTTATGCAATTATATATATTATCTAAATAGTCATATATGAAATGACTCTAAAAAGAGTTAAAAATTAAACAGAACAGGAGGAACGAATGAGCCAAAAACAGAATCAAGAACCCCACCCCGAAACCTTGAAAGGGATGATCGATTACCAGAAAGAATCCGTTGTAAGCAGAACCCTGATTAAAGGGGAACATGGCAATGTAACCCTATTCGCCTTTAGCAAGGGACAGGAACTAAGCGAACATACAGCCCCATTCGATGCCATGGCATACGTACTCGATGGTAAAGCCGAGGTAATAATATCAGGGGAAAGCCATACCCTTGCAGATGGTGAAATGATTATTATGCCCGCAAACGAACCCCATGCAGTAAAGGCACCAACGGATTTCAAGATGCTATTAATAATGATAAAGTAACAACTAATACTATCCAATATAAAATCCTCACTCCCCAAAAATAAAAATCTAATATAAAAGCTTATTTTTTAAAAAAAATTCTTGAAATTATATAATCGTTTTGGTAAAGTTTATATTGACCATTGATTCTCAATACATACAAAAATAGTAAATTGAGAATCAACAGGAGAAAATGTGAAGCGTTTGAACCTAGAATACTTTAAAATAAAACGTCTCTACAATCTTAGAAGCTCTAAAAAATCAGCCCTGAATTCGAAAAAGGAGGCTAAAAAAATAGCTTTTACAGATAATGATATCATTTCAATCCTGAATACAATTAGTCCGGAAAAATCCCTGCTAAGAAAAACCAAAAATCCAAAACATCTCTTTCTTACCCTAAATCCCGACCTCCCCTTCGGTCCCGATCCCGAACTTGTAACAATCGAGCTCTTTGGTACCCCTGGAGAGTTTGAAGAGGCTAAAAAACTGACGGTTAATTCTTTTAACATAGAGCGCTTTGAGATACAGAGAAATAGATATCATCCAAAACTCCCGAGGGATTTCATCGAGATAACACTTCTCGAGTTCTACTCGCTCTTTAAAGTAGCTAGAGAGGGAAGACTCGAAAAACTAATTACAATCTCTTTCTTTCTCGATTCAAAGATAAATTACGCATTTCTTACACCCTCACCATGCACCATAAAAGACCTCTTAAAAAAACTTGCCACTAAACCGTGGAGATTGGAAAGCACAGGCAAAACCCCTCAAACGGATAACGATGCATCAGGGGGTTCATTTACTATGTATCACCCGCTAACCGGAGAAATCATCTCTCAAGAGGAAAAATTGGAGAGGGATACGATGGTACTTGTGGGGAATCGAATGACTCTAAAACCAAAGGGAGGATTTTTATTCCCCTTTCCATACTTCAACAGAAGGATAGTACTGGAGGAGAGAAAAACACAAGTGGCAGATAAAGCTCCTCCCGTTCGAAAGAGCTTTAACACATGTATAAATTGTCTCTCATGCGTAGAGTACTGTCCCGTCCAAATCCACCCCAGTTACATATACCACCACATAAAGAGAGACAACATTGAAGAGGCGGAGAAATTAAATATAGAGTTATGCATTCTCTGTGGCAGATGTAGTTTTGTATGTCCCGCAGGGCTTCCACTCCACAAAGAGCTAGAAAAAACACTCTCAGCACTCAAGGAGCAAGCCGA
>Ga0256914_1002772_pt1 | contig 14385 bp, 14 predicted proteins | sample HulkmetaG_FD_191571 | JGI IMG/M metagenome (GOLD analysis project Ga0256914, IMG submission 191571) | Hydrothermal chimney microbial communities from Main Endeavour vent field at the Juan de Fuca Ridge, Pacific Ocean - Hulk | ecosystem: Environmental > Aquatic > Marine > Hydrothermal vents ... | reverse complement strand
GCCATCCTCTCTCAGGGATTTAATTATCTTTTCAAGTTCCCTGCTTTCGGAGCTGCTCAAACCAGAAAAAGGCTCATCGAGCATGAGCATTCTGGGTTTTGCTGCAAGGGCAAGAGCTATGCTCAGTCTTCTCAGCTCTCCCTGAGACAGGTTTGAGGCGAGCCAGTCTCTCTTCTCAGCAAGTCCAACCCTCTCAAGTTCGTCAATTCCTCCCCCGGCAGCAACAACGTTCTCTTCAACGCTCATTTGTCTGAAAACCCTGATGAGCTGGAAAGTTCTGACAAGACCTTTTCTGACGAGCGTGCTTGGCTTTTTTCCAACTATACTCTCCCCTCTGAACTTTACATCACCTCTATCCGGTCTCAGAAATCCAGAGATTACGTTAAAAAGTGTCGTCTTTCCAGCTCCATTGGGCCCCATTATTCCAAGACATTCGTCTTTCCTTACTTCAAAGCTGACACCGTTCAGCGCCACCAATTCCCCGAACTTTTTCTCAACGCCCTCAACTTTCAGCATACCTCTCCCTCTGTCCAGTGTCATTCCTCAGTAACAACCGGGATCGCAGGGGATGCGAATGCATATCACTTGGCAGCTTGTCACTCGATATCAGAATACTTAAATATTGCCGTTATTGCCCGCTATCATGCGGAAACTGCATTTGCTTCTGTTGCTTTTGATGGTAGGAGTGGCAGTCATGGGGTGTGCCCAGAACGCTCAAAATGGTAAGCTGCAATCGAAAACCCAGAACTCACAGGAAGTAGTTAAAATTGGAATAATCGGCCCCATGGAAACAAAATACGGTACTGCGATGGTTCACGCTGCCAAACTTGCGGCTGAGGAGATAAATGCAAATGGGGGTATCCTTGGCAGGAAAATAGTCATTCTGACCGCTGATACGAAGATGGATCCAAATACGGGATCTATGGCTTTCAGGAGACTTGCTGATGATGGATGCAACGTAATCATTGGTGGATTTTCAAGTGGTGTCTGCCTGTCAATGCAGCAGGTAATGGCGGAGAAGAAAGTTCTCTGGCTTGGCGACTCTGCGACCCCAAGGCTTACTGAGAAGGTTAAGGAAAACTACAGCCTGTATAAGTACTACTTCAGACCAATAGGAACGAACGCATCCACATTCCCGCTTGACATGGTTGCGATGCTCAACTACCTGAATGAAGAGGGTGTGCACATAAAGAGGGTTGCGATAATAAGAGACAACGCACTCTGGACCGATGACGTTATGAAAGTGCTCAGACCGCTCCTTGAAAAGAACGGTTACACGATAGTTATGGATGAGAAAGTTCCTAAGGATATTCCGGATTTTTCACCGATACTATATAAGGCAAAAGCTAAAAAAGCTGATGTAATAATGCCGATAATAGCACACGTCAGAGGTGAACTTCTTGTCAGACAATGGGCAAGCATGAAGCTTGGCATACCGATAGCCGGGCACGATTTGTCTGCCATAGATCCGGACTACTGGAACGCTACGGGTGGAGCATGTAACGGTGAGCTTTACACTGCTGATGGTGGTGGAGTGCCGTATCCGATAAATGCCAAGATGGCACACTTCCTCAAGGCTTACGAGGAGAAGTACCACACACTGCCAGAGGCCTTCGACGCTTACGGTGTTTACGATGCCGTTTACCTCTACAAGCAGGCAGTTGAGGACGCTGCCAAGGCTGGAGTCAAGAATCCGTTCGACCCTGATGTTCTCGTCAAATACCTCGAGCAGTTCAATGCAACCCATCCATTCAAGGGTGTTAGAGGTAACATAGCCTTTACCAAGTACCACGATCTCATGTGGGGCAACAAGTACGTCAGAAACTGGATCTGCCAGTGGCAGAACGGAAAACAGGTCGTGGTGTATCCAAAGGTATCCTGGATGAAAACGGCCAAACTCATAACACCCTGGAAGAAGTAATTTTTTAATGTTGCTGTTTTGTTCATTTTTTGCTTCATCCATTTTCTTTTTGCCTCATCCATTTTCCACATCCAACTGAATAACCGATTTCTGATCCAGACACCACAAGCTTTTTACGCCTCCTTTCAGCAAATCACGCATAAACAGGCTTTGACAAATTGTAGCAAACTGAGGGATAGGGATGCTGGCTGAAATACTGGTGCTCGGCAGCATAATTGGAGGAATATGGGCTCTCGTTGCTTCTGGTTTCAGTCTGGTTTTTGGCGTTGCAAGAATTCTGAATTTTGCTCACGGAACTTACTTCGCACTTGGAGCGTATTTTGCTCTTGTAGCTTATGGAGCTTTTTCAAGGATAATGCCGCCGGAAACGGCTCTCATAATCTCAGCACTTCTGTCCTGTCTGATTGTGGGGATTGTGAGCGTGGCTGTTTACATTTTCACAATAAAACCTGTAAGAGCTTACGAGGTGATGGTAATTCTTGTAACACTTGCAGTTGCGCTCCTCATTAAAGAAATTCTGCTTTCGATTTTCAGTGATGTCTCGATATCCATTGAACCTTTCATTTCCGGATGCGTTTACATCGCCGGAGTTCCGGTTACTTACACGAGAATTCTTGCATTTGCAATAGCGATTTCCGTAATTCTTGCAATGGATCTGTTTATAAACAGAACAAGACTTGGGAAGGAAATACTTGCCGTTTCTCAGGACAGTGAGGCAGCCATGCTTGTTGGAATAGATGTGGAAAGGGTTTTCCTCGTCGTGATGTTTCTCTCCGCAGTGCTGGCAGCTGTTGCAGGGATACTTTACGCCCAGATATACGCTGTAAATCCAATGACGGCTCTGAGAGTTCTGATATACGCCTTTGCAATAGTCATTCTTGGTGGTCTGGGCAGTGTTAGGGGTAGCGTTATAGCCGCATTTATAATCGGTTACATGCAGGTTGCAGTTTCCACGCTATTCGCTTCCGAGTGGGCTGAGGTAGTTGCAATGCTTGCCATAATCGCAATACTCGTTGTTAGACCTCAGGGACTCATGGGGGTGGAGTAATGAGAACATTAACGGAGAAAACACTGCCCGGAATTTACTTCCTTGCATTTTTCCTGCTGTTCTCAGTATTGCCCCTGTTTCTCAATCAGGCCATACTGTACATGCTTGGCCTTGCTCTGATATTCGTGGTTTACTGTGTTAGCTGGGATATAGTTGCCGGATATACCGGGCAGACAAATCTTGGCCATACAGTGTTCATAGGAATTGGAGCGTACACGACAGCTCTGCTGAGCACATCTCGCATTCCTCATCCAGACATGCCCGTTTTCGTTACAGTTTTCCTTGGGGGTGTTGTGGCTACATTGTTTGGTCTGGTCATAGGTGCAATATGTCTCAGGCTTAAGGGTTACTACCTTGCTCTGGTTACAGCCATACTTCCTCTGATATTCATTCAGCTTGCCAACATATATTCCGGGATCTTTGGTGGATATGAGGGGTTTTCAATACCGTTCTCAAAAGCCCTGCCCGGAGGGGTTGTGGGGAACTATTACATTGCATTGCTCTTCACATTTACCTGCCTGCTGATAATGTACGCTATAGTTAACAGCAGTATTGGAGTAAAGCTAAGAGCAGTCAGAGATGATGAAGAGCTTGCAGAGGCTGTTGGAATTGATGTTGTAAAGTACAAGCTGCTTGCATTCTGTGTCAGTGCTTTTTTCGCTGGAATTGCCGGGGCTTTATCTGTGCACTACAAGCTCACGGTTGGAGTGGACTCATTCAGCATACCGCTCATGCTTGAAATAATTCTTGGAGTTATCGCCGGTGGGCTTGGAACGTTTTATGGGGGTGCTGTTGGTGGCTTTGCCATATACGTTGCAAGAAACTGGGTTTTCATTCAGCTTGCCAGCTATGTCAACACACTTTTGCCATTCCACATATCTGACGAGATGTTGCTTTACGCTCTTCTGATAGTCCTGATCGTGCTGTCACCACAGGGGCTTGTGACAAGACTTGTTGAATCGATCAAGAAAACAAGGAATTCGAAAAATGAGAACAGAGCCTGAGAATACGCCGGGGGTGGGATTCGAACCCACGCGGGCGAAGCCCATCGGTTTAGCAGACCGACGCCTTACCACTCGGCAACCCCGGCATCTATGAAATTGGTAACCCCTCTGTTTTTTAAACGTTTTGCCCGTAATGTGCGCCTTAAGATGAAAGTAGAAGAAGTTTGAACCGAATAGTATTACAAAATCGAAAGTGAGATATATTCATTAGTCCTCCATGCTGTATGCGGGGAATAAAGCCAGCGGTTCTGGTCGTTGCACTGGCTGTAGTATTGATAACGATTGCACCCGTAAACGCCATTGAGCAGTCTTGTGCTCTTTGCCACCCGAATATAACTGCAAACTTCAGCAAGAGTCTGCACCACACCATTGCAGGAATCAGAATAGGTTTCGAGGAAGGAGCAGGGCATTACTTCCATATCAAAAAACTACCCGCATTCTGCTGGAAATGCCACATAGAGAACTGTACAAAGTGCCACACTTACCACGGAGAAATACCGAACATGAGCGTGTGCGTTGACTGTCACAGGCACAACACTGGTGTTAACTACGAGGGCTACCTGATAGACTGGAAGGGCAAGGGGCCAAACCCGGATATACACTACGTTTACGGTCTGAACTGTACGGACTGCCACAGTAGTGCCGAAATTCACGGAGATGGACACGAGTACACCTTCAGCTGGTATGCTGTCAAGGTCCGCTGCCTGACGTGCCATGGAAAGAAGAACATGACCGTGCACGGAATCAAGGTTAAGCCCTACAACCCCAACCTGCTTGTTCACAAACTCCACGCAAAGAAGGTGTCCTGTATAGCCTGTCACGCAACATGGTACCAGACGTGTGTCAACTGCCACCTTGAAACAGGTAAGGTCGATTACATAACAACCAAGGAATTCCACCTGATTGTTGGGCCAGATGGTAAGCTCTATCCGGCTGTGAGAATGGAGGTCAGCTACCACGGAAAGACGTACACCAGCCTTGGAATGATACTGCCGCACACAATAAGTGCAAAGGGCAGACCCTGTAAGGACTGCCACTGTAACGACAGCGTTGTGTTCTGTCCAAAAGTCAACTCAATAGTCGGTCCGCCCGGTGTTGCATGCCCACCACCGAACCTCAACCTCACGTGTCTGGCTGAGAACTACTCTCTTGTGAAGCCAGATGAAAGGATAGCACAGCCACCTTCGGATATAGTGATTGACCTGCACAACTTCGGAATACCGCTCAAAATAAACATAACACAGCTTGGAACCCTGATAATTACTGCAGTGCTTATTGGTATAGCGATCCACTGGATTAAGCGCAGAATAACCCTCGGGAGGTGGATAGGATGAGCCACCAGCAGAATTACGAGACTGTTGAAGTCGTCAGACACCACCTGTTTTACAGGCTGTGTCACTGGGGAATAGTGATTACAGGTCTGATAATAGGCTGGACAGGATTGAGGCTTGGCAACCTTTACGGAATAAGCTGGCCTGACATGCAGACAGCGTTAAAGATTCACGTTTACCTTGGATTCGTCTTTGGATTCCTCTGGATTCTGCTCTTTGCTTACGTGGTGAAGCACGAGTGGGAGTGGTTCTCTCCAAGGCGCTTTCCTTACGCCATAAAGTTCTTTATAAAAGAAGCTCTTGCCTGGACGGGACTTGGACCGCACATCGAGGATCCAAGAGGATACGACCCTGAAAAGGGAGAGTACGTGGAGAAGCTCATACCAACAGAAGTCATGGTTCTGTGGATGTATCTGTTCATGGCTGCAGTAATGGGCATTACGGGATTTGCCCTGTACTTTAGATCCCAGTTTGCTCCTCTGATTAACCTTGCAAACCAGATAGCTCCAATGTTCGGCCTGAGCAGCGGTATAATGCTCCTCAGGGCAATACACAGACTTTTCATGTACTTCTTCCTGATGACGATGCTGATACATGCATATGCAGTCATAATCTTTGATGTCGTTGGATCAATGGTTACGGGCAAGAGAAGGGAAAGAGTTGTGAGGAGCACGAGGAGACACTGAAAGCTGAGAAACTTTTAAAATTTTTTACTTTTTAATTTTATTAATTTTATAATTTTACGATGTTTACTTTATTTGAATTCTGTAGTCTGCAACTGTCACTCTAATAGGGCTGAAAACTTCGTTCGTTGAACAATTTAATTGAAAACCCCTTGACAGCTGCAAAAAACTTATCTAAACCGCAGGAGATAGTAATCCGTTTCTGAGAGAGGTGATTGTCATGCTTGACAAAATATCACTGTTCGTGCATCTCGTTAACAATGCTGCTACAAGAAAAACTCTGCAGGGATTGACAGCTTACTGTGAAAAATGCGGTAAAAGCAGACTCGAATCAGCTCTGGAGCTGTTTGTCGGGGTGAAAAAGCCGGATGAAGTATGCTGGAAGTGCAGGCTGGCTGAAAAAGCCCTTGAACCAGTCCTCGAAAGTGGCGCCAGAGCTTTCAACGTTACTGAAGAGGAGATGAAGGAGAAATTCAAAGACGCCTACTGGAGAAAAGGGCTTGCAAGTGTTATAAAGGGTCTTGCTTACTTCGGAGTTAGAAAGCCGTTTGTGCCCGGAGCTCCGTTTCAGGTCGTCTGGGATGTAACATACGCCTGTAACCTGAGGTGTAAACATTGCTACGCAACGGCCGGAAAACCACTTCCGGATGAGTTGACTACAGAAGAGGCCATGGACGCAATAGACAAATTCAACAGGCTTGGAGTTACGATAATTTCCTTCTCCGGAGGAGAACCGCTCGTCAGAAAGGACATATACGAGCTGATGAGCTATGCTTACGAGAAGGGAATATACGTGGCAGTTGCGACGAATGGTACGCTTATAAACGAAGAAGTTGCAAGAAAAATGAAGGAGGCTGGAGTTGGCTATGTTCAGATAAGCATAGATGGAAGGAAGGAAACCCACGAGAACTTCAGAGGTATAAAGGGCTGCTACGACAGAGCTGTTGAGGGAATAAAGAACTGCGTTAAACATGGATTTTTCGTAAACGTTTCCATGACGGTGACACAGTACAACTATCAGGATGTTGATGCTGTAATAAAGCTGTGTGAAGAACTTGGAGTTGACTGGTTCATGCACTACAACTTCATACCGACAGGGAGGGGGAAGGAAATAGTTGAAAAGGATCTGACTCCCCAGCAGAGAGAAGCTCTGCTAACAAAACTTTACATAAAGAACATAGAAGGCTCGAAAGTTGGCCTCCTGTCAACAGCCCCTCAGTTTGCAAGGGTGGCACTGCAGTGCGAGAAGGAGATTAAGGAGAAGAGGTGCTTCATACCGACACACTTCTACAACATACTTGCTGGAGAGAGATTGAGAGAGCTTGCGGAGTTTATAGGTGGCTGTGGAGCTGGCAGGTTTTACATGTCTATGAGGGCAAATGGTGATATACAGCCATGCGTCTTCTTCCCGCTCAGGCTGGGTAACATAAGGGAAATGAGTGCCAGGGATCTTGAGGAATTCTGGAGAAATAACAGGGTTTTTGAAGAGCTGAGAAACAAGGATCTGATAGAGAGCTGTGGCAGCTGTGAATATCGCTACTACTGCGGAGGATGCAGGGCAAGAGCTTACAACTATTACAGAGATTACCTGAAACCCGATCCGGGCTGCATAAGGAACATCAGATACTGGGAGGAGCTCGTAAACGCTCACTGATTTACCTTTTAGCATTTTTGTCTTTCTCTCTCAGCAAGTACTATCAAATTATCAAATTATCATCATTACTACAACAATGGTAAGGTTAATAATATAGTTCTGAGATAGTTCGCATGGTGATCGAGATGCTTGATGAACTCAAGTGCAAGCTCGTTCTCGCCCTGGTAAAATTGATGGGGTTCGTCGGATTGATTGAGAGAAAAGGACAGTAAGGGAAAAACGTTATATTCTTTTGATATCTCTGCTTGGCTTGATGAGTTATTACACTCCCGAAAGGTTCAACAACTGGATTGAAAGGATAAGAGAAGTTTCAATAGACTTCGATAGGCCAGAAACTCTTGAAGTTTTTGACAAGATGGTAGATGACTTTGTGGTGGCATGTTTAAACGTAATCAGGGCAGTAAAGGAAAGAGAACTGACGAAGAAACAGGCAATTAAGGAACTTGAAAACATGGAAAAAATTCTGATGAGCGATGTAAACTTTGAGGATTCTGAAAAGAATGACTTTTTTGAGTTTGTCAGAGAGGGGCTGAAGGTTGTGGCGAGGTCTGCCAGATACTGTGTTGAGGGCAAGGTGAGCAGAAAGAAGTTCGAAAACCTGCTGAAAGATGCTTTGAAGAAGGAGAAAAGTGGCGATGTAGAGGGAGCTTTTGATATAGTTGCAAGAATGGGGGCCAAAGTTTTTAAAGGTGAAAAACTGCCGGAAGAGCTGCCGGTTCCTGAGGACAGTGTGATAATAAACTGGATTGATGGAATAGATGCAATAAACACAGTAATGCTTCTGATGGAGATAGACTCATCTTCGGAAGATTGAAGTTTCCCGGTTTGCATACCTCGACTGAATGAGTGGCTTCTCCCTGCCTGATGATGTCGTAGAGGCTGCAAGAAAGTGGAAGGAAAAGGGAGATAGCTTACCATACGAGCTGTATAAAGCTCTGCTTTTAAATTACGGCAGGAGAGGTGAGAAGGCGTTTTTCTACCTTAAGGAGAGACGAGTGAAGAAATACAGGGACTTTTTCGTGGTCGTTGGAACTTACGAGTACGTTGTGGAGGGCAACTTCTGCACGTGCATGGACTTCCAGTTTAACCTTAAGGCGAAAAAGCCCTGTGCACACATAATTGCTGTCAAACTTGCAAGAATTATGAAGCTGTACGACAGCTATGACACTTACTATGCAGACTTTCTGAGCATGAATCTGAATACTGATTGATCTGAAGGTGTTGTTTGGGAGGTGGTTGTTTGGATCCTGAAAACGGTATGCCGGGAGTTCTTAATGAGGAGGAAATAAGGAGACTTATCGTTGAGAAGAAGCTTGTGGAAAGGTACATTGATCTGGAAAAACAGCTTCAGCCCAACGGATTCGACTGCACACTATCTCAGGTGTACAGGGTTAGAGGTACCGGAAAGATAGACTTTGACAACTCCGAGAGAGTGCTGCCAGATGTGGAGGAGTTGAACTTTGAAGGAGACTGGGTTTTTCTTGAGAGGGGTTTTTACAGGGCAAGGATAAACGAAATAGTCAATCTTCCCAGAAACATTATGGCAATAGCCAGACCAAGAAGCTCTGTTATCAGGTGTGGGGCTAACGTACTTACAGCAGTCTGGGATTCTGGCTACAGAGGCAGAAGTGAGGTAGGTATAGTTGTTTACAGTGATGGACTCTGGTTAAAGAGGAATGCGAGGATAGTTCAGCTCGTTTTCTTCAGAATGTGTGGCGAAAGCACGGGCTATTCCGGAATCTACCAGAACGAGGGGATGGAAGCATGAGCTCTCTGATAATAACTGATGATCACATGCACATATACAGGCACCTTGGACTGAGGGCACTTGAGGAGTTTAAAAAAGCAGGAGGGACACACGTATTTCTTGTAACTCTCCTGACCAAGCACTACGGAATTTTCCCGAAAAAAGGTTCGGATTTCAGGGAAATGTTTGACCGTCACGTAAAGCTTGTGAGGGAGGCAAACGAAATAGTAAAGGCCTACGCCGTTCTGGGAGTCCATCCTGCAGAAATAACAGTTCTTGGCGAAAAACTTGGCTACAGAAGAGCTGCGGAAATAATGATGGAGGGCCTGGATGTGGCAGGGAAGTATGTGGAAGAGGGAATGGCTGTTGCGATAAAGAGTGGCAGGCCGCACTACACAGTCAGCAGAGAAGTCTGGAATCTGAGCAACGAGGTAATGGCTCACGCCTTCGAGGTGGCGAAAGATGCTGGATGTGCCGTTCAGCTCCACACGGAGAGTTACAGCAGAAAGGGGGTGGAGGAGATAGCTGAAATTGCAAAAAAGGCAGGGATTAAACTTGAAAGAGTTGTCAAGCATTTCGCACCGCCTAAAGTTGACGAATTCGAAGAAATCGGGATATTTCCCTCTGTAATTGCAATGGGTGACAATGCGATAAAGGCAGCGACCCTTGGAGACAGGTTTACACTCGAAACAGACTACATTGACGATCCAGACAGGCCCGGGGCTGTACTTGGTCCCAAGACAGTTCCAAAAAAAGTCAGAGAACTGCTGAAGTGCGGGTTCAGTGAAGAGCTCGTATTCAAAATCTGCAAGGACAATGTGGAGAGAGTTTACGGGGTGGAGCTTTAACCTGTTTTTTGATAACCGTTTTTAGAAACAATTTCAGAACAATTTCAGCCCTTCCTGCCAACGACTATGAAACCTGTGTGCCATACTTTCGTCACAGGTCTCGTTCCAACTCTCTTGAACTCGTAATCGTTCTTTATAAGTTCAAAGCACTCCAGCTCTCTGAAACCTTCTTTTTTCATTGTTTCGTATGCCCTTCTTGAGGGCTCTATGTAGGGGTTGTAAACAGCCAGATAATGCCCTACTTTCAGAAGTTTTTTTGCCTTCGGTATGAAGAGGTGGTCATCCTTCATGTCAAGCACTATGAGGTCAAACTCCTTTTTGAATCCTTCAGCGACCTCGTTAACATCGCCTATTATCTGGTGAATATTTTTCAATCCTGCAAGCCTGAAATTTTCCCTCGCCACTCTGGCAAAATCCTTTCTCTTCTCCACAGTCACGACTTCGCCGTAGGAATTGAAGTAGGCGAGATATGCTGCGAGCATTCCACTTCCGGTTCCTGCATCGAGAATTAGAGAGTCAGGCTTCAGCCCGCACATTGCTATTATTGCCCCTATGTCCTTTGGCATTATCGGTGTTGCAGATCTCCTGAAATGCTTGAAAAAGTCAGGGAGCGTGAAGGGCATTATCTTGAACCTGTGTCCTGTATGAGTCTCTATCTCATCTCCATATTTCCTGCCTTTCAGCTCCTCCAGTTTTATTACGCCCTTATGCGTATGCAGCTCTCCTTCAAAACTATTTACAAGAAAACTGTTCTTGTTATCAACGAGAACAAGTGGTAGCTTTAACCCGGTCATTCCTCTCCCTGCAGTTTCATCAGTGCTTCAGCGAGATCTCCCTTTGCCTCTTCAAGTGCCTTTCTTGCCTCCTCAAGGCTGACGTTTGCTTGCTCTGCTATCAGTTTTACATCTTCTTCATCAATTTCCACTCTCTCCACAACTTCATAACTCCCCGTAATCTGGAAGGTCTCCACACCTCTTGCACTCATCTTCGTTACACTTGGGTTTTTGAAAATGTACTCCTCATTCTTTGTCCTTATTATCACTTCCACGGCAGGAAGTTCCTCGATGTCGATTCCCATCTGTTTCATCATCTTTTTCAGCTGAGCCGGATTTGTCGGAAACATGTAGGATTTACACCGTTCATGGCTTATTTATTTTTTGAGCTTTTAAGCTTTTGAGCTTTTACATGGCAATCACTTCTAACGACTTACTGCTAACGACTTTTACTCAACTTACCAGCAATCGACAACAGACAGCTGCCAGTCTGGTAAGCAGTAGAATCTTGAGCAGTAGAATCTATATAACCTTTCAGCACCTCTCGTGCCATGGATGTCAGGGATGTCAGGCTGATAACATGCGGTTTGCCGTACGCTAACGGTAAGGCACACATAGGTCACCTGAGAACGTACATACCGGCTGATGTTTACGTAAGATATCTGAGGCTGATGGGCGAGAATGTCCTCTTTATCTGCGGTAGCGACTGTCATGGCACGCCCATAGTCGTTAACGCCGAGAAGGAGGGAATAAAACCGAGGGAACTCGTTGACAGGTATCACGAACACTTCAGGAAAGTTTTTTCCGCTGTTGGTGTGGAATTTGATTTCTTTGGAAGAACCGATAGCGATTACCACCACGAAATGACAACGGAATTCGTAAAAAGGCTGATAGAGAACGGGTACATTTATTCGAAGGAAATAGAGCTTGCATACTGCCCCAGCTGCAAACGCTTTTTGCCTGACAGGTATGTGGAAGGAATCTGCCCGTACTGCGGTGCAATTGCAAGAGGGGATGAGTGCGATCAGGGTTGTGGCAGATACCTTGAGCCGGGAGAAATAAAGGAGCCAAGATGTAAGATATGCGGAGCAAAAGCAGAATACAGAAAGCAGAAACATTACTTCTTCAAGTTAACGGCCTTCAAGGACTTCCTTCTTGAGTACCTTGAAAAGCTTAAGGGTACTGAAAATGCTCTAAACTATGCGAAACAGTGGGTCAAACAGGAGCTGAAGGACTGGTGCATAACCAGAAACCTTGAGTGGGGCGTCAGATTTCCGGGAGAGGATCTTGTTGTTTACGTCTGGGTTGATGCACCGATTGGCTACATATCCTACACAAGAGAAGCCTGTAAGGAGAAGGGATGTGACTGGAAAAAGATATGGATTGAAGGTTTCAGAGAGGATGGAGAAATCAGGTGGGCAAACATAACTCACTTTATAGGACTTGATATTGTCTATCACCACTGCATATTCTGGCCTGCCATGCTTAAGGGAGCAAACTTCGCTCTTCCCTCAGCGGTTGTGGCAAGTGGAATGGTCAAGGTAGAAGGCAAGACGTTCTCCAAGTCGAGAGGTTACGTCGTGTGGGTGGAGGACGATTACTTAAAGGCCGGATTTAATCCGGACTACCTGAGATACTACATAGTGAACTACACCTCACATCAGAAAGATCTGAACTTCTCCTGGAAGGTTTTCATGGACAAGGTGAACAATGAACTGATAGCAAACCTTGGTAACTTTATATACAGAGTTCTGCACTTCGTCTGGAAGAACTATAAGGGAGATGTGTGGAGCGAGCTCGATTTTGACAGCTTTGAAATAGATGGGGATGTGTCGGAGGCTGTTAGAAGGGCAAGAGATGAGATAGTCAGCTCTCTTGAGAACTGGGAGTTCAAGGAAGTGAGCGACTCCTTTATGGAGCTTGCAAACTTTGGAAACAACTACTTCCAGAATAATAAGCCATGGGAGCTCGTCAAGGAGGACAGGAAGAGGTGTGCAGAAATTCTTGCTAACTGTCTGCATCTGGTCAAGGCACTTGTAATTCTCTCCTATCCAGTTCTGCCATTCTCAATGAAGGAAATGGCCGAGACGATAAACCTGAATTCTTTCAGACTGGATGACTGTTTGAAGAAGGAAAAGGTCGTTGTAAGCAGGAAGCCAAAGCTGCCATTCAGGAAAATTGAGGAGGAGAAAATTGAGGAAATGGAGAGGATAATGATAGAAAGAATAAGGAAAGCCGAGATGTCGGATAAAAAGAAGGAGGAGAGCGGTTACGTTACGATAGATGAATTCAAGAAGATGGACATAAGAATTGGCAAAATCGTCAGGGCTGAGAGGATAAAGAAGAGCAAGAAGCTGATAAGACTTGAAGTTGACATTGGTGACGAAGTCAGACAGATTGTCGCAGGGATTGCCGAAACTTACAGGCCTGATGAGCTTGCTGGCAAGTCTGTGGTCGTTCTTGTTAACATGAAACCGGCAAAGCTGATGGGAGTTGAAAGTCAGGGAATGCTACTGGCAGCGGATGTTGACGGAAAGGCTGTGCTGCTTGTGCCGGAAAAAGAAGTCCCTGCTGGCAGCAGGGTCAGGTGATTTTTTTAGATTTTTTTATGGTCTCGCTTGATAATCTCGCCTGATAAGCATGCAAATAACGGACCATTCGAGATTCTTAGAAAACTATAATACCGTTATCCTGAAGCCTTAGACTATGCCAGTAATGATACTCAGTGGAGGACTTGACTCAACAACCCTGCTGTGGTATCTCTGTTCCAGAGGAGAGAGAGTTTACGCTCTTACATTTGACTACGGACAGAGACACCGCAGGGAGATACAGCACGCAAAAAAAGTGGTGGAGGCAGCTGAGAGCAGAGGTTTCAGAGTGTCGCACGAAATCGTCGATATATCCTCAATCTCTCACCTGATCTCCTCAGGAGCTCTGACAGGGGAGGATGAAGTTCCTCACGGATTTTATACAGACGAAAGGCAGAAAGTTACGGTAGTACCTAACAGGAACATGATAATGTTATCTATTGCTGCTGGTTATGCTGTAAAGCTTGGGGAACGTGAGGTATATTATGCAGCTCACAGATCTGACTATGCCATATACCCCGACTGCAGGAAGGAGTTTGTAAAGGCGCTTGACGCTGCAATATACCTTGCAACTCTTTTCACACCTGTAGAGCTGAAGGCTCCTTTTGTTGACATGACGAAGACTGAAGTCGTTTCTCTTGGCCTGAAACTTGGAGTTCCTTACGAGCTTACATGGAGCTGCTACGAGGGAGGGGAAAGGCCCTGCCTTAAATGCGGTACATGCCTTGAAAGAACCGAAGCTTTCCTCCTCAACGGTGTCAAGGATCCGCTTTTAAGCGACGAGGAGT
>Ga0256914_1002771_pt1 | contig 14386 bp, 13 predicted proteins | sample HulkmetaG_FD_191571 | JGI IMG/M metagenome (GOLD analysis project Ga0256914, IMG submission 191571) | Hydrothermal chimney microbial communities from Main Endeavour vent field at the Juan de Fuca Ridge, Pacific Ocean - Hulk | ecosystem: Environmental > Aquatic > Marine > Hydrothermal vents ... | reverse complement strand
GAGCGATTGCGCTATCCTTGTCATAAGGCACCTCGGGATTTTTGCTTGGTGTTTTACTCCTTACTTTATCCCAGGTGCCCTTCTTTTTTCAACCCCCTCCCTTAAAAGGCCAAACTCGAGGCCCGCAACTTTTAGTTGCCGGGCGTTTTGCACGGGCTTCCAGCCCCGGTCCGGCGGCCGCGGCCGAGGGCGTTGGCCCCGCGACGGCCGGCAGTTGAAAACTGCGGCCTTCACTTGCGAAACCGCCAGGGGCGGTTCAGTGCAGCCCCCGCCAGGGGCTTGGCAAGCGAAGCCCGCAACTTCCAGTTGCCGGGCGTTCTGTGCGGCTTCCACCCACGGACGATGGCCGCGGCCAGGGAGCAGTGTGGCTCGGTACGGCCGGCAGTTGAAAACTGCGGCCTTCGGTGGGGCGAAACCGCCGGGGGCGGTTGGTCGCAGCCCCGCCAGGGGGCTTTGCAAACGAAGCCCGCAACTTCCAGTTGCCGGGCGTTCTTCTCCGCCCCGCAGGGACGGCGCCTGTTCAGCAGGCGAATCGATTCGGCGGCCCTGCCCCTGGTTTCGTATTCCTCCGCTGTATTCTCCTTTTTCATTCTTGCCCCTCCCCTTCTGGCATCCATTCCGTTCTCTGCACTGGGAGTGGGCAGATTATTTATAAGGACATCTTATGAGTAATGGACACAAAATGCTTTTATCGTGCTGATCTTGGTCATGGTCAGCCATATTCTATCGAATTAACCTATAAGCAGATAGTTAGATAAGGTAAACGGCGCGATGGAGACCTCTTTGGAAGGAGGTTCTGAATGCGATTGGATGCAAATGCAATAGGTACTGTGCCGTTGGCCCCTCATGTTCCCGTGGTCTTTGCCAAAGATGCCCTGGATGCCCTATTTCGCGCGTTAAAAAACGAAGGCTACACCACGGTCGGGCCCACCGTGCGTGATGGGGCCATCGTCCTTGACGAATTATCCGGCCCTGACGCATTACCTGTGGGAGTCGTGGAAGAACAAGAAGCAGGCACTTACCGCCTACGCCACACTAACGAACGCACATACTTCGCGTTCACCACAGGGCCCCAATCCTGGAAAAAGTTCCTCTTCCCTCCCGAGGAACGCTTGTGGCGGGTGGAACGGGTGAACGGCCAAATGGTCTTCTCCCGCGGCCAGGAAGAGATCCCCCGTTACGCGTTCATTGGCGTACGCGCCTGCGAGTTAGCGGCCATTTTAGTGCAAGACCGAGTCTTTATGGAAGGCCCCGTTGTGGACACACGATATCAGGCGCGGCGGGAGCAAACATTCATTGTGGCCGTTAACTGCACTCGCGCGGGAGGAACATGTTTCTGCGCTTCCCTGGGCACAGGTCCCCAAGTGCGGGACCACTACGATATTCTCCTGACCGAACTGCAAGACGTTTTCCTGGCCGAAGCCGGCACATCTCGGGGTGGGGAAATCCTGGCCCAAATCCCCCACAAATTGGCTGACGAGGACATAATAGCCCGTCGCGACCATCTTCTAGCCGCGGTCAGAGAACAGATGGGGCGGCACGTCCATGTGGACGTGGAGCGTGTGCCTTCCCTGCTGTGCGCGACGTTGGAACATCCTCACTGGGAGGACGTGGCGAAAGTCTGTCTCGCTTGTGGGAATTGCACAATGGTGTGTCCCACATGCTTCTGTTTTACCGTTGAAGACATCACCGACCTCACCGGCACCTACGCAGAGCGCATACGCAAATGGGATTCCTGTTTCTCCCTCGAGTACTCGTACACGGCAGGGCATTCCATCCGGCACAGCGTGGAAGCCCGTTACCGCCAGTGGCTCATGCACAAATTCTCCTATTGGGTTAAACAGTTTGGCACCCTGGGATGCGTTGGGTGTGGTCGGTGTATCACATGGTGCCCGGCGGGAATCGACATCACCGTAGAACTGAGCCAATTGTGTCCGGACACTTCTCCCGAAGATGCTCAGCAGAAAGGAGAGGCATTATGAGCAAGGTGGACATCCTCGAACTGTTGCGTGAGCATCCATTTACCCATGCCCTTAATGAGGAATGGTTGCAGAAATTAGCCTCCGCGGGCTCCATTCGTGTCTTTCAAGCCGGCGAGTTCCTCCTGCGGGAGGGGCGAGTTGTAGAAGCGTTCTATCTCATCGTGTCCGGTTATGCCAGCGTTGAACTCTACATGCCCGAACGGGGTGTGCTCCGTTTGCAGACCCTGGGACCCGGCGACGTGGCCGGATGGTCCTGGACCACTCCTCCCTATAAAAGCACCTTCGACGTCCGTGCTGTTGACGAAGTAACTACAGTAGCCTTGAACTCAGAGCGGTTGCGTGAAATTATGAAGGAAGACTGCGCCTTAGGAGCACGCATCCTGTTGCGCCTACTAAGTGTTGTTGCTCAACGCTTGAACGCCACGCGATTGCAACTGGTGGATATGTACGCTTCTGGAGGAGAACGATGAGCCCACAGATGCTCCCCGTAACCGAGAAGATGGCCTGGGTGGCGCAAGACAACCTTCAGCCCGTGCCGTTTCGGGTCGTCCGCCGACGCCGCGAAACAAATGACACATGGACCCTTTTCCTCGCCCCTCCAGAGGGGTTCCCTTACGCGTTCCTCCCTGGCCAATTCAACATGTTGTACGTCTACGGCGTGGGGGAAGTGCCCATCTCCATCAGTGGCAACCCATTGCTCCCCATCCCTGTCGCGCACACCATCCGTCGCGTGGGAGCAGTAACCCACGCGTTGACTTCGCTTAAAGTGGGGGACATCATCGGCGTTCGGGGACCTTTTGGGCGTCCGTGGCCAGTGGAATTGGCCGAGGAAAAGGATGTGGTCATCGTGGCCGGCGGGATCGGGTTAGCCCCATTGCGCCCTGCCATCTACCACCTCTTGGAACATCGGGAGCGTTTTGGGAACGTCGTGTTACTGTACGGCGCTCGTACCCCCAGCGACCTCCTCTACAAGCGAGAACTGGAACAGTGGCGAGGGCGCTTCGACATGGAAGTACTGGTAACCGTGGACCGTGGAGACGAACGTTGGTACGGTCACGTCGGTGTTGTCACCACCCTCTTCACCCAGGCAGAACGCATGTTTGACCCTGAAAAAACCGTGGCCTTCATCTGCGGGCCAGAGGTAATGATTCGTTTTACCGTGCGTGAATTTCTAGTGCGGGGCGTACAAGAAGGGGACATCTTCGTCTCCATGGAACGGAACATGAAATGTGGCCAGGGATTGTGTGGGCACTGCCAATTTGGTCCCTTCTTCGTGTGCAAAGACGGTCCCGTATTTTCCTTCGCTGACGTGGAACCCTTGTTCGGTTTGCGAGAAGTTTGAGTTTCAAGGAGGAGGCGGCACATGCCTGCCAAACGAAAACCTAAACTAGCGGTTTGGAAATTCTCATCCTGTGATGGATGTCAATTAGCCCTGTTGGACCTGGAGGAACACCTCCTGGACATTGTGGGTGAAGTGGAGATTGCCTACTTCCTGGAGGCTTCTCGAGCCACCGTTAAAGGTCCGTACGACCTCTCATTGGTTGAAGGGAGCATTTCCACTCCCCACGAGGCTGAACTGATCCCCAAGATCCGCAAGCAGAGCAAATTCCTGGTAGCCATTGGCGCGTGTGCTACGGCAGGCGGCATCCAAGCCCTGCGCAACTTTGCCGACGTTCGGGAGTTTATCGAAATCGTGTACGCCCATCCGGAATACATCCGCACCTTGCGCGAAGCCAAACCCATTTCCGAGTACGTGAAGGTAGACTTTGAACTTCGGGGATGCCCGGTGAGCCGTTACCAAGTGCTGGAACTCATCAGCGCCTTCCTCAATCACCGCCGTCCCAACATCCCCCGCCACAGCCTCTGCCTGGATTGCAAGCGCAAAGGCATTGTCTGTGTCATGGTCGCGGAGGGCACACCGTGTCTTGGCCCGGTGACCCAGGCGGGTTGTGGGGCGTTGTGCCCCACATTTCGTCGTGGGTGTTACGGGTGCTTTGGCCCAGCCGACACGGCCAACACCTTAGGACTAGGACGCCGTTTAGAGACCTTAGGCATCCCTGACGAGGACATTGTTCGCTTGTACCGTACGTTCAACGCGTATGCGCCGGCATTTCGAGAGGGGAGCGAGTACTATGAGCGCACGAAGTCGAACCATCAAAGTTGACTACCTTGCCCGCGTGGAAGGGGAAGGATCCATATACATCAAAACCAAAGACGGCCAGGTCGTTGACCTGCGCGTTTCCATCTTTGAACCCCCACGCTTTTTCGAGGCCTTCTTGCGTGGGCGGCGTTACTCCGAAGCCCCGGACATAACCGCTCGTATTTGCGGCATTTGTCCTGTAGCCTACCAGATGAGTTCCACGCACGCCATGGAGCGCATCTTTGGCGTGCACGTTGGCGGGTCCTTGCGAGAACTGCGCCGTCTTCTTTACGCGGCCGAGTGGATAGAAAGTCACGCGTTACACGTGCTCATGTTACACGCTCCCGATTTCCTGGGATACCAAAGCGTCATCGAAATGGCCGCCGACTATCCGGAACTGGTGCAAAAAGGGCTCAAACTCAAGCGCGTTGGCAATGACCTGTTGGAAGTATTAGGCGGCCGGGAAGTGCATCCCATCAACGTTCGGGTGGGTGGATTTTACTCAGTTCCCCCCAAACACGCGTTAACTCCTTTCATCGCCCGTCTGGAAGAGGCTCGCGACATAGCCGTCGAAATCACCCGCTGGGTAGCCACCTTTGACTTCCCTGACTTTGAGCAGGATTACGAATTTGTTGCTTTGCGCCATCCAGATGAATACCCCATGAACGAAGGTCGCATAGTCTCCAACAAAGGCATAGACATTGACATCTCCGAGTACGAAGACACCTTTGAGGAAATCCACGTTGCCCACTCCAACGCCCTTCAATCTCGCGTAAAGGGACGTGGTTCCTACATGGTAGGGCCTCTCGCACGTTTCAACCTGAACTTTGACCGATTCCCCACCGAAATTCAGGATCTCGTCAAGGAGTTAGGATATCCTCTGCCTTACCGTAATCCCTTTATGAGCATTATTGCTCGGGCCGTAGAAATAGTGTACGCGTGCGAAGAATCCCTGCGCATCATCAAGGAATACGAACCCCCAGAACAACCTTTTGTGGAGTACGAAGTGCGGAGTGGGGTGGGCTATGGGTGTACAGAAGCCCCGCGAGGCATCCTCTACCACCGCTACGTCCTGGATGAAAACGGCATCATTCAGGACGCCCGCATTGTGGCTCCTACATCGCAAAACCTGCGCCGCATGGAAGATGACCTGTACGTCTTCGCGCCCACATTGCTGGATATGCCTTTAGAACAAGCCACATGGTTGTGTGAGCAGGCAATCCGGAACTACGATCCATGCATCTCCTGTGCGACCCACTTCCTGGATTTACACATCGAAGAAGGCTAAGGTGCCCACAGGGCGATGGAGGTCCCATCGCCCTTTTTTCTTCCCTAATCGTGCGCTCTGCAGCGTTTTCCCCCCTCCTCTTGTCATTCTCCCCGTCGGTTTATATACTTTTGCCTGTAGCGAGATCGCCCGCCATTTGGTGAATGTGGCCAGTCCCCCTAAGGAACGTGAGATGCCTTCGGAAAAAGAACCAGAATTTACATGGTATGTTGGTGAGGACGCGGACCTGCCAACCCTGGAATCCTCAGAACCTTCACCTGGACCCCGCGCTGGGAGGCGGAGGTTATACCTGGTAATCGGCATGTTCCTGGGCACCATCATCCTGATAGGGGCGATGTACATTCACGTGCGGGTGAAGGAAGCCCAACTGCGCCGAGACTTTCAAGCGGTCGTGGACCGGGAGTGGCAGATATTCACCACAGACTTCTCGGGGGCGCAATCCCTGGTGACAGAAGGGGTAAGACCCGACGAGGTGTTTAGACCCTGGGTATTTTACTCGTTTTTCTACACCATCCCATCGTTATCGCCACCCCGCGTTGTTTCCGTGACTTTACAGGACGGGGGAACCTCCGCCTGGGTCTTGCAGGAAATGGGCGGGGATGTCTTTCGCACCCCCTGTCGCTGGGTAGCGTTTTACCGTCTTACCGATGCAGGATGGAAGCGCACTGCCCCGGACAAACGTTTTTGGGGCAAAGAGGTGGAAGGGCAAAGTCCTCACATTCATTGGCGTTCATACGAGCGCGAAGCCCGTATCGCGCGGCGAGAATCTGAAGAATTGGAATCCATGTACATCCACATCTCATCTTACCTGCCGCCAGAAAGCGTGCCCACCTTAATACCCGTTGAGTACGACATAGCGTATGACAGTGCGAACGTCCCGTTCACGCGTCGGGAATTACGATTTCCCGTGTTTTACCTGTGGGGCGTTACCCCTGACGAACGAGCGTGTCCCGAACCGCGGCTCCTCCTCCTCTATGAAACGACCGCGTGGATGCTGGATGAGACCGTGGGATTGCGGAGGGAAATTCAGGCTCCCAAAGCGTCCACCAGTATGCTGTTAGCGGGGCTTCGGGCCTATTTTGTGGAACGCACTGTGACCACCCTGGCTCCCGACCTCCAACCCGTGTGGACAGCATTGGCCTCTTGGGAAAACATTCTTGTGTCCAATGCGGGTCCTCCACCGAATATAGAAGATCTGAGGTGGAATACCCCGTATGCCGTGTACTACAGTCGCCTTTTGGTGGCTTACATAGCGGAACGATATGGTCCCTCAGGGGTGGCTAACCTGGTCCGAGCGTTAAAAGGGGACGCTGTGAGCGTAAAGGCCATCCTCCTAAGCGCGTTAGGGCAAGATCTTGACTCGAACGCGTTCAACCGCGAGTGGCACGCGTACATTGAAGCGTACCAGCAGGCCCATCCCCCCGCCACCCTTCCCGTATCACCTGTCCCAACGTCCCCAGGTCCGTAAAGGGCCCTACGGTTTCGGCGTTTCCGCCGCAGGCACTTCGATGATTTCCCAATGGGTGTTGGGAATGGGTATCTTACGTACTTCTCGGGGGTCAATCCCCTGGTAGCGAATCTTAATGAGTGCAATGGGGAGACGGTGAGTCACCAGAGCCACAGTCTGGTGGGGATGGCGGGCTACAATCTCATCTACGGCCTGGTACACACGGTGTTGTACTTGTGCCAAATTTTCGCCCCCTGGCAGGGTTACGTCCCACGGGGACGTCTCCCAACGTTGGAAGAGATCCGGATACTCACGAGCAATGTCCGTGACCAGCCGCCCTTCCCATTCGCCCTGGTTGATCTCCATCAATCGGGGTTCTGGGTAAAGGGGGACATCTAAAACTTGGGCAATGATTTCCGCGGTCTGCCATGCTCGCTTAAGGGGGCTAGCATAAATAACCTCAATACCCACATCCTTAAGGCGTTGTGCCACAGATGTTGCCTGCTCAATTCCTCGCGCGTTAAGAGGGGGATCGGCCTGTCCCTGATACCGTCCCTCCACATTCCAGTCCGTTTCCCCGTGGCGAACAAGGACCAGGCGAGTCATTTGGGGTGCCTCCTCACAATCGCGTCGGTCATGCGGGCCACTCGCACCATGTAGAGCACATCGTGGACGCGAATAATATCCGCGCCGCGGTCAATGCCAATGGCCACAGCCGCGGCCGTCCCCTCAACGCGCTGGTCGGGGGGAAGATTGAGTGTGTACCCAATAAACGACTTACGGGAAGGTCCCAGCAGCAGCGGATACCCCAAGGCCTTAATCTCATTCAATCGGTCAACAAGTTCCAGGTTTTGCTCCACAGTCTTGCCAAAGCCAATGCCGGGGTCCAGGATAATGTGTTCGTCTGGGATGCCGGCCGCGTGCGCCAGGGACACACTTTCCATGAGTTCACGTTTCACGTCCTCGATGAGGTCCTCATACTCAATACCCACATACCGTCCGCCCAGCCGTTCCTCCTGAACCGCGTTCTTAGGCCGGGAACGGTTGTGCATCAGAATAACGGGCACGCGACGCTCTGCGACCAGTGCGGCCATATCCGGGTCCATGCGGAGCCCCCACACATCGTTGACCATGTCTGCACCAGCATCCAGGGCCGCGGCCGCGACCCTGGCCTTGTAAGTGTCCACACTAATGGGGACATCAACCTGTTCTCGCAGCGCGCGAATCACCGGAACCACCCGCTGAATCTCCTCCTCCGCGGAAATGGGTTGGGACCCCGGACGGGTGGACTCACCTCCCACATCTAAGATATCCGCGCCTTCCTCCACAAAACGGATTCCCTGGTTCACTGCCGCCTGCACCCAGTCCCCACCTGTTGCCAACAACCCATCCCCGGAAAAGGAATCCGGCGTAGCGTTAAGTATCCCCATGACGTACGTGCGGGCTCCCCAGATGAATTCAACATCCCGTATGCGCAGCAATCGCATAAACCCTTTCCTCCGTGTTTATTGGGACACACGCTGCTGTGGCAACGTTATCCCTGAGATACACATCCCTTGCACGAACGCGAGCCCCATTTTATCATAACCCAGATGGATTCTAGCACTCCCACGTCCCCTGTCGGGCTTTTCGCCGCTGCTACTTCACGGGTTGAAGAGCCCACTGTTGGGGCAGAACAAGGAGGCGAAATGTACATTCCACACCCGCGTAGCCACACCGCGTTTTGGCGACGGGTTTTCGTTCTGGTTCTCGTAGGAATCCTGGCAGGGATACTGTGGATCTGGCTTCTTGCTTGGCACACACGCGCGACGTCCCCACCCCCGCCCAGGCCTGGAAGTGTGGAGATTCCCCCGCCGGACGATGAAATTGTGTTGTTAACCGCGGGGGGACGGATAGCCGTTGTGGATCCCCATGTAGCCTCGGGATACCGACCCGTGTCCTTCCTGTCCGATTCCAGTGGGTGGGAACGGATTGCCCTGGGTGATGTAAACGGAGATGGGGATGCGGAAATCGTGGCTCTGAAGGCGGAAGAGTTGCGAGTTTTCGACCCCGTGCCCTGGGGGACGCCCGCGTCCTGGCACATGGCGCCTCCTGAAGGGCGCTGGACCCACGTTGCCTTGGGGGATGTGGATGGTGACGGTCAGGCAGAGATCATCGCCGCCCACACCCGCTCATCGGAAACAGCCCCCGCGAGGGTTGTGGTGTTGGATCCAAACAAAACAGCCACCCAGTTCCAGCAGATTTTCGCCCGCACCCTTGAGGTTCCCGTAAAACTCCTCGCTGCAGGGGATGTGGATGGGGACGGATGGGATGATGGTGTGGTATTGGGGGACATTCGGGCCCTTTTCTACGTGTTTAGTGGGGGCATGTGGGATACATTGGTCTATTACTTTGAGATAAAGCCCTGGAAATCCGTGGCAGTTGGACAGGTGGACGCGAATTCCCGACAGGAGGAAATTGCCACATCACGGCAACCACCCTCAGGATGGGATTCTTACATTTTATTCCGCTGGATAGGTGGGGGACGGGTGATGCGCGTTGACCAGGTACCATATTTCCCCACCATGGACGACATTGACGCGGTGGACATGAACGGCGATGGTGATGATGAATTGCTCTTCATTCGCAGTGATGACAGCGCCGTCCCCCTTATCGTACGCAATCCCGCGGGTTACGTCCTTCCCCGCGACATTCAGATATGGTGCGGGCCGGGGTGGAAGCGCATCGCGGGAGGCGACCTGGATGGTGATGGGTGGGGAGAAATTGTTATCCTTAAAGAACGTGCGTATCGTATCTACACCTCTCCCGAACTCAATGATGATTTTGAAACCCACCTTGGTGATTTCAAGCCCGAATTGGCCGTGGGCAACCTGGACGGCACGGGCATTCCCGACAAACCCATCCTTCGCCTGAGCGCCAACGGCGTCACCTTCCGCTACGAAGCCTACATCCCGCCCCCTGCCCAGGCCATTACCGTGGAAAATGTTGGGGCTGGTGGGAGCATCACCTGGACCGCGCGCGTGGTCGACCATAAAGAGTGGCTGCACATCGCACCTACTACCGGGCATACCCCCGGCCGTCTCGTAATAAGCGTAACACCGGAACACCTTCCGAGTGGCACATACACCGGCACAATTGAAGTGACTGCCCCCGGGGCTCTGGAAAGTCCTCAGCGCGTGGACGTAACCCTCACGGTTGTACAACCTCGGCTTGATGTACAACCCCGGACCTTTGCCTTTGACGCCCAGCGGGGGCATCCGCCCATGAATCAAATTGCGGTTGTGCAGAACGTGGCTGTGGGGGGGAGCATTGGGTGGCATGCGCGTGTGGACACAGGTCAGGAGTGGTTGCGCATTGAACCATTGGCAGGCACAACCCCTGGCAATCTGGTTATCATCGTCGACCCGACAGTGATGACCGTGGGGACCCACGTGGGCACGGTTGTAGTGGAGGCTGACGATCCCTTAGTGGATGGAACCCCCATCACCCTAACGGTCATTGCCACTATCCGTCCCCCTATCCTTCACGTCGCTCCCACAGACGTGTACTTAAACCTCTGGCCCGATGAGGAGTACACCCCACCGCGAATATCCATTGTCCAGGAGGGAGTTCCCGAAGGCCATGCGATTCACTGGGTGGCGGGTGTCATTCCTAGCGTGCGGGAATTTTCACCCGCGGGGAGTTCCCTTCCCCCGGTGTTACAGGTAGACGAGAAGGGCATCACCTTCTCCCTGGATGGGCGTCGGGTATTCGTTCCTTATTTGGACTGGGTTACTTTAGATCCGTGGTATGGAGTAACGCCCAGCGTCATGGTTGTGCGCGTGGACAACGCCCACATGGCGCCGGGAGTGTATTACGCGACCATCATTGTGGACGGTGGGGAAGGAACGGACAAGCGCTTCCAGGGGGTGGATTTGATGGTCGTTATCCCGGCGTATCAGATACACATTCCCCAGGTGTGGATTGATATTCCCTGAGGAATTATCCCTTAAGCGCGCCGGCCAGGAGCCCGCGCAGGAAATACTGGCCTAATAGAATGTACACAATCAGCGTGGGCAGAGCCGCTAACAGCGCGCCAGCCATTTGCACATTCCATTCCACAATCTGGCTCCCCGCGAGATTTTGCAGGGCGACAGTGACTGGCTGGCGGGCGGGATTGTTGGTAATGGTGACTGCAAAGAGAAACTCGTTCCAGATGGAGGTGAATTGCCAAATGAGCACTACCACGAAGCCCGGCGCGGACAGGGGCAACATCACGTAGCGATAGATGCCGAGGATGCCTGCTCCGTCAATACGGGCGGCCTCCACGACTTCGCTGGGAATGCCCGCGTAGTAGTTGCGGAAAATTAGCGTGGTAATGGGAATACCGTACACCACGTGGACCAGGATGAGCCCGGGGATGGTCCCGTACAGGTGAATGCGCTGCAGAAATTGGACCAGAGGGATGAGCACACTCTGGTACGGGATGAACATGCCAAAGAGCAGGAACATGAACAGCGGTTCTGAGCCCCGAAAACGCCACTTGGCCAGGACGTACCCATTAATGGAGCCCCAGAACGAGGAAATGATGGCCGCGGGGATGGTCAGGTAAAAACTGTTCTTGAAGTTGGGCCCCAGTTTCTCAAGCGCTTTAATGAAACTGCCCAGGTAAATCCCGTGAGGTAAATCCCACATGTGGGTGACACTCACTTCGGAGAAAGGCTTCAGGCCCGTGATGAGCATCACGTACACGGGCATGAGGTAGAAAACCGCGAACGCGAGCAACAGGCCGTAGAGCAGGATGCGCGTATATCGTAGCCTCATAATTCCGCCTCTCCCCGAATGCTGTAGTATAGGTAGGGCGTGATCACCATCGCGATCATAATGAGCATGATAATAGCGATGGACGCACCTTGAGCGAAGTGATTGCCGCGGAAAGTCGTCTCAAACATGAAAATACCGGGCACATCCGTGGCAAACGCCGGTCCGCTCCCTGTCATGGTGAAGACCAGGTCGAAGATTTTCAGGGAAATGTGTCCCAGCACAATGGTGGCACTAAGCGTTACCGGACGCAATAGGGGCAGGATAATGTAGCGGAAGATTTGCGCTTCAGTGGCCCCATCAACGCGCGCGGCCTCGCGTAGTTCGTCAGGAATTCCCCGCAACCCTGCCAGGTACATGGCCATGGTAAAGCCGGACATCTGCCACGTGGCCGCGACCACCACCGGAATAAGCGCGATGGGCACACCAAACTTAATCTTCCCCACGTGCACAGCAAAGAGGATAGTTGGGTCGGTGTACCAACGGGATTTCAGAACATCAAGTCCCAGGGCATCGAAGATGAGGTTAATGCCCGTGTTCGGGTTGAACAGCCACTGCCAGACCACACCGGTGACCACGAAGGAGATGGCCATTGGGAAGAGGTACGTGTTTCGGAAAAAGCCCTCCCCGCGGATGCGACGGTCCAGGAGGACGGCCAGGGTCAGGCCGATGGAGAGACACGCGAGCAGGAAGAGCACCGTGAACACCAGGGTATTGCGCAGGTCGGCCTGGAATCGCAGTGTTTGAAACAGGCGGACATAATTCTTCAATCCCACGAACGTGAAGTCGGGGATCATGGAGTTCCAGTTAGTCATGGAGATGAACAGCGTCCACCCGATAAAGCCGTAGACAAAAATACCCACCGCGATGACCGCGGGGCTAATCAACAACAATGCCATCAAGCGTTCTTTCGTCGAGTGTCCCATGGTTGTTCTGTTCTATTTGGGGTGGGTTTGGAGAACTTTCTGGGCCCGGGAGCGCGACAGCCCAACCCAGAGTCCGCCTTTTTCCGCCGAACAGGGTATATCATCTCATTTTAAGTCGTTTTCCGCAAAACGATACGCATGAGAACGTGGAGGGGGAGGACATTCCTCCCCCTCCACGTGAAGGTGACCCGTTGCCTCACTTGCACATCCCGTTATCCACGCATGCCTGCTGTAAGGCCTTTTGGGCCGCGGCTACATCTTTGTCCGTGATGAAGACGTTGATAGTGTCGTTGAACACAGTGGCAAAGCCCTCGGGCGCCGCGGAGCCATGGACCTCGCTGGGCACCAGCGCGTTGCTGGCGAAGTCATCCATGGAGGATTGGAGATACGCGTCGAAGATGTTGCGGTCGCAGTCCAGGCGAGCACAGATGGACCCTTTAAGCGGGTTAAAGGCCTCCTGTCCTTCCTTGGACCCGACAACCTTAAGCCAGTTGACCGCGTTCTCCCGATGCGGCGCGCCCTTGGGCAATCCGAACGTATCCGTCACCACCACGAACGCGCCCTTGGTATTGGGAGCCGGAGCCCACCCGTATTGCTCGTTGGGTTTCCACCCCTTGGAGGTGAAGTACCCTGCTGCCCAGTCTCCCATGACGTTCATCGCGGCTTTTCCGTCGATGACCAGTTGGACGGCCCCATCCCACGTGTAGGCCGCGTGGTCTTCGTTGACGTAATCCATCATCTTCGCCAGGATTTCCAGCGCCTGTTTGACGCCGTCACCCTCCCATGACGTGGTTCCATTCCAGAGACCCCGGTACCCGTCGGGGCCCAGGACACCCAGCAGGATATCTTCAAAGAGGTGGGCGGCGGTCCACTTGTTCTTGTCGCCCAGGGCCAACGGTGTCACACCGTTCTTCTTGAGGGTTTCCGCTACCTGGAAGAATTCGTCGAAGGTCTCCGGCGCTTTCAGGCCGTACTTGTCGAAGATCTCCTTGTTGTACCACAGGACATTCCCCCGGTGGACGTTCACCGGCACGGACCAGATGTCTCCGTTGTAGGAGACCATGTCCAGCAAGTCCTTGGGGAATTTGTCCATCCACCCTTCATCCTTGTAGATGAAGGTGATGGGTTCCATCATTCCCGGTTTCACCCACGTGTCGATGAGTTCGGCTCCTCCGTGGACCTGGAAGGAATCCGGTGGGTTGCCACCTTGCATACGGGTTTTGAGTACGGCCTTGGCATTTGTGCCGGCCCCGCCGGCCACGGCCGCGTTAATGACCTCCACGTCTGGATACTTTTCCTTGTAAATCTTGAAGAGGGCGTTCAGGCCATCTGCTTCACCCCCTGCGGTCCACCAGGAGAAGATTTCCAGTTTGTTTTCCTTGGGTTTCTCCTGGGGTTTCGGGGTGCTGGGTTGGCACGCGGCCAGGACGAGTAGACTGCCAACGAGTAAGAACGTGAGGAACAGCCACACCTTTGTGTGTTTCATGGCTCCCTCCTTTGCACTGTGGAGACGCTGTGTGGGTTGAACGTGAATAGGTGTCCGGCGTTGTATTCTAGTACATGGTTGTGCTCATTGTCAAGCACACGTGTGCAATCTCCGTCCCGCCTAGGGGAATCTGCCAGATGCTCCTCAGGAAAGTGGTTTGTGCGGAAATAGGCGGCCAAAGTGCGTCCTGATCCTCAGATGCTGCGTCCCAACGAGGTGAGAACAGGGGGAAAATCGCGGTAATTGGGCAACCTACCCGGACGCGGTCCTGCGCCTTCGGGCATGATGTGTCCTCCGAAGGTAGCACACGTGTGCAG
>Ga0256914_1002770_pt1 | contig 14397 bp, 28 predicted proteins | sample HulkmetaG_FD_191571 | JGI IMG/M metagenome (GOLD analysis project Ga0256914, IMG submission 191571) | Hydrothermal chimney microbial communities from Main Endeavour vent field at the Juan de Fuca Ridge, Pacific Ocean - Hulk | ecosystem: Environmental > Aquatic > Marine > Hydrothermal vents ... | reverse complement strand
AGTTGGTTTCCTCCTAGGACAATAATTACTTCTTGTTGATATTTTATCCATGAGAAGCCTTAGGTAAAACTTAAAAGGTAAAGAGACTAGAAATAGCACAGGTATGAGGTCGATAGACCTAGCACTAGGAGCAATAAGTCTAATAAAAGACGTGATAGATATAACGTTCAAGCTGGTACCGTACTTGATTGAAGATGGTGTAAGTTTCGAAATAAGGTATATAACGGACGCGTTTTATGGAGAGTTATACAAGCCTGTCATAGTGATCAGAAAAGGTAGTGACGTTGTAAAGGAAGCCATTTTCAAGGATATATGGTTCCATAGACGTAGTGCTGAGGCAATTGGAGAGTTGTTAATGTATACATTAAATTTAGTTAGAAAAGCCATTAAGGAAATTGAGAAAAAGGTGAGATAATGAAGTCGATAAAGAAGATAAAGAGGTTGATTATTACGTTTTATCAAACCTACAAGATAATAGTAGAAGCTGAAGAACTGGATGAAGAAACTGACGAAGAAACTTAAGTAAATTTTGAAAAAAATCCTTTCTTTTTTATTTTTCAGTACTGTACTCTGTATCCTAGGTTTATTTCAACTAGGTACAGTCCAGTTTCTTTCAATATTTTAATAATTTTGTTTATTTCTGTGAAGTGTTCTTGTTTTACTGTGTTTGGAATGTCTTCGTCAAGTTCTGTACAGTATCTGAGTCTGACTCTATTTATTTCTCCGTCGAAGCTTGTTTCAACTATGAGCCACCTGCATGTTCCAAGTGTTATCGTGTATATGAAGTCTTCATTATCGAACTTTGATTCTATTAGCAGGCTCTTCTTAATGAGTAGTAGTCTAGATGTTAGCTCTGCTATGTTGACATTATTTGCAGATTCAAATACGTGTTCTACGTATGCTGATTTGTGCATGTTCTATTTTTAGTATCTTAAACTTTTAAGTATTACCCTACGCTTATGGTGCTACTTTTAGTAAAACTTAAAACTAGTAGACAAGATGTATATACAGAACCATGACATCCGAGAAACAGAACGAGAAACAGAAAATGAAACTAATAACAGTGTGGATACCTATCACTGACTTAAAAATAATTGATCAATTTGTTAAATGCAGATTATATACAAATAGAAGCGAATTCATTAGAATGGCAATAAAGAGGCTTATTCAGGAGACAATTGAAGAAGTTGAAAACGTTAGAGCAGGATCAGGACATGTGAAGATTCCGTCAGCTGAGTTTAATGCACTCCTACAATTAACATACTATACTGATCACTGTGACACGTTTTTTGATAAGATGTACGGAAAAATAGTTTTACAAATTTATGCAAATGAGTTTATAAGCAGAATATTAAGTAACAGAAGAATGTACGTTGTGTACTGTACAAAATGCAACAAAGTGATTACACTGTTGTTTAATTCACCTGCGAAGGGATATGTGTGTCCAAGGTGTGGTGAACCATGTGCAGTTGAACAGATAAGTTTTCTGCCTAGTACTGTGAAGTTTCTTATTGAGAAAATTGAGTGGACTATAGACAAGATATGTGAAATCTTGCAGAACTTTGAAAATGTTAGTAAGGAGGAAATTTATGATGTTCTTAGGGACATTAAAGAAGAGTTGACTAGAGCTAGAAAGTATGTTGTAAGTAACGGAAGAGTTAAAAAGTAGTCATGCTAAGTCTAGTTCCGTGACCGAGCTGTATATCTTCGTTTATAAGTGCAAGAAGTGTGGCTACGTGTGGGTAAGCAAACAAAAGGGGCCGAAAGTGTGCTGTCCACGTTGTCACGTCAAGCAGATTCTTGCGCCTCTAAAAATTGTTAAGATTGACCTAAGCAACGGTAGGCTACTTGAGGAGCATGAGTAGAGTACTTGACTACGAGTTTTTCAGGTATGCAAATAATGTTCTAGAGATTGAACACGAGATAAAGTTGCTTAGGCGATATGCCAAGCGCATGAACAAGGAAAATGCTCATGTTGCAACATATGTCTATCTCATACTTGTTAGATCTTTAATATCTCTTGCAAAATTTGTATACAACAAGCTTGTTCCACATATAGCAAAAGAGTACAGATTCTACTGTATTGAACTGCTTAATTCAAACAAAAGTAAATATGTTGAAAATATGTGTGAACTAGTTAAGATGGACTTCAGGATCTGTATCGGTCTTGTGAGGGCTATAGTAGATAATGTTTCAAATATCGTTGACAAGTTCAAAGTGAAGTACAAGGCAATTGTAGATGTGTTAAGTAGGATAAATTCGTTTATAGAAGAATTTGAGAGGGATCCTGACGTTAAGCTTGATGAAATTGCTAGGAGACTTGCAGAACGTGAGGAGGAGTTCTTAAGGATGAAAGAGAATTTAGAAAAATTCATAGACAGTGTACTAAAACTGTTAGAGGACAGGGGTCTACTAGTTAGGATAGAGAGAGCAGGAACAACAATTTACACATGTACAGTATGTGGAAAGAAGTTTATTTCAAAGATGGACTATGTTAATCATATGATAAATGAGCACATTAGCACTGAGACGCTGTCTGAGTCTGAGTCTGAGGGATAAACTTTAAAAACTTCAAAACTAGGATTAGTCTCGGCTATGAGCACGCAGAACGGTACAAAGAACGGCAAGTCCAGAACAAAGGAAAAGACGATAATAGAAACCGTGAAGAAGTATGTGAAATACCTGAGAAAGTTCATGAAGGAGGGAAAGTCGAAGATGGTCGTGGTCAAAGAAATGGATGACATCAAAGTAGGTGTTGGTGTAATAAGGACGACACGTGGCGCAACGTTTCCTGCATTTGTAATACACATGGCTGATAGGGACGTCGTCATATCTGCACGTGACTTTGAGATTGTTGCAAAGGTGTTAAGACAGCTTGATGAAGATACGTTGACTATAATATCGATGACGCTTGCAGAGGCTAGGGTAAGGAGAAGAATAGAAGGTGTCGTAAAGGTGAAGGAGGAGGAGGAGGAAGAGAAGGAGGAGCAGTAAAGTGAGAACATGAGCATGGACATTTTTAAAATAGTTGACGAATATATTAGGAATGGCAATATTGTGAAGCTGTGCGATGCGATTAGGGAATTTATTGTCGATAAGTTCAATGCAAGGATAGAAATATCCTCAATTGTAGGTGCAGTAAATGAAAATGACAGTACTGTGAAAATATTCATGATATTGACAGGAAACGTGAAGTCTGAGCTGACAGTTGAGAGAATTGGTAAAGGAATATTCGCAACGTTGAAAATATTGGACTTTGAATATTCAATTGTTATACATGAGTGAAAGATGGCGGGTAAGACACCACGAGCAATAGAAATAGGAATTGAACATGCACAAGATGTCAATCCAAAATACATCAATTCTATCTTATCCTTTTTTCGAGTTCCTTGACGGTTATTTGAATGCATATACTCCAGAAGGCAGGAGAAATCAGATTCGTGAAATCATTGAGCCGATACTTGAGGAGGCGTCATCGATGTGGGCTAGAGAGCTCTGTGATTTAATTCGTGAAAAATTTCCAAGGTGGTACAGGAGGAGCTGGTATGAGTTTCTTAGAGCATTCTTCTATTCACTATACTTCTACAGGAATAGACCAACAAGTGCAATAGTTATGGCATGTGACATAGCTGGTACGACGATTGGAACCGCTAGACTAGTATTCTACTACTTGTATAGGTGTGGTGTAGATTATGCATATGAGTACTATAGGACGGCTGATGAGCTTAGGAGAATAGACGAGTACAACACGTTGAGATATGTCAGGGCTGTAGGTTCAGCACTTCAGAGGCTTGCACTTGAGGCAAAGTCAGAGGACAGAACAACAGCACTCAGGTACTGTGTACGTAGATGCATGTCATATTTTAGGCATGCAGGCAGACGTAGAAGAATCACAGCTGAGTGGATAAGGAAGTACTGTACAGAGATCTGTAGGGAGAGAGTATCATGAGGATCAGAAAGGAAAATAACGAGTACGTGTGCATAACAGGAACAAGAAAGTACGATAACATAATTATCGTAGTCTACAACAGGGACAGAGACACAATAAGGTGCAAATACATAAGGAAGCTAAATGACAGGGAAGTTAAGCAGTACATAGTTGCGTATAGACCAAAAATGTTTCTCATAGGTCTTGCAGTGCTTGTTGTTGCTGTCCTAGCTGAGAACAGGATGTTAGATAATGTAAGTGAGGTTGATTTACTCGCAATTGAGAGAGAACTATACAGCTATCTGCTTGAGCTTGTTAGAAGGTACTCAAGGTGACTCTATGCTGGTCGTATCTGATGGCTACACGTGCACACTATTTGTTAATCGTATGGCTGTTCCACAGCTTGTTCTCTACACACCGTCGAGAAAGGCAACGTTCAATAGAGTTAAGGCACATTCAACACTTGCTGTAAATCTGTACTTTCTAGAGTGTGAACTTGATGAACGTGAGATAGACATGCTTAAACGTGCCGTGCAGGGTCACGAAAATGTTGAGCCTATTAGACTGCTTAAACGTACTGGAAAGGTGCTGTTCACGTGGGCTCTAGACATAGACAAGAAACATGTCGACATATGGAAAATAGTTGATGATCTTGACAGGAAGATAGGCGTCACGGCAGTGCTTGAGACGGCTAAGGGCTACCACGTCTATTTGAGCATCATTGAGAGGAGTCCAGAGAAGGTCATAAGACAGGTCTACAAGATCGAGAAGACGTACGGCGACGTTGGTCATGTCAGGCTTGCAGTGAAGAGGGAACGTAGGAGAACCTTGACGTGGGGCGTGATCAGGGTCAGGGGGAAATATCAGACACATGACATCGAGGTGCTTTACGCATGTCCAAAGTTTAACAAGGTCTACGACATGTGGCTCACTTACGTTCTTGACCTTGCCTCAGGTCATGATTCAATAATCTGAACACGAGTCTCTCAAGAAATTCTATCTTACCCTTTAGTTCGCTTAGTATAGAATTCATTTTGATGTACATTATGACAATCATTACAAATATTGAGCAGTTAACAGCTGTGCTACATACTAGAGTGCTCAATGTTGGGTCTGCCATTATGAGATAACTGTCCAGTGTACAGGTAAAAAATGTTGTCATCATGTTGATGAACCTTATCAAGGTTAATACGTTAAAGAACGCTAACGTTTATTGGTTACTTTACGCTTGTGCACATGATATGGGTAGGAGAAGGCCAAAGACGCCAGAGGAAATGCAGGAAAAGTATGAGGACAAGATACCGTTCTTTGCAGACTACTTTGAGCACAAGATGCGTGAGGAATCTACAAAGCTGGCAAGCCAGTACCTTGAGGATTACAAGAAGTTCAGGTGGGACATAGTTGACTTTGTGAGACAGAGGTTTGCAAACAGACCAGAAATATCAGGTGCAATACTTGTACAGTTGCAGAACGCCATAAGCGAGCTTGTCTCGAAGTGGAACAGGAGAATATCGATGGGTGACAAAGTTGCATACCTAGCCAAGGCATGTGCAAAGCTTGGCAGTCTATATAGACTCAGGATACTTACAGATGACGACATTGCAGAGATAGCCAACTTCGTTGCAAAGTACGGCGTTGATAGAGACATGTTTCTTAGAATGTTCAGAGCAATGACAGGTGCAGGACCTGCACCTCCTGCTGGAGCGTAAAAAACTTAAATACTGAAAATTACTAAAACTTGCTCATGAGACTACCATTTTCTCCACTGAAGGTCCTGTCAGTCGTCAGGGGGTACAAAAAGTTCAAGTCACTTATCGAGGGACTAAAAGAGTGTAACTACGATAAGATATATGAAGCTCTTAGGCATCTAATGTCAGGTGCCGAGGAGGACAAGGTTAGGACAGTAGCAAACATATTATACACAATTGCCTCATCACAGAGTGAAGGTGAGGTATATGCAAAGGTACGTGAGGAACTTGCAAGGCTTGGTGTCGATACTAGTAGCATAGATGATGTTGTTGAATTTATTCAAGATGTTGTTGAAATGTTTAAAGGTGAGGCAAAGAAGCTTGCTAAACTACTAGAGACAGAACATGAGCATAAAGCTGCAGCTGAAGAAAGTCAGAGCGAGGATAATGAGGAAAATGTTGAAGATATTAAAAATATGAGGAACGTAACGTTTTTTATGGATGGCAAATTTAGGTAACACATGGCTCTAAATGCTGTATATGGAGCAGTACAGAGAGCAGGTAGGGCACTGATGCCTGCTGGAATGAGAATTGTTGAGGGTCTACTAGTTGGAGGCGTTGGAAAGATAGGCGATATTGTACTAAGAATAAAAGAGGCATATGATGCACTTGTTCCAAAGCTAAAGAAGTACTCAAAGATAGTTGTTCAGGCAATCGTGTTCGCGGTTGGGTACGGAATATCAAGAAGGTTCAACATTCCTGAAGCTGTGATAGATGCAATGGTGTACTCGCTTGGTGTCGATGTTGTTGATGTAATGTTTGACGAGTTTGCATTAGACAGGAAGCTGTTCGTGTACTATGACAAGAGTGATGAGAAGCTCAAGATTGAGGGAGGCTCAGCACCATACATGATATGTCTAGGCGGAACATGTAAACAGGTAAATGCTGGAGAGCTAGTGAAGGATCAGGACATCACGGTTGAGAATGGGCACACGATGGTAATTGCAGTTGACAAGGACGGAAAGTGGGACGTGGAGTACATACCGTACAAGATACAGTTCAAGACAACTTAAAAGCAGGGTAAACAGTTTTAAACTAGCTTAAACATTTTCTAAATTATGATTGTTCTATATCCACCACTCATTCTAGAGAACGGTGGGGATCTTGCATTTTCGCCCGTTGTCATAATGGACGTCTATGCGCTCACGCTTAACCAGTACCCAAAAGGCAGGATATGTCTAGTACCTGAACATTCTGACGCCTTCAACGAGGGATGCGTAGATTTTGACGTTCCAAAAGACAAGAGGATAATAGCTGTAGCTCTTCCAATTGACATAACCTTGAACAAGGAGAAGTACCCAGATGGTGACGTTGCATACTTACAGATTTACGGTGTTAAAAGTGATGGCTCAACTGTTGCACTTGCAAGCTTTGAGACGTATGTGGCACCTCTTGAAAATGAAGCCGACATATATACTGGTACCGAGGATGTGGACGTGTACATGGTATTTGCAAGCTACAATAAGGTACATGTATTTGAAGGTGGCGACATAGTGGAGAGGGTAATCATAGGTCCACTATATATACTACATGCTGGACCTAACTCGTTTCTACCTTTCCCAATCCCAAAGTTCTCTAGTAGTGACACACGTGGGATAATATGTGAGATACTTGTGGTGGATCGCAACAGTGGTAGAATAAAGAGGGCTTACATAGGCTACATAGATGAAGTTATCAAGAAGATGAAATATATATCATTTATAACTGACATAACTGATACACAGCTTAGAGTTGTCAAATATAGCATAAAGGTTGAGCCAAATGCTGTCAATGAAGTGTTTTCATCATTTACAAGGCTTGGATATGTTGAGAAGGTTGAGCAGACTCAGGACGGTAAGTATGAGATAGTTCTCAGGACTGTGCACGGCATTGCACAGTTTGGTATAGGCATATTAATTGCAATTATAATCGGCATGATTGTCACAGGCGTGTGCGTGTTCCAGTACTTCAAGACGCAGGAGGTGAAGTACGAGACCGAGAAGGTGAAGATACTGTCGGACCTGTACACTAAGATGGGTGAGCAGATTGTTGAATATGCAAGCAACATACTGAAAAGCAACTTGCCACCAGAGGACAAGGTTAAACTACTGACAAATACTAACCCCATACTTACAGCGCTTCAGGAAGTCACGAAGAGTAGACAGCAGTCATCTGCTTGGCAGAACATTCAGAAGATCATTGAGTGGGTAATAATTGGTGCAGTTATTATACTGTTCCTGAAGTTCATGCTGTCCAGATAGTTAAACACCAACAACGTACTTGTCCAGTCCCTTCACATGTTTGCACACTGTCCTGTACTTGTCGGCTCTGTTGCTTGCCATGCATATGTATCCTAGTCCATAATTGTCTAAGGTCCTCAAGAACTCAAACATGTTAACTGGGTCAAGCTTCATGTCCTCGATAGCTGTCTTATATAGTGGACTGTCCTTACGCAGTACGTACCTGTACCTCTGCTTTCCATAGTTTCCAACGCTCTCCCTCTCAAGGAACCCAAGAAGGTACAGTTTAGTCAGCAGGTACGTCAGCTTCTTGATGGTGCTGTGACTCAGCTCCCTCTTCACGTACTTCTTTATGTCACGTATCGATAGTGTAATAACGTTTCCACGTGCCGTCTTTATCTTGTATATAAGGTATGTTGAAAGTATTAGGTAAGCATCTTCACGAAACGCAACATCAAGCTCTCGGGTCATGTGTACTAACGTTTATATGCTTAGATAAAAAACTAATCCACATGAGTCAGCCAGTACAGACACAGGAGAGGACACTGCCAAAGATAATGAACGTGAAGGAATGTGTAGAGAAGTGTATAAGCGATATTGGTGATGGAATAATGTCTGCAATAGTCAGGTTCGTTCACGATAAGTCACTACAGCAGGCACTTATTACACAGGTGCTTCCCGACGTCGAGAAGAAGTGCATTGACCTATGCGTCTAGACATATGTAAGGTAGCTGAACTTGCTAAAAGGCTTGGACTTCAGTCAAATATAAAGCACATAATTGCAGTCTCTGCAGGCATAGCAAAAAGCCTTAACTTACAATACTTTGCACTGCCACACAGGAGGACCTACGTGACCTTTGGCAGGTCCATAAGCGACGTCTCGATATATGTAACATGTGGACTTGGAAGAGCATTTCACACTGATGGCGAGGACATATATGAGATACTGTACATACGTAGAGGACTTGTAATGATGAAGAAGGTTAGGATAAGTACAAAACTTAGATTAATCATTCGTACACTCTCAAATAATGCCAACAAGATTCTAGACATATATAAGGTGGAAAAGGTTTAATTGACACATTATGTACATGTCTAACATGGGTAATCAAACAAAGAAGAGGCACAGTTTTGGACCAAAGGTTGTTACTGGACTACTGCTAATAGGCATGGGAATTGCAACAGTTGTCACTACGCATGCTCTTGGGATACCACTATCTCAATATGTTGAGAGCGCAATCATCACTGGAACAATAACAACGGGGTCAATGATCCTACAGAGTGCACTAACTGCAAGTAATAAACATGTTGAGCTTGACCACAGTCCAGAGCTAAAGGTTAAAAAAGTTGAGATAGAGCTTGAAGAATCTACATAACGTTTTTAATAGTTAGAACATTTATGTAATGATGGCCAAGGTAGCTCAGTTAGTACAGATCAACGACAGTGCCGAAGTAACGACGTGGCACTACCTTGCTGACAGGAAGTACATTCTAGGTGGAATAAACTACGGTGCAAGGAGCGACGGTAAGGGAGGTCCAATAATTGTTGACGTTGAAAATAAGCAGGTCAAGTTCATAAGGGAGATAGGTGGCTGGGCTCACTGGGTAGGCATATATCTGACACATAGGAAGATGTTTGTACAGTTTGGTCAGCAGAGCGAGAAGTATGGAAATGAGCACTTTGCTGTAACTGTGACGGATGTGGAGAAGCTTGAGAGCACGTGCTATGTATATCCCAATAAGCTTGGCTCAGGTGACGAATTTGTAAGCGCAGTATATGACTATAAGAATAGGAGGTTCATAGTTGGCACATGTAGGGGCTTTGGAATGATATTCCTGATAAATGAGGAGGACCTTGACAAGCCAGACAATTGGAGAAAAATTTACCAGTTTAAGAACAATCCCGAGATTACTGACCTTGCAATATTTAACGATACTCTATACATTGCAACATGTGTTGAAGATGGTGAAGTTGCTGTATATACTTGTCCACTTGATGAGATTGAGAACATGGGTCAGTACATTAGTAAGTACTTGACGTCGTATGCAAAGAACACGTTCATGTACACGGCTGTCGGCAAGGAGGGACTATACATACCGTACTCTGACAACAATGGGAAGGTGTACATTAGAAAGATCAACCATGAGGGAGGTGAAGTAGATATTGAGACGCCACTTGTAATAAACACCAACCCATCTAAGACAAAAGACTGGCACAGCAACCTTGCATGCAGGTTCGCTGGAGGCAACGTGCTAATATCGTGGGACGATATTGATAACTGGGTGTTCCATCTGCTGTTCTATGATGTTGAAAGTGGAGCAATTGGAAAGCTTGTAGATGGTGAGAACGGTAGAGTTGACAAGCTTAGTATAGCGCCAAATCACGAGAACGTGGTGTACTTTGGTGTGTGTGACCTAGGTGGAAGAGCTGTTACAACGCCATGTGGAGTGTATTCACTGATATTCGACAAGTACTATAAGCTAGTAATCGAGCAGATGCCAAGCAAGGTAAGTCCAAACAAGCCTTTTGGAATAAAAGTCAAGGTACTTGACGAGAATGGTAACCCAGTCCCTCAGGTAACTGTATGTGCATCCTTTGTAGATGCGCTTGAGGTAGATGACATGCACACTGTCAGGGATCCATCATGCACAACAACTGACAACAACGGTGAAGCAACAGTATACTTAACTGCTCCAGGTACATTAGGAAAGTACCTTATCGATATTTGGTTAGAGTAACGTTACCATGTCAACAATAGTGTATAGACCCTCAATCTACGGTGAGGTAAGTACTGAACAGACAGTCATTTACAGACCATCGAGATTCAGCACTGTAAATGTTGAAGTTACTGGACTAACATACAGGACCTGCACAACACTAATGGTCGAGACATCGATATGCATGGTTTATAGACAATCAAAGTGCATAGAAGTCAACATTAAGGAGCCTACAAGACTTACATTGAAGGTAAATGTAATAAAGTAGCGATCTATAACGTTTATTTATCCTAGGCTCCTAATTTTATCGATATGTCAACTAGGACCGTACAGCTAATAGCTACGTTAACTGACTCAGATGGGAACCCACTTAGCAACAAGGTAATATACTTCTACTATAGGGAGCATGGTGCATCTAACTGGACTGAGCTTGGTACAGCACTTACAGATCAGTACGGTAAGGCAATACTGGAGAAGGACGTTGAAGCACCTAAGACATATGATTTCAAGGCTGAGTTCAAGGGAGACTCAGACTATGAGCCATCTAGTGCAGAGGTAGATAATGTACATGTTAAGGCTAAGACAGTTCTGAAGCTTGAAGTGACTGTAGTAAGCTAAAAACTGTGACAACGCTTATATAAAAAACGTCCCGATATAACATATGCCTAGTCTAAGTACAAAATTAGTAACAAAGGACTACAGTTTTGCACCAGATAAACTAATCGGAGTCACATGTTACAACGGTAAGATATATTTCGTGGTGTATAACCCAAATGCTGGATTCTGGCTAATTTCTAAGGATGGTCTAGAGGCAAAGATTGCTGATCCACTGCCAAATGAGCTTAATGAAGATACTGCACCAAGCATTGTACATTGGACAGCGTCCCCAACTGGAAGATATATATATGTCGTATTTGAGGCAGCTGTGGAGGATGGCTTCAAGCTGTATAGGTCATGGATAGATGTTGAAGGAAGGTGCATGCACATTGACGTCATTGCTGGTTATAGCCCGAGCTGGTACAAGGGAGATGTTGCTGATAGAGTTTTCTCGAAAATGCTTGGAAGCTCAGTACTGTTCGCCGTCAGTGGAGACAAAGAGACCGACAAGGCATACATTATAGACATATGTAACCAGAAGGAGAGGGACGTAGGAACGCCAAGTGGTTCAGGGTATTTCCCATTCGTGTCAGATAAATGTCTAATATCACTAGATGACTTAGATATAATAGTTGGCGTCCATCTTGCTGGTTCAGACTTCAAGATTTTCAAGTATGCACAGGCAAAATACGTAGGTACTGGAGTATCTGCAGGTGGGTCACCACGTGCAGGCATTGGAAACGGCATATTTCATCCATATAAAGGGCTTGTATATGTAACAGGTACTGGAGGCGTAGTTGATACACATAACATACTTGCATTCTTCAACCATGATGGACATCTAATGACGCTCACACTTGACTCCCTTCCAGATGTTCCAGAGACTACTCTAGACGCAACTCCTGGAACGTCGCTAGTTGGAATAACAAATGAATACCATATACTAGCACTGATCCACATACGTGGCAGTGACAGTGACAAGGATGCTAGATATGTCCTAGCGTACCTAGCTGAGATAGATATTGAAAATAAGAAAGTTGTAAATGCATGGAAACTATACCAGTCAAAGGCACACTACTTCGAGGCAACTAACAACGAGAAATGTGACATAATTAAAGGTCCTGTAATTGACCTAGATAACAAGAAGATAGTCTACATATGGAACAGGCACAATCCTTCAGAGGACAGGAGTGCCAACAACTATGTTGAATATGTTGAAATAGATGTAAGCGACATATTTGACAATATTAAGTATTGGAACGACATGTGTCCAATAAAGAAAGGTGGTAAAATTAGGCTTCCAACAAAGCTTACATTGGAAGTTAAGTTACTGTAAGGTGGGGGACACATGACATCGATATCTATGAACATCAACATAATGGACCCAACAGTCAAGTTGATAGCTACGTTAACAGACTCTAAAGGTAATCCACTGAGTGGTAAAACAATAAACTTCTACTATAGGAAACATGGAACATCTAACTGGACATTGATTGGATCTTACACAACTGACAACAATGGAAAAGCAACTGCGGAAATTGACCTTGATCCTGGAGTGTACGACTTCAGGGCTGAGTTTCCAGGTGATGAACAGTACGATGGCTCAAGTGCAGAGGTTGACAATGTCAACGTTGGTGCACCAGCACCTACACCACCCAAGCCAAAGCCTAGGACAGAAATACCGTGGTGGATAATTATCATAATAATCGCAGTAGCCCTAATACTAATGTTAAGATGAGGAGAATAAAGATACTACACGTTGACTCGGTCACTGACTCAACCGTGGACTATTCTAAAAATCAGAACGAAAATATGTTAAACATCAACAAAATTTTGAAACTACTAGAAGATAATGAAGAGATAGAAATAAAGACTAAGAACGGAACAATAATAAAAATAAGGAAGAGAAAAAAAGAAAAAAGTAAAAAAAGAAAATTAGACAGTGTAGAAACGTAGAATATATTTTATGCAGGTAGTTAATACATGTAAAACGTTATGGATCTCATTCTCAGTTAACCATTTGAATCCATTAACGGTATCGAAGTATCTTTCGTAGTAAAACTTCTCTCCTTTTAAAACAATTTTTAACCTGTATAATCCTTCTACTTGACTATGTTCTTCAACCTCTATTTCAACTTCTTCAACATTAGGAAACATAGGAGCCAAAGTTAAAATGAACGAAAATACATCAGCTAACAGACCTAACCTATGCTTAGTGACCGTCCTAAGATAGTTATAGTCTCCTTTAGCTTCTTCATCAGTCCTCGAAAAAACATTATTTATATGCGTGAATATGCTGTAGTTTACATCTGCCCTAGTTGTTGAATATGAATCTTTTCTAGTTATTCTGATTCTCATACCTGTGCTATTTCTAGTCTCTTTACCTTTTAAGTTTTACCTAAGGCTTCTCATGGATAAAATATCAACAAGAAGTAATTATTGTCCTAGGAGGAAACCAACTGAGTTAACAAGGTGAAATACAAAATAAAATAAAACAAAGTAACAAAATAAAGAAAAAGGAAAAAGAAAGAAACTAAACTACATCAATTTTATACATCAATATTATGTAAACTTTTCCTACTTTGAAACCTTGTTCTTTAAGTCTTTTTACTTCTTCTAAAAATTTCCTCAGTCGCGGTATATAACATTCAGTGGACAACCTTTTTATTTCATTCCCCTTCCTTAAACAAATATATATTTGTAATGGAGTCTTTTTAGAAATTATCATAATTTTGTCTTTTATTACACCTTCATTATCTTTCCAAACTTTATAATTTCCCATGTAGTTGATAAGACGGTTTCTGCAACATCTGCACAGTACGAACTTGCATATTCACTATAATCAATTCTGCCTTGCAAGATCTCTTCTAACGACGGAAAACAAATGCTTGCTGGTAATCCTTTACTCTCCCAATACCTTATTGCCTTGTCTAAAGCCTTCCTTAACTTCTCGATAAGCGGTTCGTCGTAGATTATCGTTCCATTTCTTGTTATTACAAGATCATATTCGGTTTCACATCCATTTCCGTGCCTTAGTATTATTCTGATTCTCATGGCTGTGCTATTTTTGGTTTTTCTTGTTTTTAAGTTTTTTCCTACTGTCGTCATGTTCTATTCCTCATTCTATGCATCATCTAGACACTACACAGTAAATATAGTAGACACATTTTGGTACAGTAAAGAACAA
>Ga0256914_1002769_pt1 | contig 14401 bp, 12 predicted proteins | sample HulkmetaG_FD_191571 | JGI IMG/M metagenome (GOLD analysis project Ga0256914, IMG submission 191571) | Hydrothermal chimney microbial communities from Main Endeavour vent field at the Juan de Fuca Ridge, Pacific Ocean - Hulk | ecosystem: Environmental > Aquatic > Marine > Hydrothermal vents ... | reverse complement strand
TTACTTTCAAAAATGGCGATAAGAAGAGTGAAGATGCAGCGAAAATGAGTGCAACCTCAGTTGCAATCCAGCTTAAAAAAGGTATGAGTTTTGATAGAGCCGTTGAACTGTCAAATGATGATCAAAATTTGAAGAAGAATAAAGGGCTTACCGATTGGTTTACTGCTAAAGATAAACCTCAGATTTTCGCTGCTGCTGAAAAATTAGAAGTTGGTGGTATTGCAGGCCCTATAAAAACTCCTCAAGGGTATGCTGTAATAGAACTTGTCGCAAAGAAACCTCCAGTGAAGGCATCTTTGAGTGATAAGGAAGTTTATGAGCAGGTTAAAAAAGATCTTCTTGCACAGAAAAAACAGGAAGTGGAAAAAGAATTTCTTGAGAAACTTAAAAAGGAGTATGGAGTACGCACGAGTGATCCTTGGCAGAAAATTGTTGCATTCTTTAAAAAGCATTTTGGAAAGCAATGGGATAGTTTTGTTGCCTGGTGGAACAGGGCAACAGGCAGGACTCCTTCTAAGAACAACAATACTCAACCGGCTCCCGTTGTTCCGTCAACTGGTGGCAATAACGGAAACACAAAACCTCTTCAACCCATTACGGGTGGTGGTAGTTAATGAATAAAAAACTCGTGGCTAAAAAGAAAGATAGTAGCATTGAAAAGAGTTTTTTAAAGAAACTTACTGAAAATCCTGCTTTAATAGTAATTCTCGTGGTTGTGATACTTGCTGGAGCACTTTTTGGCACGTATGCGTACATTTATGCCGGAAGAAAAGTGTATGCCTACGTAAAGGGGACACCTGTTTACAATTATGAAGTGTCAAATGAAATTGTAAATCAAGCAGAAAAAAATAATGTTAACATTGATAGTATAGGAACTGATCCAAAAGGTGCTTTTGTTCGCTACACATTAATGAATCTCGCAAAGCGCACTGTAATTTCTCGAAGGCTATATTATCTTATGGGAATAAAAGATGGTTTTAAATGCACGAAATCTGACCTTGAAAAAGCTATGTACAATTTTCGAAAAAACAATGTTGGCAATAGCGATACACCAGAGAAAGATTTTAAAAATGAACTTGAGATAAGAGGCATCACTGAGAAAGAACTTGAGAAAATTCTTTCTGAGGAAGTAGTTGCAAACAAAGAAAAGGATAAACTCACTTCAAATATTACAATCACACCTGATGAAATTGAAAAATATTACAAAGAGTGGTCTTATGCGTACACAAATGATGGAAAAGAAGATGCGCAAAAGGTTTTTAAAGAAAAATATGCTACGATAAAAAGTGATGCTCTTGCAATGAAGAAGCAGGATTTCTTAAGAAAATATACGAATAAACTCATAGAAGAGAACAAAAAGTATATTATTATAGACAATAGATATAAGAAATTTATGCGTTGGGTGTATAAGTCTTTGTTTAACCTTGCAGTTCCCGATGAATTTAAGCCTGGAACGATATGAAAAAATTAATTGTTGTAGCAATTGCAGTTTTACTTTTGGCTGCATTTTTTGAAAATGTGAGATTTACTGTTCAGGGTGCGGGTGGTCCCGTGCCCTATGCGTATGTAAAACTTGGCAATGCAGGTAAACTTACCGATATTAATGGTAAAACAGATATTGTAAAAACAATTTTCCAGAATTCTGTGGGCGTTGAAAGGCTTGGGTTTAAAAGCATTACCGTTTATCTTCCTTTTTCCCTCTTTTACCTTAATTATCACATAGGGCTTGTAGTGGAGGACTACAATGGAATAACGAAGCAATTAAACAAAATGCTCTCAGGTCTTTCAAGTTATCAGTATAACTATACGTTGCGTGTTTCACAGGGCGAAAGTGTACAATCTCAAACAATTTCTGCAAAATTTGATAAGGGAGAATTCTCCTTTTCCAACAAAAGTGATTTTACAGGTGCAGATTATACAGTTGTTTATAAAAATAAAAATTTTTACCTTATAAAAGATGGAGAGAGAAACATTCTTGAGGGTGAAGAAAAAGACAGTTTTATTTCAAAAAACATTGTGTTTCTTTCGGCGTATGAAATTGTTTCATCGATGCTTCCCGGCGAAACTCCGCAAAGAATTGATTGCAAGGGAAATGCAATCAGTATTGTTTGGAGCAACGCAAAAGCTGTATTAACGGTGGGTTCTGATGGAATGCTTTCAGAAATAGATTTTACGCAGAAAACGGAAAATGAAAGCATAGAAGTTCACTTTACTTTAAGTAATGTTAATGAGAAGGTGGAGATATAGAAGATGAGGAAGAACGGCAGTGGAGAGGTTTCTTCTATAGGTGCTGATTATTTCGAGAGTTTTTTTTACAGGTTTCCCGTTAAAGCAACGAAACGCGGAGTACATCGTTATGATTATAGGTTGGGAAGTTTTGGCTCAAAGGATTTTGAAACATGGAAAAGAGAACTCAACGATTTTAGGAAAAAAATTTTTGGACTAAAACTTAAGAAGAGACTCTCCAGAAATTTTGATCTTTTAATGTTGGAGCGACGCATAGAAAACGAGATTAAGTGGATTGGTGAAGAAGAGTACAAAAGTAGTCCTTTTCTTTATGTTTCAACAATTTATGATGGCTTAATTTATCCTGCATTTGGTTCTTATGCGCCTTTGAGTGTGCGAAGCAGAAACTTTGTTGAAAGATCAAATGATATCGAAAACATTTTGAATTATGCACGAGAAAACCTCTTATTTTCAGAGCAAGTTGAAAAGCAATCTGCACTTGAAAGGCTCAATATTATTGTAAATTTCTTTGATGAGTACACGAGTTACCTTTCGGGCAAGGGTGATATAGGACTGAAAGAAGAGTTGAAAACAGTAAAACCTTCTGTTATTAAAAATCTCAATGATCTTTACTCTTTTATAGAAAAACTCCCTGTTGCAAGCAACAGTAAGAAGTTGAGTTTTGCAAAAAAGATAAAAAGAGAATATCTTGAAGACTATCCATTGAGAGAATTACAACTCGACCTTGAACGGAGGATACAAGAAACAGCGCAGATGATAATGCAGAAAGCAAGGGAAATAAAAATCTCATCACCGTTCAGGGAGACACTTGAGAGTGCTCTTTTTGACGAAAAAGAAATTTCACTTGAAGATATTTTTGATCTTTTTGCTTTAATTAAGAAGAATGGTGAGAAGCTGTTTGGCAGTACAGAACTATCCATTGAGTACAAGAGGATTTTGCAGGATAGTGAGCGAAAATTCAATTCACTTGCAAAACTCAGCAATAATATTATTATTCCGCCAGGTCCATTTGATATGCACAATACAATTCCGGTGATGATTGTTACTCCAGTTTCAGAAACAAGCATTCTTTTACGTCTTGTTTCGCTTGGGTATCCCGGAAGGGCTTATCAATCTGAGATTTTGAGAAATAAGACGCATTCTTTCAGAAGAACTTTTGAAAATGCTTTGTTTAATGAAGGATGGGAATTCTATGTGAGACAATCAATGACTGAACTTCTCAAAAAAGAACTTGGGCCAAAGTTTGAACTTGTTGCGCTTTATGAAAAGTACATAACGCTCTTTAAAGCATTCATACAGAACGAACTTTTGAATAAAGAGATTTCCCTGGACCAGGTGAACTTTTTAATAGAAAAAAACGAGTTGATTTTTAATAAGGGAGAGTTTCTCTATGGGCTTATCGCTGAAAATGGCAAAAGTTTAAAAGCGATTGTAGGATTAAATTCAATTGCGTATTTCAAACGAAAAGCACTAAAGAAAGGAATAAAGGAAAGAGATTTTCACATTAAAATACTTTCTGCTTCTACATTGCCGTTTAAATTTATGGGGCAGGTGATTACCAGGTGAGTAAGCCTGTTTTTCTTGTTGCAATTGCAGGCAACATAGGGGCTGGAAAATCAACTCTTACGAAATACCTTTCTGAGCAGTGGCATTTTGATACTGTACCCGAACCTGAGGCAAGAAACCCGTTTTTAAAAGACTTTTACAAAAATCCAAAACGATGGGCGTTGCATTCACAACTGTTTTTCCTCACTGAACGCGCCAAAATGCAAAAGAAGGCAGAAAAAACTTCTCGTTATCTCATTCTTGACAGAACGATATATGAAGATGCAGAAGTTTTTGCAAAACTCGTACTTTCAAAGAATGAGTACAAAGTTTACAAAAGAGTTTATAGTTTCTTTTTAGAAGAACTCACTCCTCCCAATTTTGTTGTTTATCTCAAAGCGTCTGTTCCTACTTTAATGGAGAGGATAAAACGGAGGGGCAGATTATACGAAAAGAATATAAAGCGTTCTTACATAAGGCGCTTGAACGAAAAATACGAGGAATGGATCTCAAATTTCAGCATTGCACCTGTGATTACGATTGATACGGATAAATACGAAATTTTTAGTTTATTTAACGACATTGATGCTGTAAGGGAGAGAATAGAAAAATTTTTCTGGAGCAAGGAGATCAAATGAATGAAACTGAAAAACAAAAAGAATTTGAAAAAGAAGCATTTTTAAGCATATTAACGCCAGACATAAGGGAGAGGCTTTCTGAAATAGGGCAGTTTGATTCTCTTATTGAAGTTGTGCTTGACCTTGGTAGACCTCCAGAAGCACGTTTTACGGATAGAACGGTTTTTCTGCGAGACGAACCAATTACAAAAGAAGAAATAGAATTTGTCATATCCCGTGTGGGAACATTTGACAGGGATAACCGTGCAGGGATTGAAAGGACATTGCATCGGATTTCTGCTATGAGGAATAGGCGGGGCGAGATAGTGGGACTCACCTGCAGGGTGGGGCGTGCGATTTACGGTACAATAGAGCCAATAAAAGATATCATTGAAAGTGATAAAAGTATTCTGCTTTTAGGTAAGCCCGGTGTTGGGAAAACGACACTTCTCAGGGAGGCTGCACGTGTGTTGAGTACCGAAAAAAACCAGAGAGTTATTATAGTGGATACGTCTAATGAGATTGCAGGTGATGGAGATATTCCTCATCCTGGCATTGGTAGGGCAAGAAGAATGCAGGTTCCTCTGGATAAGGCGCAGGAAGATGTAATGATTGAGGCAGTCGAAAATCATTTTCCAGAAGTAATTATTATCGATGAAATAGGAAGAACCGAAGAGGCAAAGGCATGCAGAACGATTGCTGAAAGAGGCGTGAGGCTCATAGGGACAGCGCACGGTACGAGTATTGAAAACCTGCTTGTAAATCCCACATTGCAGGATCTCATTGGGGGTATTACTGCTGTAACGCTTGGAGACGAGGAGGCAGGGAGGCGTGGCACTCAAAAAACAATTCTTGAAAGAAAGTCTCCGCCTACATTTCAAATTCTTATAGAAATAAGGGAAAGGGGAGTGTTTGCAATTTATCACGATCTTGCTGAAACAGTTGATGCACTTCTCAGAGGTTTTCCAGTAAATCCTGAAATCCGTGTTGCTGGAAGCGGTGTTATTAGCAAACAGCACAATAACCTTGTTTACGAGCGTAAAACTGAAAATAGGGTAAGGGTGTTTCCACTTGGCATTAACACGAGTTATCTTGAACGGGGAATTCACTCTGTTCGTGTGCCTGTGGAAGTTGTCCGTGATTTAAGTGGTGCCGATGTGCTGTTAACGATAAAGAGAAAAATAGAGAAAAATAGAGATGTGATAAACGCAGCCAATAGAATGGGCGTAAGTGTTGAATTTGTTGAAAAAAATTCTTTAAAGAGCATAAAAGAATTTCTTAGAAGAGTAAAAAGAAATTTCACCGGAAGAATTGTTTTGGATTATGCAAAACTCGAAGAGTACGTACAGCAAGTTTTTGATGCCGGGCGAATGGTCGAACTTCCTCCGGCAAGTGAAGAGATTTTGAGGCAGGAGAAGGAGTTTGTTGAACGGTACGGGCTTTATTGCGAAATTGTTGGGCTTGAACCAAACAGAAGGCTTGTTATTTATCCAAATAAGAGGTGAAATGAGAAAAGGTATATTTATAACACTGGAAGGCATAGATGGATGTGGAAAAACAACACAGGCAAGGGCACTACGGAGTTTTTTTGAAAGAAAAGGATACAGTGTTATTTTAACGAGGGAACCGGGTGGCTCTTCGATTGGTCCACAGGTTCGGGAAATACTGCTTCATAGGGATATGAATGCTGTATCTGAATTTCTGCTCTTTGCAGCAGATAGAAAACAACATGTTGATGGTTTAATCAAACCTGCACTCAGCAAGGGCAAAATAGTAATCTCTGATAGATTTTGTGATTCTTCGCTTGCTTATCAGGGTTACGGCAGAGGTATTTCCATCGAGTTTATAAATAGAGTTCATGAGTTTATCCTGAATGGACTTTTGCCAGATATCACGCTTTTATTTGATGTTTCCCCGGAAGTTGGCATGAAGAGAATACGAGTTTCTGATAGGATAGAAAGAGAAGGTATACAGTTTCTTGAAAAAGTTAGAAAAGGTTATTTAGAGATTGCAAAAAAAGAAAAAAGATTTGTTATAATAAATGGTGAAAAAGCGGAAAATGAAGTTGAGAAAGAAATGTTGAAAAAGATTTCTCAGTTGCTTTTTGATAAGAGTTCTAATTGGGGGATAGAAATATGAAAAAGAATGGAGTTATTTTGGGCATTGTAATTGTTGGAATTTTAATTGGAGCAGTGGTAATTGCAATTTCTTATTTTAACGGCATAAAAGGTTCTGTGTTTGTTGATTCTTTTCCTCGTGGTTCTGATGTGTTTCTTGATGGTGTAAAACAGGGAGAAACACCTATCACGATTAAAAACCTGAGTTTTGGCGAGTACGAGATTCAGGTTAGCCATGATGGTTATAGAACATTTACAAAAACTGTTTCTATAACCCGTGCAAACCCAAAAGTTACGGTAATTGCAAACCTGGAACATGTCACATTTGTTTTGCAGGTAAGTTCGTATCCTACTGAGGCTGAAGTTTACGTAGACGGGGAAAAGAAAGGGCTTACTCCTATAACAATTAATGATTTACCACTTGGAGAACATTTTGTTGAAGTAACAAAGGAGAATTTCAATACCTGGTCGCAAAAAATTGATGTAAATGAATATAAGGTTATTCAATTGGTTGCTAACTTGCAGGCAACTTCGGCTTCAATTTCCGTTGATTCTAATCCGGAGGGAGCAACTGTTTATCTCAACGGGAAGAATAAAGGCATAACTCCGGTAAAAATTGAGGATCTTGATGCTGGAGATTACACATTAACTGTTGAAAAAGATGGATTTGCACCTTACACTGAGAAGATCACAGTAAGTAAAGGTGAAACTGTTGTAAGGAATATCACGCTTAAAAAGGCAATTACTGAACTCTCAATTGATTCCGAACCAGAGGGAGCTGAACTTTATTTGAATGGAAAAGATATGGGCAAAACGCCATTCAAACAGCTTAACATAAGTCCTGGAACGTATAATGTTAAGATTCTTAAAGATGGATATCTGCCTTTTGTTACAAAGATTACTGTAAAGAAGGGAGTTCCGGCGAATTACAAGTTTCCTTTGTTGAAACTTCCCTCAAACAGTACACCTTAAAAAGTTTTCTTATTTGTGTTATAATAATTCTGCCGTGCTAAAGCGGGGAGATAGCAGTGCCCTGTAACCCGGAATCTGCTATACCGGGGCTGACAATCCGCAGAAGGCTGTCTCCTTTTCAGGCAGGCGGTGGTTAAAAAGTGATGAAGGCGGGGCCCTATGCAACGGGAGCCTCTGAACCCCGTGAGGTCCGGAAGGAAGCAGCGGTAAGGAGGTGTAACGTGTGCCGTAGGTTTACCTCGCTGGAGCTTTTTGCCATCGTACCGCTGGAAGGGAGCTGTCAACTGTGGACGCACGGCTTTAAATTTAATAGACATTCTTTTAGAATTTTTCAGAGTAAAGTTTTTCAAGTCTCTTTAAGGAATTTTAGTTACCAAACTCTCAGGTTTATTTTTTTCAAAAAACCTATAAGAACCCTTTAATTTCATTTTTTTTCTGTATTTTATAGTTTCTATGAGAACAACAAATTGATGATATCTTTTAAGTATTAAAGTGTTTACATATTCCAAAAAAATCCTATAATATTTTTGATGGCGGATATTTTGCTTATTAACCCACCTGCGCAGGGTATTTATGATACTGTAGATATCAAACTTCCGCCGCTTGGTCTTGCTTACATTGCGGCGGTTCTAAGGGAGAATGGGCATTTTGTGAAAATAATCGATCTTAACGTTCAGGAAAATCTTTGGAAAACAGTAAAAGAAAGAAAATGGGACATTGTAGGTCTTTCTGGAGATACGAGTAGATACCAAATATCAATGAAAATTGCAGAACAGATTAAGAAGCATTTTGGTTATACGATCTTTACAGGTGGCCCGCATGTCACATTTTTTGAAAAAGAAACTCTGAACACGGGTTTTGTAGATTATATAATAAGAGGTGAAGGAGAGTATATCACTCTTGATCTTGTTAATGCTCTGGAAAATGGGTTACCTCCTGAAAATGTGAGAGGTATTACATTTAAAAGAGGAGAAAGGATAATAAAAACTCTCCGAGCTCCGATTATAAGAGATCTTGATTCCCTGCCGTATCCAGCACGGGATCTTTTGCCGATGGAGAAGTATAAAATTACACGCTTTTTTGGTAGGCCAATAACATCGATACTGACGAGTAGAGGTTGCCCTTTCAACTGTTATTTCTGTTCTTCTTCCCAATTTTCTAACCTCATCTGGAGGACACGCTCTCCTGAAAAAATAGTTGATGAAATTGAGTATGTTTATAACACGTTTGGATATAATGCATTTGCATTTGTTGATGATAATTTTACGCTGAATCCTAAAAGGGTAATAGAGATTGCAAAAGACATTGTAAAAAGAGGGCTTGATATTTATTGGTGGGCATTTTCAAGAGTGGACGAACTTATAGGACATGAGGATATGGTTGAATGGATGGCAAAGTCTGGGTGTAAAATGGTTTTCCTTGGAATAGAAAGTGTTAGCGAGGAAGTTTTAAAAGAATACAACAAAGGAATTACGGCAAATGATTCTATACGTGCAGTGAGATTACTAAACCGCTACGGCATCACAGTTTGGGGAAGTTTTATTATAGGAGCACTTGATGAGACAAAGGAAATGATTTTGAATACAATACGGTTTGCGAAACTGCTCGATCCCAAAAATGTCCAGTTTTCCATTCTTACTCCATTTCCCGGAACAAGGCTCTATGAAGATGCAGAAAGAATGGGTATTATAGTGCATAAAAACTGGAAGTATTACGATGGAGCCCATGCAGTAATGAGAACAAAATACCTTGAGCCTGAAGAAATTCAATCTCTTCTAAATAAGGCTTACATTTCGTTTTACGTAAGACCTCATAGACTCATAAAGATCCTTCCTGCAATATTTAGATACCTTGCAAAATTACCGTTAAAGAGAAGGAGAGAAAGAAAGATAGAGGAGATGATAATTCAGGGCCCGGAGGGTTCGAAATGAGACACAATGATTTGATCATTGCAACAACACTTATCAACGACGCCCTCGCATTTGGTAAAGGCAAGGTGTTTCTTGCAACTGATAGCGGCATCTATTTCTCATCGGATTATGGAGAAAACTTTGATTACTCACATTCTACGATCTCTGCTACAAAAATTTACAAATTTGAAATTGCTGAAAAAGAAATACTTGCAGGAACTGATAACGGTGTGTTTGTCTTAAACGGTGAGAACTGGGAAACAATTTCTCTTTCTGGAGAAGACGTGTATTCCCTCAAATATTTTAAGGGGTATCTTTTCTGTGGAACTGAGAACAGTATTTTTGTACTTCGCAATGGAAAAGTTGAGAATGAGTTTAAAAATATCGGAAGAGTGCAATCCTTTGCCGTATTTAATGGAAAACTTTTTGCTGGAACAAGCAAAGGATTATTTGAAGTGGAGTTTTCAAATATAAATCCTGTTTTTCCTGAGCCTGTGCTTTCAGTTGCATCTTCTCTTAATCTATATGTTGGTTTACATTCAGGAATTGCATACACGGAAAATTTAAAAACATTCCGAAAAGTTCCCCTGGAAGGTGAAATCATTAGAGCGGTGCTTTCTATTAATCAAGGAAATGAGGATTTTATTTTTGCAGGAAGTGATAGTGGTCTTTGGATTTCAAAAGACAGCGGAAAAACTTTTCCTGAAAAGCGATTGAGAAACGTGCATATCTTTTCACTCTCCATTTCAGAAAATCAAGGCGAAGTTCTGGTGGGCTCCTGGGGGAGAGGGCTTATAAAGTATAAATTCCAGACTACTTAAAATAGAGAATTGCAAAGTAAACTGCAGGGAGCAAACTTAAAACACCTGCAAATTTTAACAATCTCGATGCCGTTACTGTGTGATGGGTAAGCCTTTTTTCACTATGGAATGCTATGAAGTTTGGATATCCGGGTCTTCTCACGAAGGTGAAATTGCCATTATCATCTCGTGCTATGCCTCCTATGAAGAACACCTTTCTTCCATTCTCTATTCCTTTTTCGGTTATCCTCAATACACCTTGTGAAAGGTTTTCATTGCCTGTTTCTTTGATGAGAGCATCAATCTCTTCTTTTGAAAGTTTTCTCCTTGTGAGAATGGGCAGTTTAATGTCAGGCAGTACATCTTTTTTTATCAGAACTCCTGTTTTGCCTCCATGCGAATCTGCTATAAAGAAATCCGTGGAGAAATGCTGTTCCCATACTGTTTTAAAATCATGTTTTCTGTTTTTTTCTTCTGCTTTTCCCTCGTAGATCACTACCTGTTTTTTAGAAAACGGAGCGGTAAGTGGATTTTTGCAATTCACAGCGCCGGTAAATTTTCCGTATATTCTTTTCCTGGTATCTGGAATTTTATTAATGTTTATCCGTTTTGCTTTTAAGATTTTTGCAATTTGCGATTTCTTCTTGTGCGAAGCGAAGAATAAAACTGTAGCAATTAAAAGAAAAAATAGAGATGCAATTCCGTTAACTGCTTTTCCGTTTGCAAAAAGTGTGCTAAATGAGTATTTGCCATTAAGAGATTCGCGGAAGATTTTTATTTTGTTTTCAAATTCTTTGGGAGATATTTCTCCGTTCATAAGATCAAGCACATCGCTACTTTTTACGCTTGCAACTCGGAAAGAATTCTCATCTTTAAACTTTATATTAATGGATTTTGTGTACGGACAGTTTTGAACTGCTGAAAACAGCGCTCCGATAAAGTTTTCATTGAAATCTTTTTTATCGCCAATGTAATCAGTAATAATGTTTAACACTCCGTTTTCTTCAAATATTTCTTCTGCAACAACTTTATAGTATAGCAAATCATCGCTTAGTTCTTGAAAATCATTTTTTAAATCAATAGGAATTACGAGGTTTTCTATCTCTTCATCTGTTAGTATGCCCTTGAAATAGTCTGATGCGTCCGTTCCGTTTATGAATAATCCAAATTGAGGTGCATCATTTAAGTACATTTCTACTAAAACTCCGTTTGCTTTGCTGTATTTCTTGAAACTTTCCATAGCGGCATTCAAAAGTATAAGGAAAGCGTTTTCTGGTATTGCATCAAATCCGAGTTTTATTATTAAAGTATCACTGTCTGTTGAAACATATATTTTTTCAAATCCCTTTTGTTTGAGCATAGAATATATTTCTTTTTCTGCTGTTTCTGAATATCCATTTACAGGGCGAGGTGATGGCATAAAAGATAACAAAATGAGAAAAGCAACAAAAAGAATTGCGATTTTCTTCATTTTATATCTCCTTTTTCCTTTGCAAGTTTAACATAGAATTCAAATCTCTTTACAGGATCTTTAAAATTTGGTTTGCTGCAGTTGTTTGCAATCTTTGAAGGGTTCTCTTTGACAAATGCTTTTGCCTTGATTTGCTGATATTCAGTTATTATTACTCCATCGTTCTCTATGTCATTTTTTATTGTTTCTATTGGAATTCCGCTTTTTAGTTTCTTTACTGTCTCTGCATATTCAAGTTCGTATGAAACGGCAAGCCTCTGTTTCGCTGTTGTTCCAAGTTTTCCGATTGTGCTGTTGTATATTTTAGATGCAATGCTGCTAATCGTTTTGATTATTCCTGTTATATGAGAATATTTATTTTCTCTTTCTGATATTGCGTTGAATTTATTGTAAAGCGATGCCGCGAGTGGATCAACTTTTAGTTCAATCTGCGTTTTTTTGATGTCTCCGAGCCCCAATGCGTTGCTTACTTTATTCTCAACGTCTGTACTTATTGCACTGCCACCTGGAATTAAACCTGCAAGTGTTCCTCCAAGTTTTCCTCCGTAATATTTGAGTTTATCTTTCAGTGTGGGATCGTCTTCAGGTATTTTACTTTTTGTTTCTCCATCAGCTTTTACTATCTCAACTTTTTTGATCTTGTTCTTTTTTGCAAATTCATCGAGTTTTTCCTGGTTCTGCTTTTTGTATTCATCAGAAGGAGTAATTTTTTTGGGCTCAGGAAATATGTGCATTCCCTGATTCTTTCTTTTTGAGTTATGCAATGCTGATTTCGTCATATTTTTCAGTATTGATAAAACTTTTTCTTTTGCTGTTTTCTTTGCTTGTTCTACTGTTTCTTTCCTTTTGCCTGCGATATTTTTCAATTTTCCTTGATAGATTATCGTGTGGTGATATGAAAATGCTGGCCATGCTGCAAATGGACCGCCCCACGAATGATTTAGAAACGCTCTTATTCTTACTGTACTGTTTGCATATTGCTTTGGAATTGTAATTACAAATTCCTTTTTATAACTGCTTTTCATTTTAGATGCATCGAAGTAAAAGTGTCCATCTTTTTCTCCTGCCCCCTCTTTCCATGCATCTACTCTTACTGTCCAGGACCACAGTGAAAGAGTTGTGCAGTGTTTCCCGTTTAATTCTTCTTCTGTGAGTACTTTTCCGTTTTTTACTTCTCCTTTTGTAATCCAGAGTGAATCAGGTAGAGTGGGAAACACACCGTCTTTTTCCTTTAAAATGTCTGCATAAATTGTTACAATGTCGCTTTCTGGAAGTTGCCCTTCAGGATTTAAGTGGGAAGTCTCTATTGTTCCTTTGATGATATAATTTTCCCCATCAAATTGAACTGAAGATACACTCACAGAAATCGTTTGTGCTGTTGCATTTGACAGCAAAACGAATATAAGAACTGCGCAAATTAGAAAAAATGTAAACTTCTTTTTCATCATTGTTCCTCCACGTATAAAGTGTATAATGTGGAGGTTTGCGAAATGTTTGCAAAAATTTTTTATATTTCCAGACTCATTCCATCGCTTGCTGCAATTACTTCAATTCCAATCTTATTTGAAATTTCACCTGCAATTATAAACGGCTTTGCTCTGAGCATTGTCATTCCAAAATGAGTAAGAACTGCTTTCTCAGGTTTTACTGATTTTATGAGTTCTTCTGCATCTTTCACTGAGAGATGCATTATTCCTTCTTTTGGTGTGAATCGTACGCAGTTTATTATTAAAATATCGCTTTCTTTGTAATATTCTTTTAAATCTTCAAAAAACAGTGTATCAATTACGAACGAAACGGTTTTTCCTTCGGATATTATTTTAAATCCGTATGTTTCTGCGGTGTGTCTGTGTTTAAACGGAATTACCTCAAAATCAACCTCTGAAATTTTTTCTTTATGTGAAAATGTTTCAATTCTGTCTAAAAACCTGGTAAGGTAAGGTAGAATAACTCTATTTTCTCCTTGAATGGATTCCTTTGTTGTGAAGAGGAACCCTTTTTTGGATAGTCCTCCCTGTGTAAATGCGTCAATTATTACGTTTGCGTCTCCTGAGTGATCAAGATGTATATGAGAAAGGATTACTCCGCTGAGTTTCATAACATCAATTTTGGGGCGGGATTTTGCAAGCCTCACCAGTGTTCCTGGTCCTGGATCCACGATAAACGATTTTTTATTTGTTTGTATAAGCGTTCCTGCTGAGGATCGCAGTTGTTTTGCTACAACGAACCTTGCCCCTGCAGTCCCCAGAAACTTTATTTTCATTTGAAAACTACCTCTTTCCGTTTGTTATTTCAACGTATGCGTATCCTTTAACTTTTTTCCCGTACAGTGTGCCTTCTGTAAAAGAAAGCATTTCTGCATATTCTGGAACAAATGGAATTTTGGAGCGTATAACTTGTTTTACCGGTACAGATTTTATGGAGAGATTTCCTTTTTCAAATTGGAGTACCCATTCAGTTGGGTATTTTTCTCCTTTTTCAACTGGGTTCAATGAAAATGTTTCAAACTTTTCCGTGCTTCCATCTGGAAGAATTACAGAAAGGTATTTTGCAATAGTTCCTTTTCCGGGATCTCTTATTCTGAATGCCATTATTTCGGTTTCGTTTTCAAGTCTTATACTGAACCAATCCCAGCCGCCCTTTATTTGGAAGTTTCCCCATTGATGGTCGTGCCAGAATTCACCCCTAACAGGAATGAACCTTTCCCCGATTCTAAGGATAC
>Ga0256914_1002768_pt1 | contig 14402 bp, 11 predicted proteins | sample HulkmetaG_FD_191571 | JGI IMG/M metagenome (GOLD analysis project Ga0256914, IMG submission 191571) | Hydrothermal chimney microbial communities from Main Endeavour vent field at the Juan de Fuca Ridge, Pacific Ocean - Hulk | ecosystem: Environmental > Aquatic > Marine > Hydrothermal vents ... | reverse complement strand
GTAATAAAAAAAGCATTAACAACCGCAAAACTTAAAAATAAAGATACACTCGTTGATATAGGTAGTGGAGATGGCAGAGTATTAAGAATAGGAATCAAGGATTTTAATGCTAGAAAAGCAATAGGATATGAAATATCACCCCTGCCCTATTATGTGAGCAAAATAAAAAATAAATGGTTTTTTATAAGAAATCCAAATATTGATAAAAATAAGATAAAAATAGTAAAACAAGATATACTTACTGCTAAATTAGAAGATGCCACTGTTATATATATTTATCTTTTTCCAGAATTCTCTAAAAAAATAACGCCATACTTAGTAAAATTATTAACGAATAACAAGAATCTTAGAATAGTTAGTGTATCCTTTCCACTTGATGAAAATATTATTAAACCTACAAAAGTAACAAAAGAATTCCACAAATTGTTTAGAAGAGATTCTGAAATATTTTTATATGAACAAACACAAAGTTAAATCATTTTTCTGATTTTCCAAAATGTATTGTACGCAAGATTAAATGTGTGATACACAGATGAGTTTATAACAAAATCATATGATGGCATGTATTCTACTAAATCCCCACCATAACCTAATTTAAACCTAGTAAAACCCCACCATGCACTATCTTTATTGGATGTAGCACCCCACATATCAAAAACACTTGTACCTAACTTCTTACCGAGTTTTATGGCTTCCCATGCTATTAAATTTGATGCCATTAAGTTACGGTGTTCATTAGACGAACCACCATAAGGATAATAAATAGTATGTTCATTATTAAAAAGCATCCAAGCAACAAGTGGTTTATCTTGATAATACGCAATCAGTATGTTTGCTTTTCCTGCATTAGAAAATATTTCATAGGCATTTTTATAATACTTTTTTGAATGAATTAGAAAATTTTGCCTTTTTGCTGTTTCGGATAGCAATTGATAAAATTGTTCAAAACCACTATTAGTATTTTCTAATCTCACATTAACCCCTTTTCTTGAAGCCAGTTTTGTATTGTATCTGGTTTTACTAGAAAAGTTCTTAATTAATTCTTCTTCTGGTTTTGATATATCTAATAATACATTATGAGTTGCAAATGTACTTCTTGGAGCAAGTTTGCATTCTTCTTCTACTTCTAACAATACTCTTGGCAATTTTTCAGAATTTTTATCATATTTTAAAACATTAGGAACATCAAATCGTATAAATGCAATATCCTCATCTATGGCAACAGCCTTTAATTCCTTAAAGTTAAATTTTTGAGTTAAAAAATTAACTCTAGGTGCATATCCAACATACTTTTTTATTCCTGGGATTTTATGTTTTGTTAGTTGTATATTGCCTATTTTTATAGCAGTATTACCCATTGAGGTTTTAAATTCTCCCCATAAATCAGTTTGCACTAAATGAGTATCTAGGTTGTAATTCATATTAAGTAGTTTATATTAATTAGTATAAATGTTAATAGTTAAATTATGAGGAATTCAACCGATAACAAAAACAAAATAAAGGCAAAAAAAGAATTTGGGCAGAACTTTTTAACAAATGATTTAATTATAAAAGAATTTGTAACTAGCTTATCCATTGAAAACAATGATTTTATAATAGAAATCGGTGGTGGTAGCGGTGCTTTAACTAAAGAAATTATTAAGTTTTGTAATAAATATCTAAAACTTTTTGTGTTTGAAATTGATGATGGTTTAATAAAATTTCTTAAAGATATTGTTAAAGATTGTGATAATTCACATATTCAGCACAAAGACTTTTTAAATGTAAAGTTAGATAAGCTGTATGAGCCATACAGAAAACAAGCTAATTACTATAAAATAATAGGTTCAATTCCCTATAATATAACTTCCCCAATTATTCATAAAATATTAAAACTAAAATATAGGCCCGACACAATATTATTAATAATTCAAAAAGAAGTTGGTGATAAAATAATTGAAAACGCACCGAATGGATCATATTGGTCTAATATAATTTTAGGATACAAACCAACAAAATTATTTAAAATACATAGAAATGAATTTTACCCTTCTCCTAAAGTTGATAGTGTTGCAATAAAATTAGTAAAAGATAAAAACACAGAGAAAATTATAAATGAAATAGGTTTTGATAATTGGTCAAAGTTTTTGCATCATGTTTTTAAAAACCCAAGAAAGATGATTAAAAAAGCATTTAATGAGAAATTACTAAAAAGTGCAAATATCAACCCAAATGATAGACCTCAACACATTGATCAAAAAAAGTTAATATCGCTATATAATTTAATTTATAAAAATAGAACTCAATAATTGTAATAGGATTATCACTTGTTTAGTCAAACTGCATATTTAATTTTGCCGAAACGAAGAATATCTTGTCATCAACTAATAAATACACGCTTGACTATCCTTAGCAGTCTGTATAATATAGTGCTAGTATGGATTTAACACCAAGACAACAACAGATATTACAGTTAATAATAGAAGAATATATTGAAAGTTGCCAACCTGTTGGTTCGGTAGAACTTGTTAATAAAAGAGGACTAAATATTAGTGGTGCTACTGTTAGAAATGTAATGGCACAATTAGTAAAAAAAGGCTATTTACAAATGCCACATGCATCAAGTGGTAGAGCTCCTACAGAAAGAGCTTACCGCTTTTACATTACAGAATTAATGGAAGAAGCACCGTTAAGTGTTTTAGATGAATTAGCTATAAAGCAGAAAATTTTAATGACTCAGTTTGAGTTAGAAAGATTATTAAAAAATACTGCGGTTGCTTTATCTGAAACAACTGGCATGCTTGCATTTGCGTTAACAACAGATGGATTTATAACATATAGCGGTGCAAGTAGAATTTTGGATATGCCAGAATTTTATGAAATAGAAGTTACAAAAGCAGTATTTAAGTTTGTGGATGATTATGATTTAGCAATGTCTATTGTTTCACAGAGTCAACCAGATTCTGTAACAGTTTTTATAGGTAGAGAAATTGGATTAGCAAATATGGAACCGATTACAATTATTACTGCACAAAGCAAAATAGATAATACACAGTGTTATATAGGTGTAATCGGGCCATCAAGAACTCGTTACGAACGAGTTATTCCGATTATTAAGCACACAGTTAATATGTTAAATGAAGTTGGAGAAACGATATGAGTTCAGTAGATAAGAAAATAAAAAAAGAATATTCCAAAGCAAAAGACAAGGCAACAAAAGCCTTTAAAGACAAAGAATCAGATCATAAACATAAATCAAAATCTTCTGATTCTAGTTCAAAAAATGCAGTTGTATCAATGCAAGAATATGAGGAAATTAAAACTAAGTACTTAAGAGCATTAGCAGATTATGAAAATTTAGAGAAAAGATCAATTAGAGATAAGGAACAAGCATCAATGTTAGCTAATGAGGTATTAATTGAAAAATTAATACCTGTATTAGATGACCTTGATGAAGCAATAAAACACATTGACGATGATGGCTTAAAACAAGTACAAAAAAAACTGGTTAAGGCACTAGAAGACAGTGGGTTAGAAATTATAAATCCACAAGATAGTACCTTTAATCCAGATGAACATGAAGCCATAGAATCAGTCAATGGTAAAGAAAATTTAGTAGTAAAAGTTTATAGAAAAGGTTATCGTTTAGGCAATAAAGTATTACGCCCAGCTCTAGTAGCTGTTGGAAATGGTAATGCTTGATTTCCTAAGAAAGAGAGATAAAAATGTCAAAAATACTCGGAATAGATCTTGGAACGACAAATAGTGCAATGGCCATCATGGAAGGTGGTAAAGCCAAGATTATTGAAAACGCAGAAGGTAGTAGAACTACTCCATCTGTGGTAACTATTTCAGATGGAAAAGTTACAGCAGTTGGGATACAAGCCAAAAGACAATCCGTAATAAATCCTAAAAATACGATTTATTCAGTAAAAAGTATAATGGGAAGAAAATTTAGTGATCCAGAAGTTTCTAAGATTGCTAAAGAAGTTCCCTACACTATTAAAGAAGGTAAAAATGGATTAGCAGTTGTTGAAGTTGATGGTAAAGAATGGACACCACAGGAAATTTCGGCACAAATATTAATGAAATTAAAAAGAGATGCTGAAAGCTATTTAGGTGAAAAGATTGAAAAAGCGGTTATTACTGTACCTGCTTATTTCAATGATTCACAAAGAAATGCAACAAAAGAAGCAGGAAAAATAGCAGGATTTGAAGTTGAAAGAATTATAAACGAACCTACAGCAGCTTCGCTTGCTTATGGTTTAGATAAGAAGACGAATGAAAAGATTGCTGTTTATGATTTAGGTGGTGGTACATTTGATATTTCAATATTAGAAATTGGTGATGGTGTATTTGAGGTAAAAGCGACAAATGGTGATACCTTACTTGGTGGTGATGATTTTGATAAAAGAATAATTGAATGGTTGGTTGAAGAATTTAAAAAAGATCAAGGTGTAGATTTAACACAAGACAAACAAGCAATGCAAAGATTAAAGGATGCTGCAGAAAAAGCTAAGATAGAACTTAGCACTATGGAAAGCACACAAATTAATATTCCATTTATAACTGCAGATCAAAGTGGACCAAAACATCTTGATATAGAATTAACAAGAGCAAAATATGAGCAATTGGTTGATGATTTAATTCAGCAAACAATACCACCTGTAGAACAAGCATTAAAAGATTCTGGATATTCAAAGAGTGATATCAATGAAGTTATATTAGTAGGTGGTATGACAAGAACACCAAAAGTTGTAGAGGTAGTAAAAGAATTATTTGGAAAAGATCCACACAAAGGAGTTAATCCAGATGAAGTTGTTGCTATTGGAGCAGCGATTCAAGGTGGTGTATTGGCAGGCGATGTAAAAGATGTATTGTTACTAGATGTTACACCATTAACATTAGGTATAGAAACTTTAGGTGGAGTATTTACGCCAATTATAAAGCGAAACACAACAATACCTACAAAAGCATCGCAAGTATTTAGTACAGCAAGTGATAACCAAACAAGTGTACAAATACATGTGTTACAAGGTGAAAGAGAAATGGCATCAGGAAACAAATCGCTTGGAACATTTGTACTAGAAGGAATTCCCCCAGCACCAAGAGGAGTTCCACAAATTGAGGTTACATTTGATATAGATGCAAACGGTATCTTAAATGTTACAGCAAAAGATAAAGCAACTGGAAAAGAGCAAAAAATAACAATTCAAGGTAGTACTGGATTATCTGAAGAAGAGATAGAAAAAATGGTAAAAGAAGCTGAAGCACACAAGGCAGAAGACGAAAAGAAAAAGCAATTGATAGAAGCCAAAAACCAAGCTGAAAATGTTGTCTATACTACTGAAAAAACAATAAAAGATGCTGGTGACAAAATAGATTCTTCTAAAAAAGAAGAACTAGAAAAAATGGCAAAAGATTTGAAAGAATTAGTTAAAACTTCTGATGATATTGAAAAATTAAAATCAGAAACAGAAAAATTAAGTACAAAATTACAAGAAGTAGGGGCTGAGATGTATAAAGCAGCAAGTACAGAAAGTTCTAATACTGAAGAAAAATCTACAGACAACACTGCTGATGACAAAAAAACTGAAGATAAAAAAGACAATAAAAGCGGTGATGATACAGTAGAAGGTGAAATAGTTGATGAGGGAGAATAATAAAACATCTCCCCTGCCCTGCTACGAAGTTATTATTGGTTAATTAAAGTGGCTGGGCTCTTGTAAGAGCCCAGCCATAATCATTATATTATGGCGGATTATTACAAGATACTAGGTGTTTCAAAAAATGCTACAGATGATGAAATAAAAAAAGCATACAGAAAGCTTGCTAGAGAATGGCATCCAGATGTTGCTAAAGATAAAGAAAACGCAGAACAGAAATTCAAAGAAATAAATGAGGCATATCAAGTGTTAAGTGACCCTAAAAAAAGAGCACAATATGATCAATTCGGTGAAGCGGCGTTTGGTGGTGCTTCTGGAGGTGCTGCAGACGCAGGCAACGGATTTGGTGGTGCAGGTTTTAATCCTTTTGGATCATCTGGTGGTCCTTTCACTTGGACATATACAACCAGTTCGACCGACAGTGATTTTGGTGACCCATTTGATATATTTGAACAAGTATTTGGGTTCAGAGGTTTTAGTAATTACAGAAAAAAAGGTAGAAATGTTAGATACATATTTACCATCGACTTTGAAGATGCAATAAAAGGTCTAGAGAAAACAATAGATGTTGATGGCCAAAAATTAAAAATAAAACTACCAGCAGGAGTTAGAGATGGAACTCAAATTAAATTTACCGGTAAAGGTGAACCACCAAGAGTTCAAGATGGTGAACCCGGTGATTTATATATAACAATACAAGTAAAGCCTCACCCAGAATTTGTAAGGCAAGGAGACGATGTATTTTCAGTTCTTGTGATTGATATGGCCCAAGCTGCATTAGGTGATAAAGTGGAAGTTAAAGTTATTGATCCAAAATCAGAAACAGGTTTTTCTTATAAAAAAGTAAAAGTTCCTGCGGGAACTCAACCAGGTTCGCAAATAAGATTAAGAAACTTCGGTATGCCCAAATTAAGAGGTAGTGGTAGAGGTGATCATTATATTACAATAAAAGTTGAAATTCCCAAAAAACTAACAAAAGATCAAAAGAAATGTTTAGAAGAAACTTTTATGAAAAAATGATTGCTAATAGATACCTATACTTTTCTATTTGATATTCAAAAATAGTATATTAGAATAAAATTAATGATTAACCAAGAGATCGCCCTTATATTTTCAAACATGGCTTCTTATTATGAAATGTCTGATGATAAAAACGCATTTTTTAGGGCGAGAGCTTATAGAAAAGCTGCCGAAACCTTAGAAAAATTTCCTTATGATTTAAAATCTAATGATTGGAAATCAAAAGATAAATTAGTAAAAATAGAAGGCATCGGACAACGAACCGCAGAACAAATAATTGAATATATAGAAACAGGAAAAATCCAAGCATACGAAGACTTAAAAAAAGAATCCCCTGTTAATTTAGAAGAACTATTAAAAGTTCAGGGTGTAGGACCAAAAACAATAAAAAAGTTATATAAAGAATTAGGTGTTACAGATATAGAATCACTTAAAAACGCCGCTGAAGCTGGTCTAATAGCTCAATTAGAAGGGTTTGGAGAAAAATCACAAGAAAAAATATTAGAAAGTATTGAATTTACAATTGTAAATAAGGACAGAATACTTTTTGCTGAAGCTGAAAACATTGTAAACCAAGTACTCGAATATTTAAATAAAGATAAAAATTTAATTAAAGCAGTACCTTTAGGCTCATTTAGGCGAAAAAAAGAAACAATTGGCGATATTGACATTTTGATACTATCCAAAAATCCAAAACAAACAACAAAATACTTTAATTCATATAGTCATATAGAAAAAATACTTGCCACGGGAGATACAAAATCCTCAGTGTGGTTAAAATCTAAAATACAAATAGACATACGAATTGTAAACAATGATAGTTTTGGATCAGCTATGCAATATTTTACAGGAAGTAAAGAACACAACATAAGATTAAGAAATGTTGCAATTTCACAAGGCTATAAACTTTCTGAATACGGATTGTTTGATAGAAATACAAAAGCAAAAGTAGAAGGTGCTGATGAAAAAGCGATTTACAAACGATTAGGGTTACAATTTATTGAACCCGAATTAAGAGAAGCAGAAGGAGAAATTGAAGTCGCTAAAAATCATAATTTACCTACCCTTCTCACAATTAATGATATAGAAGGTGACTTACATACACACACGACTTTTAGCGATGGCGCAAACACTGTTGAAGAAATGGTAATACAAGCAATAAGCAAAGGGTATAAATACATAGGGATAAGTGATCACTTTGGAAAGTTAAAAATTGCCAACGCAATTGACGAAACAGAATTTAGCGAATATTTAACAGAAATAAGACAAGTTGGTGAAAAGTATAAAAATAAAATAAAAGTTTTTGCATCTGCAGAAGTCGAAATTGATAAAGATGGTAATTTGGAATTTAATGAAAAGTTACTAAAAGAATTAGATTATGTTGTTGCATCTATACACTTTTCTACAAATATGACCAAAAATGAAATGACAAGACGAATTATAAAAGCAGTTAAAAACCCTCTTACAACAATATTAGGACACCCAACAAATCGATTACTCTTAATAAGAAAAGGATATGAGTATGACTACAAAGAGGTATTTAAGATAGCAAAAGAAGAAAATACAGCATTAGAAATTAATTCTCAACCAAAAAGATTAGATTTGAGTGATAAACTAGCAAGAATGGCAAAAGAGATTGGTTGTAAAATTGCCATAAATACAGATGCCCACAACACAGAAAGTCTAGATTTAATAAAATATGGCGTAAATAATGCTAGACGCGGTTGGATTGAACCAAAAGATTTGTATAAACCTTTTTAACTGATATAATTTACTATACAATATTATCAATGTATAGTATAAACCCGCCCAACATATAGCTATGCCTAAAAAAAAGAAAGTACTAAAAACAAAAAAGAAATCTAAAAATGTTGGTAAGGTTGCCAAAAATGCTTACAAAAAACCGAAAAAGACATTAAAAACAAGGCGAAAAAGAAAATCAATAAAAAGAAAAACACTGAAAAATACACCTATTATAGATAAAAAGAAACAGAAAAAAATTGACAATAATTTATCAAACTTAAGTAAAGACCTTCAAAAACCATTAAATAACACTAAAGCCGACTTGTTTTATAAGGTTTCAGTTCTTGCTTCAATGACATTACTTCTAGTAACATTATTAATAATTGGAATTAATACAAGTGTAATAAATGCAAGAGAAGATATTATAGTTCCAGTTGACCTATCAAACCAACCTACTAAAGAAAAACATTCTTACAGTGAATATCCATTAAGAATAATAATTAAAAATAAAGATATAAACACACTCATAGAACCTGCTAAATTAGAAAATGGAACATGGTCAATAAGTGAGAATAAAGCAAATTTTGGTGTAGAAAGTGGATATCTAGATAGTCCATTTGGAAACATTATAATATTTGCACATGCACGAAAAAACCTATTTAAAAATTTAAAAACAGTAGACATTGGAGATGAAATCACTATAATAGGTGATAACAATTATTATACTTATAAGGTAGTAAAAAAAGAAAAAATATTACCTGAAGAAGTAAATAAAGCTAAGTCAATTGGTGATACTAACCTTTCGTTATTTACTTGTGATGGCAACGATGACGAATACAGGTTACTAATAAAAGCAGTTAAAATTAGTAAAAATGAATTACCAAACAAGGAGGTGACCTAAAAATACTATGGCATCAAAAAAGAAAAAAAACACAAAGCCTACTAATAAAAACAAGCAGTCAAAAGCACAAAAAAATGCTAAAAACAGTACTGCTAAAAATTCCACAAAAACATCAAATCTAAATTCAGCAAAAGAAAATGAAACAAAGAAGCCAGCACAAAAGAAAAATGATACTGCTCAGCAAGTAGCTATAATAATAGCTGTGTTGTTAATTCCAACAGCTATAATTGCATATAATTATGCTGTTCAACCAAAAGATAAAACAGATTTAGAAGAAGTAACCGTTGAAGAATTAACACCAGATACTACTGTAGAAGAAGTTGAAGTTACAGAAAATAGTGATAACAAACCAGATGTAGTGGCAATAAAAAAAGAAGTTGAAATAACGATAAAAAAGCCTGAGCAAATAAATGCAGATACCGAAAATGCTGAAGAAGAAAAAAATGAAACCCCAGAAGAAGAAGCTAAAGAAATGAACGAGAAAAATATGGAAGAAAACACTGAAAACACAGAAGAAGCTACAGAAGACACACAAATAGAAGAAGATGATAACGAAAGACCTTTATTAAAGATGGCAATAATAGGTGGAATTTTAAAGAAAATATTTGACTTCTTTTCAAATAACAAAGAACAGGCAACACAACCTGAAAATACAGAAACAACAGTAGAAAATACAGATAATACAAATGAAGAAAATGTTGAAGGTACAAAAGATGAAGCTACGACTCAAGAAGAAACTATGGATAAAGAAAACAAGGAAGGCATGGATAAGGTAAATACATTACCAAATACAAGCTCAAAGGTGAATTATATTGTAAAAAAAGGAGATAATGTTTACAAAATATCAATAACTGTTTGTAAAGATGAGTCGTTTTATAAGAAACACATGAGCAACAATTTCTTACGAGTAGGTTCAAAAATAGAAGTAGAATGCGACTAGATGTAAAGTAAATAAAGTAAATGACGAAATTTCATACCTGCCCTTCTCTTTTTCAGTCTGTGACCTAAAAAGTAAAGAAAATTCAACATCTTTACAATCCTCTTTCTTGCAATTTAAAATAGAGCAACCTAGTCATATTGTGTTATATACAGTTTAAAGATTGAAGTATTAACTATAAGAGGATTTGATAAATATTCTAGAGTATTATTAACATAAATCGGATTTTTACGAGCATTTACTAAATTACCATCAGTAAGTAACCCTCCTGTAACCCTTAAATCTTTGTCAAAGTTATCTGTACCGTAACTTTCAACATTTATGTCGCCTTTCGAAATTATTAATGCATTTATATTTTCAACCTCTCGTGTGATAGTGGTACTACCGGTAATCATAATTATTGGTTTATCAATTACTGTAGTGTTGTCTATAGTTAAGTCACCATCTACAAACATAACGCCATCTGAATTGACCAAATTTTCTGATGAAAAAAGTGCATCGATATCTGTTCCCTTACTATTATTATAAGACTTTTCTGAATATGAATCTGATAAATGATACACATTACTTGTATTAGAGTCTTCTTTTAACAAACCAGTACCAATGCTGGTACTTCCATATACAATTAAAGATCCGGAGCCCGATCCGTGCGCTAAACCAGTTTCTAAATCAATGTTTCTAAACACAACATCTTTATTGTCACCGCTGTCTTCATATCTCATACTATCGGCAGTATAATTGCTTAAAATTGTGATGTTACCCTGATCTACTACCAAAAAATCATCGAGCTTATATACAATATCGATTGGCAGATCATTACCGACACTATCCTTTGCCCTACAAGAATCAGGAATATTTTGTCGCGATTCAGACCACACTTTTGCCCCATTACTGTCGGTAACATTAAACCATAACCTTACTTGCCTTGGTGGGGCTTCGTCTGGAGCTGTATATACATTATCAACAGAACGATCTGACACATTATTAATTGGATTGGGAGTAAAATGGCCAGCATTCGGATAAGATGAATCATCTGATTCCGCATAATAATTGAATTGAAAATTAGCAATGCCATTAAGAATTGTTGAAGTAACATCAGCATCTTCACCAAAATACATTTGAGAACCTCCTGGATCAGACGGTACAGTTACAACCATACTGTCACACAAAAGCGGAAAATATGATACCGTAACCCAATCGGAAGCTGGCGGACAGTCATTACTATCACCTTTAGCACGTATTCTATACACATAAGATTTTTGCGGTTCAACAATATCTGTGCATGATGTTGTAGATGCACCTACAGTTCCACTGCCACAAGTGCCAGAACCTGCATCAGACAATGAACCCCAATCTGATGTGCCGTAAGGTGCTATTTGAATTTCATAATTATCTGGCGTTTTTGGGGAAGTAATTGCGTTCCAACTAAGCTCTACCGTTCTGTCACTATTTGATTCATCGTCACCAGCTACTTGGGTAGACAAAAAGTTACTTACTTTAGAAAATTTTGAATATGCACAACAGGCGTTTCCGTCTGCATCAATATCAGCTCCACAAGCACAATCATTTTGGCATACATCCTTTACAATGCGACAATAATCGTTTGTACATGAACCTGTGTGAAGATTTTTTTTGTATCTTTTTACAATACCAACTCTACGTTGTGTTGATAGGCAAGAACCTGCTCCACATGTGCCATAAGTTGATTCAGTAATGTCGCAACTGGCATCACACGACAATATATCTTGGCATGAGTTATCACTGCAAGTTTGTCCAGATTGGCAACTACACGTACCACCACAACCATCTGGCCCACAATATCCAGATGGACATGAAGGGGTACAGCCACCACCGCCGCCTCCACCACTATCAGAGGTAGTACAACATTGAGAAGTCATGCCAGAATTTTTGCAATCATAGCCAGATGGACACCCTCCCGGACAATTCGGTTGTGTAAGTAAGCCAGTACAAACTGTAGTGGAATAAACTTTGTTATAATTAGGTAATAAGAAAAAACCTAAAAGAAACAGCAATATTACTATAGAACTTTTAATTAACCTCATACATATTAATTATACACATTTATAAAGTTATATAAAGTTTATTTTTTTAACCGTTCCATTAACACTTTCATATATAAATCACTTAAAAGTCCTTCTAATTTAGGACCTGCTGGAAAATTTGGATATTCTACACTATATTTGGTTATATAGCTTGCATTATCCACTTCATAAGTTCCAGGATTTCCTGTGATTCTTACTACATCACCTATACTTAACAATTGGCTTACTATTTCAGGTGGAAGTGACATTAAGTTATTTAATCGAAATGCATCACCTTGCCATGCCCATAAAAACCCATCTGGAGCCATATTTACCACATCTAATTTCGTCGGATATTTTTTACTATTAAAATTCAATTTCATTGCATATCTTTCATTACGAATTGGGTCATAAATTACTACGTATTTACCTCCATCATAATTAGCAATCCCTTCAAATATACCTGTGAACATATAGGAAATGAACTCATTGGCATTTTCGTTTTGTAGTTGAAACATTGGGCCAAATCCTTGGCTACCATATATTAAATAATCCGTAGGTGATCTCTTTGACATAAGTTTAGGATCATAAGTTGTATATTTCGTATTAGCAGACGGCATTAATACAAACGTGCCATTATCATCACCATATAATAATACAGGTACTCTGTCTGGTTGTGTATTCTCAATCATAGCATTATATACTTTTTTAACTTCTTTAACTTTTTCTGGATAATTTTCAAGATAACTATAATGTAATCCTAATGTTTCCTTTATGTGTGCTAAAACTTCATTCAAACTCCTTGGTTTATTTAAATCTTCCGTACGTTTTATAGCTTCTTCCATCACTTCTGGAGGTAGTTCTACTGATAATGCTTGCAGATTTTGTTGATACGCCTCTTCTGGTGATAACTCCTCTTGCACATCTTCCGCCCCATTAGATGAGGGTTTTACCACTAATTCTTCTCCCATGTCGCCTCCGTTTACAGGTGGCTCTGACGGAGGTTGAGGAGGTACATAAGCACCATTTGTGATATCTTCATAAAAAGCCTTGGCCGACCCACTAAGATAACCCATAGCTATTAAAGCTAATAGTAGAGTCAGTACCGCTTTTTGCAATAACAATGATTTAACCGAAGCAGGGCTTTCAATTTCTTCGGGTTGTGGATTTGACCAACCTAGTGTTCCAAGTAACTCATTTTGTCCCTTGAGGAACTCTTCATACGAGACAGTATTTTTAGGTAGAGGCAATTCTTTGGTAAATTCGATATAATTTACAATACCTGCAGGAATTGTAGCTTCGGCTAAATTTATCTCTCTATCTTTTAGTAAACCTATAAATTCTCTACGAACTTTACTCCATGCTGTATAAAATTTATCAATTGGTATTTGCTGTGTTTTTTCTTGATCACCACCTTGCTCACCAACAGTTTCTGTTGCTGAGTCATTTATTAATTGGCTATCTTCAATTTCAACTATACCTGTAGCAACTAATGCCAGTAATGTAGTCTCATATCCTTCCTGCTGAACAACATCAATAAATCTATCGGTAATTTTCTCTTGTGGAACCTTACCCTCTAAAATAATTCCGGCCAAATCGTCAGGGTCTCTTGCTAATAAACACAGTTCATAGAATTTGTCGGGAATATTTCCAACATTACCTGATCTTACTAGAAAATCTAGATCCCTAATTGGTTGCAACATATTTGCTTCAAATAAATCTTGAACATTAGGATCAAAATCCATATTGTTAAGCGTAAAATTATCACCACTAGCCATAATTATAAGCAGGAAATAAACTATATTAATATTAATTTTTTAAAATTATACCATAATAACACAAATTTAACAGATACAAACCTATTTAGGTAAACTAAAAACAGATTCATCAACATTTTCATTAATACATTTATATCCTTTTATCTCATAAGCTTTTAACATATCTTGTATATAACTTTTCACATCTCTATCTTCGTGAGTTAATTTTCTTACTTCAGGGTTTTTTGTATCCCAAGAATAATCCGTTTTTCCTAATGTTAAAACATAATATGTTACATTATCGGCCTTCACATAGGTTTTATACTTATTATAACCATTAGTTATTACAACATGATA
>Ga0256914_1002767_pt1 | contig 14411 bp, 14 predicted proteins | sample HulkmetaG_FD_191571 | JGI IMG/M metagenome (GOLD analysis project Ga0256914, IMG submission 191571) | Hydrothermal chimney microbial communities from Main Endeavour vent field at the Juan de Fuca Ridge, Pacific Ocean - Hulk | ecosystem: Environmental > Aquatic > Marine > Hydrothermal vents ... | reverse complement strand
AACCCTTAAGAGTTTAACCTGAAGTTGCATTGGCATGTCGCCTATCTCATCGAGAAACAGGGTTCCGTTAGAGGCAAGCTCGAACATTCCCGGTTTTCTGTTGTTGGCCCCGGTGAATGCCCCCTTTTCGTATCCGAATAGTTCGCTCTCCAGTAGGTTTTCCGGTATTCCCCCTACGTTTATTGCCACGAATGGGAACTTATCTCCCGGGGAAATGCTATGTATGGCTCTTGCTATGACCTCTTTCCCCGTTCCGCTTTCCCCTGTGATAAGAACGGTGGTTTTGGATTTTGCGACTTTATTGATTAATCTTTTTATTTCTTGCATTTTAGGGCTTTCTCCCACCCATTCTACTCCTGCTTGGGAGGTTTCTTCTTGAATCTCTACTCTGTCGTGGACGATTTTTTCTTCGATTAGTTTTTTTAACTTTAGGGACAGCTCTTCGGGATCAAATGGTTTTACGATATAATCTCTGGCTCCCAGTTTCATAGCATTTACTGCGTCGTTTATCTCACCAAACGCAGATATCATTATTACGGGAATATTGGGGCCCTCTTTTTTTATCCATTTTAATAGTTCCAACCCGTTCATCCCCGGCATCTTTAAATCGATTACAGCGGCTTGAAAATACTCCTCTTCTAGTAGCCGCTTTGCGGAGATACCATTTTCTGCCGTCTTTACCTCCATGTTTTCCAATTTTAAAAATTTGGAGATAGAGTCACGAATGTTTTTTTCATCGTCTACAATGAGCACCTTCAAAGTCTTTCTATCCTTCCCCTTGTGTTCCCTCATTTGTTACTTCAGGTATATGTACTGAAATTTCAGTCCCTCCGTTCTCTCTGTTTTTAATGGAGATAGAACCCTCTGATGCCTCTATAAACCTCTTTACCAGGGCTAATCCCAATCCGGAACCCTTTGTTTTGGTTGTAAAAAAGGGATCAAAAATTGTTTCGATGTTTTCCTCCTGAATACCCTTCCCCGAATCCATAATTTTCAACGTAAGGGTATTCTTTTTGGAAGATATTTCTATCTCTACCACTCTGGAGCTTTCGCTCTCTTCATAACTCTCTATTGCATTCTTTATTAAGTTTTCAATTACCGATCTGAACCTTTCAACATCAAAGGTAATATAATGTTTATTATGGTCAAGGATATTAATTTTTATTTTTGCATCGAACCTTTTTGTCAGTTCTTCTATAAATTGGGTCACCTCTATTTTTTCCGGTTTGCCTCTGGGATTTCTAAGGAAATCTCCTATTTTGTCTACGATATTACTTATCCTCTCCGTTTCTTCCTCTATTATCTCTACCTCGGTTAGACGTTCTTTGGGGAGAACCCTTTTCATGTAGCCTGTTTGAATTTTTATTGCTCCGAGGGGGTTTTTTATCTCATGAGTAAGGGTTCTGGCAGCTTCTCCGAGCCGGACAAGCTGTTTCTGTTTCTCCATTTTCTCTCTGTAATGTTTGTTTCTCTGAAACAGATAAATAAAGGTTAAGAGAAGTAAAAAAAGTATTATCGGCGTTAAGAATTGGAGAATATAATATGTGTTTTGTTTCTTGTAAAAATTAGATATATCTAATTCTAAGTAGAGGAGTTGTCTAAAGTGATACCTTCCTCTCATCATCTCCGACATGTTATTAGGGGTGGCTCTGCCTCTCATTAACATGAAGGCACCGAGTGGGCGAATCATTATGAGACTTTTATTCTCTTTGTTAAATATGAATTGGGGATGGGTTATTTTAGATGTAAGCCACTTTTTTATTGTATCCGGAGCGTTACCGTAGGTTTTTATTGGTTCGCCAGAGTAGTTGTATATCCCGAAAGATACGAGGTTTTCATTTTTTAGGAGTTCGGTCGGATCGTTATTTTCTCTGTAGATCTGGAAGATTGTATTGGCCATTTGTTCGGCTTCGTATTCGATGAGTATAATGTTTCGTTTATTCTCCCCCCTTATAAGAAATAGGGTTAGAGGCAGTAGGGCAAACACCAGGATGAGGACGAAGATGAGGAGAATAGAATCTTCACTTAGAATTTTTTTCATATATTTAGATTTTAGAAATCAAACGTTTTACCCCATAGGCTAGTGATGATGTTTCTTAAATACGAATCAAGAACATGGTACGAATAGTATTTTAAACCCAGCATATAGTTTGTTTCAACCATATCCTCACGCAGATTTTTATCCTCTAAAACTTTTACCGTTTCTTCTACCGTTTTATCGGATATAAAATCGTTCATTTCTATTACCTTGAATCCCTTGGGTTTAATGTCGAACGAATAAATAGAGTAGTTATTCACCAGTATTGGTTTTTTATGATAAATTGCCTCAAGGAATGCATTACCAAAGCCTTCAAAAATCGAGGGGTAAGTTACAAAATCGGCATGAACATATATGTCACTTAGTGAGTAGATTTTTTTCCCGTCTTTTGTCTTTCCCCTCTTGTAATCTATCCTCTCCTGTACGAATATGGTGTGAACGTTTAAAAGTTCTGCAAAACTTTTTACCCTGTTCTGGTATTCGTAGCCTTCATCCCCGGATGCATGACTTATTACGAGAACGGCATTTTTCCCCAATCGATGGACAAGCTCAATTGCATGCTCAATTCCCTTGCGTTGCACAACTCTCGTTGGTTGTAAGATAAGAGTGGCATCCTCTGGTATTCCTAATTCTTTTCTAATGTCTTTGTTGTAATCGTCAATCCCAGGGGGTGTCTGTTCGAATTCCATAACGTTGGGAATCAAAATCCCGGATGCACCGGTACGTAGTGCAAGCTGGTTTCGTCCGGATGAATTGATAACCACGTGGGCCATCCATGGAAATCTTGGAGGAAATGCGGAATTAAAGTAGTCCCATACACAGTTTGTTAAGAATCTCTTCCTCTCCCAGAAAAAATCGTGGTGATGCGCTATGGTAGAGATACCGGTTTCAGCTATAACCTCTGTTAATGCTAGTCCAAGAGGTATGTTTAACGGTATCGTTAGACTATTCTCCGGGATCAGAAGATCAATATCAAACATTTTTATGAATTCATATATCTTCTTTTTAAGGATTTCTCTGTAGTGATGGATTGTCTTGGTTAATTCTGGGGGGCGATTCCTATTTTCAAAGCTCATATGATGGATTTTTCTAATCTCCGGATGCATGAAGTGTGTTTCTTCCACTAAAAATGATCTTTCCGGGGGGGTTTCCAGCTCGCCTCCCATATAGAAGCAGTTAAACCCCCTTCTCTCTAAAACATCAGCCCATTTAAACGTTTCCAGTGATACACCGTCTGTACCGGCAAATCTAAAGGAAATAAATCCTATATTTTTACCGTCTCTCATGTTCTCTCCTTGAAGTTTTGCTAACTATATCATAGAACTAAAATATAGAAGTAATTATAGTATTTTTTCTAAATTAGGGAAGTGCAAAAAATTTTTATATTAAATTTTTATGAAAAATTTGTCAGATTAATCTGAGAGTGCAGAATGAAAGTATTACTTATTTGTCCGATACCAGTTGAGTTTAATGCCTGTAGGTCGGTGTTTATGTTAAAAGATACCCTCTCGGATACTAAAAGAAGGGTGGCCCGAGGGACTGTAGAGAGTAATGAGATATTTGCAGTTGAATCTGGACCAACCAAGGCACGTGCCGCCGCGGAGACTATGGCTGCAATTTATCAGTTTAGACCCGACATTGTGGTTGATACGGGTTGTTGTGGCGGTATAACGAGGGATTCTTCTATTGGTGAGATAATTGTAGGGGAGAGATGCTACGAGTATGATATAAGCGGAAGCGGGTTCCCCCGCAGGGTAATTAAGGAGATGAAACTCCCATCGGCATTCTCTTATCTTGGGTCGGAGCCAAAACGCATGCTATTTTCTAAAATGGTTGAGGCAGGAAATATGATTAACCTGCTTGTCCGACGTGGAACCCAACTGAGTGGAGAGTTTATAATTCAGTCTGAGCGTATAAAGCGCCTTCTCGTTGCGCTTTTTGATTCCAGAGGGTGTAATTGGGAAACGGCTGGTGTTTTTATTTCTTCTTTGAAGTATTCGATACCACCTTTGAGTATAAGGGTGGTTTCTGATCTTGCGGATCAAAATGCCCTCTACGATTTTAGGAGAAACGCAAGAAAGGTTTCTCTTTCGCTCTATGGTTACATTAAAAATTTGGTAGAGGTAGGATGGTTTGATCTCTTCTGGAAGGAGTGGCTTACCTTAGGTAGCTCTGTCGTCGGTGCTTTGCCCAGGGCAGTGTTGCCTTAAATAATTTCTTGAAGTTTGGGTGTTGTATGTTTACAATATAATTGGTTAGTGTCAGGTAATATGAAGATGTTTAGTTAGAGGGAGGAGGGATATGTCAAAGACGTATGTGGAAACGTCCACGTATCTGCTTGAAGGTATAGATGAAATGGTAAAGGAGGGGTACTATAAAGATAGAACGGAGGGAGTAAACGACGCTATACGACAGCTTTTAAAGAGGTATAAGATCTCCAAACTCCGCGCCAAGGATGCGAGAACTTTCAATGGAGAAAATGGGGATAAGGCAAAGGGAACCGACACTAAGGGCTAGGCTCCTAATGAGAATTATTCGTTTTTAGAACTATGTCCTGATGGACAGGAGTTATATTTGAAGATACCTTTTGATAAGAATCCTCTAGCAGAGACCATGGTTAAATATCAGATAGAGGGAAGGGGAATAAGGGATAGAAGTGTACTTGAGGCTATGAGGAAGATTCCCCGACATCTCTTTGTGGGAGGGGGGCGTCCCTCCGATGCCTATAGGGATAGCCCTTTGCCAATAGGGCATGGACAGACAATTTCCCAGCCGTATATGGTAGCTGTTATGAGTGAGGCCCTCGAATTGAATGAGAGGGATAAAGTGTTGGAGATTGGCACGGGAAGTGGATATCAAACGGCTGTTCTTGCATATATTGCGAGAGAGGTATACACAGTGGAGAGAATAGAACCCCTGTTAAAGAGGGCTAAGGCCATATTGAGCGGTATGGGTTTTACCAATATACACTATAAATTGGCAGATGGAAATTGGGGATGGGAAGAAGAAGCTCCGTTTGATAAAATCATTGTAACGGCTGCAGCATCTGAGGTGCCTCCCGCTCTTAAAAGGCAATTGGGAGACAATGGTAAATTAGTAATTCCTGTAGGAGATTATAAGAGTTTCCAGGAACTCTTTATAATAGAGAGAGTTGGTAATAGTTATACGGTAGAAAAATCTATTGCCTGCAGATTTGTACCTTTGCTTGACGGTATTGAGCGTTAAAGGTGAATGGATATGGGTAATTGCATAAGAGAGACTTTTTATTTATTCTAGAAAAACTTAAGGAGGAAGTATGGCGGGTATTGATAGCGAGATTCAACTGGTAACCTTCCAATTGGGAAACGAGATATACGGTATAGATATCATGGATGTAAAGGAAATTGTCAAGATTCAGGAGATCCGACCCATTCCTAATGCTCCTTCCTATGTTGCTGGGATATTAAACTTGAGGGGAAACATAATTCCTATAATAAATCTTCACGTTCGTTTTAATTTAAAGAAGCCAGATTTGAGTGAAGAAGATAAACTTTTGAGTGGAATTATCATAATAGATGTAGATAATATGCAAATAGGAATTATTATCGATAAGGTTGCCAAGGTCATGACCGTAGAGGTTGATTCAATTCAGCAGCCTCCCCAGCTTATCTCGGGTATTGGTGCCGAGTATATTCAGGGTGTGGTGAATGAGGATGGACGATACTTAATAATTCTTGATATAAGACGCCTGTTTAGTAAAAAAGAACTAAAACAGCTCGGTGAAATATCTCAGTAAAACTCTGGTAGAAAGTAATGGCTATTCCAATTTTTCGTCCCACCATCAGGCGTCAGGAAATGAACAGGGTTTTAGATTGTATGGTTTCGGATAGAATAGGGCCGGGAAAACTTTCCGTTGAGCTTTCCAAACTGTTAGCTGTAATGACTTCTAATCGGGGGGGAATAGCACTTGCCTCTTATTACAGTGGAATTGTACTTGCTTTTAGAAGTTTGGACTTACATGAGGGGGATGTTGTTATTGTTCCCGCCCTTGCACCGAAGGTTTATATCGAAGCGGCGAAGAATTATGGGCTTAATGTGGTAGTAGCCGATGTGGATGCCAATACGGGAGTAATTACAGAGAATAATGTTGAGCGCCATCTTTCGAGAAATCCGAAGTTAGTGGTGGTGCACTATCCCTTTGGAGTGTTACGAAGGATTGATGGTATAAAAGATTTGGGGATCCCTATAATGGAAGATATTTCCCATGCAATTGGGGGGAGTGTGGAGGGAAAAGCAGTGGGAAGTTACGGGGATATGGTTCTCCTTTCTCTGGATGCGGAGAACAAATTAACCGCTGCCTTGGGGTGCGTTGTGTTGACAAAAAATACTTCTATCCTTAAGAGAATTAAACATCTTGGAGAATCTTCTGCGTTTCAGTTACTCCCCGATATGAATGCAGCGGTGGCACTTGCTCAATTGAAAGACTTTGAGGCCCACGAAAAGATAAGAAAAAAGATTGCAGTATTCTACAGAGAGGCTGTGATAAAGGGGAGACATAAGACGTTTTTTTTCGATGATGAGGAATGTTATGTAGATTATAACTCGTTTCCAATAGTGGTAGAGAATGGAACCTTAGAGGTAAAGAGGTACGCTAAGAAGAACAATGTAGAAGTGGTTGAGGCTTTTTCCTCTTCTGTTATCTCGGAATATGGAGAATTGGCAGATGAACTTCCCAATGCTACAGCTCTCTTTATGAGAACTCTTATTTTTCCTCTCTATGCCATGCTTGGCAAAGGCGATGTGGAATTGGTGAGCAGAGTTATTTCTACTCTCCCGTAGCATGAGTTTGATTTCGATGTTTTAAAAGTATGTGGAGAGAGTGGGTTAAGGGAAAGGAGAAGCATGAAAAGGGTAAAAAAAATTTTGATTGTGATGAATCATTTTAAGCGAGATTCTGTATTAATAGAAAGTATGAGAAATTTTTTGAAAGATCGTGAAATCGAATGTATTGAGTACGATGTTGAAAGTTCCCTGAATTTTAGAGCTGTGGATAGTATAAATTTAAACAACGTTGATCTTGCCATTTCACTTGGGGGTGATGGGACATTACTCTACTGTGCCAAGATAGTGGCTGGAAGGAATATACCGATTTTAGCAATTAATCTTGGAAGTTTAGGGTTTATTACAGAAATTTCCAGGGATGAGTGGATGGATTCCTTTACAAAGTTCATAGAGGGGGATTTGAGTATAAGTCCAAGAATGATGCTAAAGGTATGTGTAATAAGGGAGAATAAGAGTGTTAACTGTTACCTTGGATTAAACGACGGGGTCATAGGCACTGGAGGAATTTCTAAACTAATTCGATTAAAGGTGTATGTCTCTGGTACCTATATTGGCCGTTATAAGGCGGATGGGGTTATAGTTGCAACTCCCACAGGTTCTACCGCTTATTCAATGGCTGCCGGTGGACCGATTTTGCATCCTGAAATGGAGGCTTTGATTCTTAGTCCGATATGCCCATTTACTCTTTCTAATCGTCCCCTTGTTATACCACCGGAGGAGAAGCTGGAGATTATTGTGGAAAAGGAGCAGAGGACAGATATAGTATTAACTATAGATGGCAAGGATGCATTTAGTCTGCGCCCTGGTGATAGGGTCGTATTTGAACGTTCCAAGGAAAAGACACTGATTGTTCAATCAGACAAACGGAATTTTTATGAGGTTTTAAGGAGTAAACTTAACTGGGCAGGAGAGCCAAATGCTTGAGGAGTTGGGGGTAAGAAATTATGCCTTAATTGAAAATCTTGTCGTTAGGTTCTCTAGAGGGTTTAATGTGTTAACCGGCGAGACCGGAGCGGGTAAGTCAATCCTTATAGGGGCACTTGGACTTTTAATTGGGGGAAGGGCCGATATCTCTGCGATTCGTGAGGGAAGTGAAGAAACTTTAGTAACCGGAACTGTTGTTGTGGCTGGTAACAGAGAGGCTGGGGAGTGGCTGAGGGAACATGGTATAGAGGTTGATGACGATGCTGTTATTTTAAGACGTACGGTGAAGAAGAGTGGGAGAGGGACTATCTATATTCAATCCGTTCCTGTTACAAGAGCGGAGCTCGCTGAGTTTAGTGCCCTTCTATTTGATATTCATGGGCAGCATGATCATCAGTCATTGCTTAGTACTGATAACCAACGAAAACTTCTCGATAGGTACGCTAAGATTGAGGGTGAAGTAGAGAGATTTTACACAGAGTTTAGGTTGTTTTCAAATTTACGAGAGGAGTATGGGAGAGTTATTGCAAATGAGAAGGACAGGAATCGACAGATTGATTTCCTTCGCTATTCAATAGAGGAAATTGATAAGGCAAAACTCTACGAGGGAGAGGAGGATGATTTAGAGAGTGAGAGAAAAATACTTTCTAATGCCGAGAAACTCTACAGCTTTGTGGAGGGAGCCTATACCTCTACCGCTGAGGGCAAGAATGGTGCTATGGCGTATGTCCGTAATCTGAGGAATTTTTTGGCTCAGGCGGCAGAGATTGATGATAGGTTAAATGAGTTGCTAAAACGGTGTGAGGATATTTACTACTCTTTGGAGGATATTTCGGAGGAGCTAAGGTCTTATAGGGATGAAATTCAATTTGACCCGGAGAGATTGAATGTGGTGGAGGAGAGGTTGGCGCTTATAAGGTCTCTGGAGAAAAAATATGGAGATACGACTAAGGATGTATTGAAGTATAGAGAAGAGGCGGAGAGGGAACTCTTGAATTTAGAGAACTGGGAGGATAAAAAGGCCGAGCTAGAGGGAAAGATTAAGCACCTTGAATTAAAATTAAGGGAAAATTCAGAGCGTATTTCGGAAGCGAGGAAAAAAGGAGCAGAACTTCTCAGTAGAGCTATAGAGGAAGAGTTGAAGCATTTGGGGATGACAAATGCGAGGTTCAAAGTTTTGGTAGAGGAGAAGAAATCTACGACGGGAAAACCTATTCTGGGTCCCTATGGCAGGGATAATGTTGAGTTCCTTATATCTCCTAACAAGGGCGAACCTTTTAAAAAGTTAAAGGCCATTGCCTCTGGTGGAGAATTGTCCAGAGTAATGCTTGCGATAAAGACGATTCTCTCTGTTTCCGATCATATAGACACTATGATATTCGACGAGGTGGATGTGGGGATCGGGGGGGAGGTTGCAATTGCTGTCGGCGAAAGATTAAGTCGTCTTGCGGATGTAAAGCAGGTCCTCTGTATAACTCATCTTGCAACAATAGCATCGTATGCCGATAATCATATTAAAGTGGAGAAAATGGAAAGGGAGGGAAGAACTGTTACCGTCGTAAAGAGTATAGATGGAGAGGAACGGGTAAGGGAGATAGCTAGAATGCTTGCCGGTGATAAAGAGGAGGAAACCTCCCTACGGCATGCGAGAGAACTCCTTGAGAAGTATGGTTCATTGTAGTACAATTAGGATAAATTATGGCTAAAATAAGTGCTGAGGCAAAAAAGAGGTATTCGGAGAAGATAAAGGAATACAAGAATAAAATCGAACTCATGCTCCAGTTTGAAAAGGGAACACTCCAGCAGATAAAGAGTAACATACCGGGATCGAATTATAAGAGACTTTCACTCTCCAATAATTCTTTGAATATCCTCTCCAATTATATTTTAATGAACGAATTATCCGTATCTTTACTCGGAATAAAGAATGACGCATATCTCAATGAGGCAAGAAAATGCTGTTATAAGAGCATTATATATCTGGAAGAGGTTGTTTCTACGGGGATTGATGTCCCCTTTAGCGATTATGAGGAGGGTTTGAATAGTATTTCGGCTTTTTCCGATAAGAGCAGGTATCAATTGCTTGTTAAATTGGGATTCTCGCTGGATAGTGTTAAAGAGGGGTTTGGTGAAAATTCTAAGTGGAAATGGTCCTTTGTGGAACTGGAGGGGCGTTACGCTGTTGTCGCTAAGAATATGCTGGATATGAAAACTTTCATCGGGAAGTTAGATCCTAGAATAGAGGGATACTCGGAGAGACTTGCGCATCTCAATCTTGCAAAGCGTTTGCTTGATAATGCTGCAAATCGGTATAGAGAGAAGTATGAGCTTTCTACTCATCATCTCGACGATATGAAACTTGCCATAAATTATCTCTCCGCTCTTAGGCGCTTACACATTCTCCTCTCCGAGAGTGATGAGATGGACGTTATCAAGAGAAAGATCGAAATATGGAAAAATAAAATGGAGTCTGATATGAAAAAGGCTGAATTAGCCGCTAAACGTGAAAGGGCTAAACAATTTAGGCATTAATTTTCCAAGAATTATTTTAAATCAGATACAGGTTTGTTGGAATCGATGACGAGGTGAAGGGTGTGAGAAAAAAACGTTTCAGATTTTTTATTTTTTGCCTCTTGTTGGCATTTTTATATATTCTATTTTTCTCTTTCCCTCTCGGGAGAGAGGTAATTCTGAAACCTGTTTGGTATAGGGTGTTTTCCATGGAAGATTTATCCTCTCGGGTTAGTGAGAGTAGTGGGGGAGAGAGTGGGGTTTTCCCTGTAAAACTTGCTAGCTATTTCGGATATATAGGGGATACAGGAAGGGTACTCTTTTTGGGAAGACGAGATTTCTATACCACTATGTCAGAGAAGTACTTTATAAACTATAGCAAGGTTTCTGAGAATTTTTTTATAAGGAGGAGGGATGGAAACCTTGAATCTGGGTTTAAAGCCTTTGGTTATCCCTTCTTTATGGGCTCGGACGATAGACTATTTGTTGTTAAAACCGATTTGACAGGTGTTTCGGAGATAGATTTTACGGGTGATGTTAAGTGGGAAAGAAATTATAGTTCTATAATTACCTCGATGGCTGTAAAGGATGGGTATGAGGCTGTCGGTGTTTTAAATGGTAAGGTCCAATTACTGGATAGAAAGGGGAGAGTTCTCTTTGATTTCCGCGATCAGGAGAGTAAGATCCCTGTTGTAACCGGGGTTGCTCTCTCATCAGATGGTAAGTATCTGGCATGTATTTCCGGGTTAGAACCTCAGGAATTGCTGATATTTGCCAGAGGGATGGGGGGAGAAGAAAAAAGTCTCTATTCATTGTATGAGAGGAGAAAACTTGATTCTGATTTTAGGAGAGAGGTTTTTATTAAGTTTTCTAGAGATGATAGATTTTTGTTTTTTGAGGGAAAGGCTAAATTAAATGTCTTCGATATGGATACGGGAAATTTGGCTGGTGTGCCATATGCTGGAGAGGTTGATGGAGTTGGGTATTCTCTTACTGATAAATGTTTTGTTGTTATTGGAGGAAGCGATGGGAAGGGTAACCTTTTAAAACTGGTCTATCCACTTGGTATGGTTAAACTTGTGGAAATTTTGCCGGAGAAATTTAGTTTTTTAAGAGTTAGGGGTAATAAGATATTTATCGGTTTTGGCAATCAATTACTCAGAGTAGATTTGGAGAGGTTATAATTTGAGCAAATGAAAAGGATAAATCTGTTAACTTTTATAATCATTGTTGTTTTATTTTTTCATCAGTATGTTTTTGCCTTTGAGTGGCCATTGAAGAGAGTAGTTATCACAGCTACTTTTGGGGAGAGTAGAGGAGATCATTTTCATAATGGGATAGACCTTGGAGGTGGGGAACAGAAAATTTTCCCTATAGCGGACGGGGAGGTGATTTTTGAGTATTCTGACGGCTTTTATTCTTCTCTCCCTATAGGACTCGGTAATTTTATTGTTCTTCAGCATCAGGGTGATGTACGTTCTGTTTACTGTCATTTAAAGGATGGAAGTATTAATCCCGGGAAAAAGAAATTTTCCAGAGAGCAGTCAATCGGTTTGGTGGGGGATTCCGGTCACTCATGGGGAAAACATTTGCATCTTTCTATAATAGACCTTGAAACAAATGCCTTTCTTAATCCTTTGTCTCTGTTGCCACCTGTAGAGGATAGGCAAGCTCCGATAATTAAAAATGTCTATATCAAAACGGGTGATAAGTTGGAGAAGATTGAGAATAGAATGGAGATTAAGAAGGATACGATTACTATGGTTGCGGAGATCTACGACCTTAGAGAGGATGTCAGTTTTGTATGGAAATTGGCCCCTTACAGTATAACACTCTACAGAAATGGCGTTGAGAAGTATCGTCTCGTTTTTGACTCTATCTCGAAACACAAAGGTAGGTTGACATTGTCGAATAGCAGGGTAGGGTTCGATTCGGTGTATGTTGGTGATTGGAAGTATAATCTTGGTACTATTAAGTTATTAACTGGGGAAAATCATTTTTTGATTGTTGCCCGAGATTTTAAGGGCAATGAGGTAACAAGGGATGTGTTTATCTTTTTGCGCAAGTAATAACAAGAGAAAGCGGGTTGCAATGCGAACGTACTATTCGAAACACAGTGATGAAAAGTTAGCAGAGATAGGTTGTAACATTTGTGGTTCGAGAGATTTTGAAGATTACTTTGTGGTAGAAGAATCGAGATTTGTAAAGTGTCGTAGGTGTGGCTTGGTGTATCAAAATCCACAACCGATTTTCTCGGACCTGAAGAATAGATACAATGAGGAATACTTTAGATATGAACTTGAAAATGAGGAAAATTTTTTCAATCTAATGCTTCTTGGTTTGAATGATATTAGTTTTTGGAGTATTACTGCTAATTTTAGAGAGAGAGAATTTTTGGATATTGGTTGCGCCACAGGGATGTTGATTTCTTATATGGAAAAAAAGGGATGGAAGGGTAGAGGGGTAGAGATATGTAGAGAATCAGCTGAATATGGAATAAAGAAGAGAGGGGTGGATATATTCATAGGAACTCTTGAGGAGGCCTCGTTCCCTGATAATTCATTCTCTGTGGTCCATTTTTCACATTTAATAGAACACCTGACGGATCCCAGATCCTTTATGTTGGAAGTGCATCGGATAGTGAGAGGAAATGGTTATGTTATTGTTACCACCCCTAATATAGATGGGCTGCAGGCAAAAATTTTTGGAACCGAATGGCGCTCTGCAATCCCTGATCATCTGTTTCTGTTTTCTAAGAAGACATTGCAAAGACTTGTTGAAGAAACAGGTTTTGAGGTTGTTAAAATAGTAACCTGGGGAGGGCTTGCAAAGGGCACTGTTCCTTCCATAGTGAAAAAACCCGTTGATAAATTGGCCAAACTTCTGGGATTCGGAGACGTTATGCTATTTCTGCTTAGAAAACTCTAAATTGGAAAAAACTCTCCCTTTATTGTAGTTATTACCACTTGACATTTAAAATAGCTTTAACATAGGATTACTTTCAAATGAATAGAGAGTTTCTATTATCACTTTCCGTTGAAGAACTCTTCCAGTTTGCTCGAAATCAAGGAATAGATTTGTATAGCCTTATAGATAAAGAAGAATTAGTTGATAAATTAATCGAGTGGTTGGGGATTGAAGAATCGTCAGAGGAATCTAAATTGAGGGAATTTGAATCATACCCATTTTTTCGAAACACATCGGAGCGGGTGGGAGAGCTTGAATATCCAATTCCGGAACGTTACGGGGAGACAAAAGTAGTACTTCTTGTTAAGGATCCTGATTGGGCTTTTGTGTATTGGGATATTGAAATCTCCCGGCTAAGAGAAATAAAGAAAAAACTGGAAGAAAGTGATTTTGTTTTAAGAATATATGAATTTGAGGAGCCATCCTCGAAGAGTGAATCGGAGTATAGCTTTTATTTTGATATACCAATTCAGATTACGGATTTTAGCTGGTATGTTAATTTGCCAAATAGGGGAAGTTATTATAGGGCTGAGATAGGACTTGTTAATTCGAGTGGTTTTGAATTAATAGCCTCTTCCAATATTGTATCAACTCCGTGTGGTAGGGTTTCGTTAGAGGAAGATAAAGAGTGGATCTTAGATGGTACTGATAGATTGATAGAGCTCTCTGGTGAGGGAGTCGTTGGGCTTTCCTCTCTTGAGTCCGGTGTAATGCCCAGGAGAATAACTACTCTCTCGGGTTTTCATCATTTCTATGGTAAGGAAGAGTAATGGAAAGAGAGGGGTACATTTTATTTGTACTAAATGCTCATATACCGTACGTGAGACGATTCGGTAAAGATAAGGGTTTTGGGGAAGATCTGTGGTTTTACGAGATAATTTCCGAAACCTATCTTCCTATGCTCAGAGCACTGGAGCGATTAAGGAACGATTCAATTCCTTTTAAGATAACCCTTTCGATTTCTCCGGTACTTGTTGAGATGCTTACAGATGAAGATTTAAGAACAGGCTACATAGAGTATGCGGAGGGAAGAATTCAGCTTGCCGAAAAAGAGGTATCGAGAACATCCTCTGATGAGGAGGTAAATGCACTTGCCAAGTATTACTATGAGAGGTTTCGTTTAGATCTGGAGGACTACAATAAATATAAG
>Ga0256914_1002766_pt1 | contig 14412 bp, 13 predicted proteins | sample HulkmetaG_FD_191571 | JGI IMG/M metagenome (GOLD analysis project Ga0256914, IMG submission 191571) | Hydrothermal chimney microbial communities from Main Endeavour vent field at the Juan de Fuca Ridge, Pacific Ocean - Hulk | ecosystem: Environmental > Aquatic > Marine > Hydrothermal vents ... | reverse complement strand
GGAGATGCAAAGGCAACGCTCCACGACCGGCGCGGAAATGCCCAACGTCTCGGCGTCCGGCGTCCTGCCGTCCCGGTCGGAGAGCAGGTCCACCTTGTTGCCGACGATGATGGTCGGTTTTCCGCTCAGCAGGGAGGCGATGGCCCTATCGGCCTCGGTGAGGGGTTGGCTAAGGTCCAGGACCAGGAGGGCCAGGTCGGCGCGGGCCAGGGCTTGGCGGCTGCGCTCTATGCCGATGCGCTCCACCGGGTCGTCGGTGTGGGCGGCGATGCCTGCCGTATCTACCAGGACGATGGGGATGCCTTGCAGGTTGATGGTCTCTTCCAGCGTATCCCGTGTCGTGCCGGGGATGGCGGTGACGATGGCCCGGTTGGTACGCAGCAGGCGGTTCAGCAGACTGGATTTGCCCACGTTGGGTCGCCCGACGATGGCCGCCCGCACGCCCTGGCGGTAGATGATGCCCCGTTCGGCCTCGGCCAAAAGGTGCTTCAGGTCCCGGACGGCCTGCTCCAACGCCGGGGCGATGTCTTGCTCCGGGATCTCGTCTTCCACAAAGTCAATGCTGGCCTCCAGGTAGGCCAGGGCGTCCACCAGGGGTTCGCGCACGGCCCGCACCCGGTCGGAGAGTCGCCCGGCCAGCTGCCCCACGGCGGCCCGCAAAGCCGTCTCCGTCCTGGCCCGGACCACGTCCAGGACCGCCTCCGCCTGGGCCAGGTCCAGGCGACCGTGGAGGAAGGCGCGGGCGGTAAACTCTCCCGGCTCGGCCAGGCGTGCCCCCTGCCGTAAGCAAAGGGCCAGGATGCGGCGCAGGGCGACGATGCCGCCGTGTCCGTTGATCTCCACCACGTCCTGCCGGGTGAAGGTGCGCGGCGCGGGCATGTAAACGGCCAGCACTTCATCCACCACCTGGCCGTTTTCCGGGTCGCGGATGTGGCCGTAGTGCAGTTTGCGGGGTTCCGGTCGGAAGGGCGTCGGCCCGGAAGCAGGGACAAAGAGGCGGCGCAGGATGGGCAGCGATTCCGGCCCGCTCAGGCGCACGATGCCGATGCCCCCTTCGCCGATGGGCGTCGAGATGGCGGCGATGGTGTCATCCAGGCTATACAATCGCCCACGCCTCCCAGTCGCGGCGCAAAATGCTCATCCACAAGATGTCGTGGTAGCGACCGTGGCGGAATTCGGCCTCGCGCCACCGCCCCTCGTGCTGAAAGCCGATCTTTTCGTAGGCGCGGACGGCCCGCTTGTTTTCGGCAAAAACGCGCAGGTAGATGCGGTGCAGGTTGAGTTGGGTAAAGCCGTAATTGACCAGGGTGCGCAGGGCGTCGCGGCCCAGCCCCCGGTCCCACAGCTCCGGCACGCCGATAAAGAGGCCCACCTCGGCGTTGGCGTTGCGATGGTCTATGTGGGTCAGACCTGCGCCGCCGATGTGTCGCCCTTCAAACTCAATGGCAAAGTTGCAGACGCTCTTGTCCCGCAGCATCTCCTCGTACCATTGCTCCTCGCGGGCCAGCGGCAGGGGGGAATAGAGGACAAAGTACTCCAGAACCACGGGATCGTTTAGCCATTTGACATAGTTGGGCAAGTCCTCGCGCTCAACGGCGCGGAGGACGATCTTTTCTCCTCGCAGCATATGGTCTCTCCTTATCGTCTCACGCCCCCTCCGGTCCGGCGCGGGCGGGCGCAGCTAGGCAAAACGGTAGGCAGCATCGGCAGACGCGGTCAACGCCTGGGCCAGATCGTCGCCCTCCCGCACCCGGTAGGTGGGGATGCCGTTGGCCGCCAGGTGGGTCATCAGGTCGGTGTTGCCGTAAGGATGGCCGAAGCTGGCCGCATCCAGCAGCACGGCGACGATCCGCACGCCCCGCCGGTCCAGGTCGCGGGCAACGGCGATCCAGTCGCTCCGGTCCGTAGGGGTGATGATGACCGCCGTGCTATTGCGGGCCAGGTGACGGCCCTCGGCGGCCAGGACCTCGGCCAAAGGGGCACGCCCTTCGGCCTGGACAACGGCCAATGCTTCCAAAATTTTGGTCAGCTGACGTTCCCCCCGGTCGGCAGGGATGACGTAGCGGTGCCGGCCGTAGGCAATGAGGCCCACGCCCCGGTTGTGGGCGATAAAGTGACGGGCCAACGAAGCGGCGATGGTGACGCCGTATTCAACGGTGGAGGGCGGCAGCCGATCTGTCGGCGGCCTTTGCCACGGCAGAAGCGGTTGGGACCACGCATCCCATCCTGCCCGGTCCAACTCCGACTGGGCCTCGCGTTCCAAATCCAAAAAGAGCCACACATCGGCTATCGGGTCCAGTTCAAACTCTTTGGAGATGAGCCGCCCGGTGCGGGCGGTAGAGGGCCAGTGGATGCGGTTGAAGCTATCGCCGGGGGCGTATTCGCGCACACCGGCGACGTTGGTGGTGACGTAATGGGTCCGGCGGTGCATGGCATCGCCGCCGGGCATGAACCCCGTCGGCGGGATGAAGGTGGGCAGGTCCACGGTGGCAGGATAGACGATAACGCCCATCGCGCCCGGTTCGCTCAGGGGGCGGGTGATGGTGAACAAGCCAAAGGGATCGCCGCTGATCAGGGTAAGCGGCCCCAGGGTAAAATGCCCCCGCCGCACACAGCGGGTTTGGATGGTGCGGGCAAAGGTGCGACGCGGCCCCAAAGGGCTGATGACGCGGCTGGCCCGGTGATGGGGCAAGGTGGAATGATCGCGGACCTCCAGCCAGAGCTTGGGGAGACGACTCCGGTTGTGGATCAGGATCCGTTCTTCGACCATTTTGCCCACCTGGGATCGGGGGGTGCGCAGTTGCCGCTCTACCCGGATGCGGCGGACGCCGCTCCAGGCCCAGAGGAAGGAAAAGAGGATGAGGGCGGTCAGGAGATACCACAGGTTGTAGAGGATTTCCCGGTTTGTCCCGATGGCCCCCGCGCCGACTACGAACCAGAGCAAAAAGACGATCCGGTTCCGCCGCAACTCTCCTTTCCTTTCTATGCAACGTCCCCGTCCCGGCGCGGGGGTCCCCTGCACGCGGGGGCAAAGGTGGCCCTCCACCCCCTGCGACCACAAGCCGGGTTCTCCTCCGGCCTACTTTTTGGGGATGACGGTGACTTTGCGTTTTTCCCCTTCGCCGATGCTCTGTGTTGTCACCAGGGGATGGTCGCGCAAGGCAACGTGGACCCAGCGGCGTTCGTAAGCGGGCATCGGTTCCAATACCTGGGTACGACCGGTTCGCACGGCCTGTTCGGCCATGCGTCGGGCCAGGCTTTCCAACGCTCGGCGGCGGCGGACCAGGTAATTTTCCACGTCCACTACCAAGCCGGTCCATTGTTTGAGGCGATGGCTGACCATGAGGCGGATGAGATATTGCAACGCCCGCAGCGTTTCGCCCCGGCGACCGATGAGGATTCCCAGGTCCGGCCCGGTGATGTTCAGCACCAGGGGGGGAGGTTGCCCTTCATCGGCCAGGTCGTAGCCCAGCTTGGATTCCACCGATGCGCGGATGCCCATCAGCCGCAGGATGTCGGTCAGCACTTCACGTCCCACCTGCTCCGGCGCGTTCGCCTCCGGACCGGCGGCGGTTTCCGCTTCTACCGGAGCCTCCGGTCCCGGAGGCGGAGCGGGTTGCGGTTTGACCGTGAGTTCCACACGGGCGTTTTCCGCACCGAAGCCCAGGACGCCCCGGCTGCCCTCGCTCAGAATGTTGATCTCCACGTCGTCTCGCCGGAGGCCCAGCATTTGCAGCCCGATGGCGATGGCGTCTTCTACCGTTTTACCGCTTGCGACGACGCTTCTTCTTTCGCTTTTTGCTTCCACTCTGCGTTCCCTTCTGACCGGTGCTTGGTTGAGAATCGACGGGTGGCTGCTGGGTAGGGGGTTTCGGCTTGGAGGGAGCCGGTTTGGCTCCGCCACCTCCCAGCAGGCCGGAGAAGCTCATCCCTTTCCAAAATTGCAGCCCTTCCCAACCGGAGATGAACCCCTGGGTGACGATGCCGATGATGTTGGAGACGATAAAGTAGAAGGACAGGCCCGTGGAAAAGTTCAGGCTGAAAAAGCCGAACATCAGGGGCATCATCAAGGTCATGCTCTGGTTCATGGAGGCGGCCTGCCCATCGCCGCCGGAAGAGGGAACGGTCATCTTGGACTGGAGATAGGAGGTAAAGGCGACCAGGACCGGCAGGGCGTAGGTCAGCCCACCCAATTGCTGGGGGGTGAGGGCCAAGTCCATCCCCAAGAAGTAGCGGTTCAGGGGGACCGCCGACCAGATGCCCAACAGATCGTTCAACCAGGGGTAGATGTTTGACGAAAGGTTCAAGAGTTGCAGCGGTTGGTGGCCCAGGGACTGGATGATGGATTGGTAAAGGCCCAGCCAGATGGGGAGCTGGATCAGCATCGGCAAGCATCCGCCCATGGGGTTGACTCCCGCTTCCCGATAGAGCTTCATCTGCTCCTGGGCCAACCGCTCTTTATCTTTCCCGTATTTTTTCTGCAGCTCCTGGAGCTTGGGTTGCAGTTCCTGCATCTTTTTGGCCGAACGCTGCTGGGGCAACATCAGAGGCGTCATCAGCCCTCGGATGATGACCGTAAAGACGACGATGGCCAACCAGAACTGATGCCCCAGTACGGCATACAGCCCCAGCATGGCGTTGATCATGGGCCGCAAGATGAGGACGGTCCAAATGTCGGTAATGCCCAAAGGATTCCTCCTGCTTACTTGGACTCGGACGGCGGCTCAAAAGGCCAGCCCGGCAAGGTCAAGCCGGTTTCCGCCTCCAGGGCCTGGACTTGCCCGTTCATGAGGGCGATGTAGAGGGTGTCTCCGGCGACAACGGGAGTCGTCAGGACCCCTGCCGTCGGCAGGCCGCCGGGCCAGGTCCAGCGTCGCTCCCCTTCTTCAACGGCAACTACATATCCCGATTCGGTCGCCACGATGATATACCCCCCGGCCTGAACGGGACCGGCGCGGAGCACATTCTTTTTGCCGTCAATTTCGTGGCTGTCGTAAGGGTAGGGCGGGATCACCTCCCCCGTGGCCGGGTCCAGGGCATACAGTTTACCGTCCAGAGAGGTGACGTAAAGCCTCCCATCCGCCATGAGCGGCTCCGACCATATCCAGTTGCCCGCCTGGAAGTGGAAACCGTCCAACAGTGTGCCTGTTTCGGCGTCCAGGGCATAAACCTGCCCGTCAAAGGCTCCTACGTAGAGAGTCCCATCGTGCCACAGAGGACGCGCAGCCATCGCCCCGCCCACTTGGGTCTTCCACAAAACCCGTCCACTCTGCGCATCCAGGCAGTAGACGAAATGGTCCATCCCGGCCACATACACCCGTCCTTCTCTGACCAAGGGGGAAGCCCAGATCGCTTCCTCGCTCCGAAAAGAAAAGGTGGTGCTTTCCCGCCGGGCTTGCACGTCCACGGCATGGAGGATGCCGTCGGAGGAGCCAAAGTAGACCATGCCTTCGGCGTAGGCCGGCGCGCCGATGATGAGGGATGCGGCCGGGACGTGCCACAGCTCCTCACCGGTTTCGGGGTCAAAGGCGTAAAGCCCCGCCGTGTCTTTGCCGTCCTCGGCAAAGCCCACGAAGGCCAGACCGCCGCCCAGCGTCACCGGACTCCAATAGACAACCCCCCTGGTCTCCTCCTGCGGGACAAAGGTTCCTTTCTGCCGGCCGGTTTCCGCATCCAAGATAAAGACCTTTTGGGGGATGCCGCTGATGACATAGACGTTGCCTTCGGCAACGGTCAGGCCGGGCCAGTTCTGGGCCACCGGCGCAGAGCCACACGATGCCAGGACCGTACCCAGCAAGAGCAGCCCCACCACGGTTGCCGCCACACGACTCCAATGGGTCAAAATCATGGCCTCCTTCGCAAGATGTCTCAAGGTACGGGATCGTACCCGCCGGGGTTGAAGGGGTTGCACCTGGCGATCCGTTTGACCGCCATCCAGCCGCCTTTGATCGCCCCGTACTTGCTGACGGCTTCGTAGCCATAGTGGGAACAGGAAGGCGTGAATCGGCAGGTCGGCGGCAGCACCTTGGAAAAGGTAAGCTGATAGAGACGGATCAACCCCATTAGTAGATATTTCATCCCTACTCCACCTGTGGTTTGGTCAAGCCCGCCCGCTGCAATAAGCTCCCCACCGCCCCGTCAATTTGTCGGAACGACGCCTCCCGGATGGGGCGACGGGCAATGAACACTACATCCCACCCCTGGGCGATCTCCCCCCGCCGATGCCGCAAGCGCACCGCTTCGCGCACCCGCCGCTTGATCCGATTGCGCACGGTGGCTTTGCCCAATCGCTTGCTCACGACAAACCCAAAACGGCTATGTTGCAGACCGTTGGGCAGGAACGAGATCACCAATAGGGGATGGTGCAGGGTATGCCCGTGGCGGCGGAGGTGTTGAAAATCCGCATTCGCCTTGAGGCGGTACTTGCTACGCATCACACAACCGGCCCGCGGTCAATCGCGTGCCAGTGACCCGGCGGGGTTTACACCGTCAGGCGGTAGCGACCCTTCAACCGTCGGGCCTTGAGGACTTTGCGCCCTCCTTTGGTTTTCATCCGCGCCCGAAAGCCGTGCACGCGTTTGCGCCGTCGGACTTTGGGCTGCCACGTTCGCTTTGGCATATTTCTCCCTCACCTGTCAGATTCGCAGCCAGGGATTATACCCCCTTTTGGCCCGATCTGCAAATTTGGTGGACGCTCTGCCGCTACCGCCCCTGCTTGCACAAGTGCAAGACTACGGTTGAAGCCCACGGGCCGTCGGCCGACCGGCGGCGGCCCCACGAGGGCGATCCCGGCCCTCACACGATCACGCCCACGTCCCGTGCACCGCGATCTTCCGGCATGGGCCGAGATCGTGTGAGCTTAAGCCAACACCCTGCCGGTTTTTGACGAAAGCCCGCTTCTGGATTAGAATAAGGTGCTTTGCGCAGCCCCGCCTGCGCCTGACGATTTCACCGGTGGGAGATGCAGAATGGAACGTATTGAACTGAGAGCACAAACCCGTACCGTCCGGGGCAAACAGGTCAAGCAGCTACGGGCCGCGGGCTGGGTACCGGCGGTCCTCTTTGGCGCAGATATACCTTCCCAACCCATCCAAATCGAAGAACGTGTACTCAACCGCGCCCTGAACCGGGCCAGCGCGACCTCTTTGATCAACCTCTTTGTAGACGATGCCGACAAACCCCACGTCGTCCTCATCCGCGAAGTGCAACGCGATGTCCTGAGCAACCGCCTGCTGCACGTGGATTTCTACCGGGTGCGTCTGGACCACAAAGTCAAAACCACCCTTCCCTTGGAGATCGTCGGCGAGACGCCCCTGGTCAAGACCAGTGGCGCAGTCCTGAACCACGCCCTGACCCACGTAGAAATCGAATGCTTGCCCGGAGACCTGATCGACTCGATCCCGGTGGACATCTCAACCCTCAAAGACCTGGATGATTTTATCACCGTCGGCGACCTCTCCGTCCCGGAAGGGATCACCATCCTGACCGACCCGGAATCTGTGGTCGTGAGCCTGATGGTGCCCAGAGCAATCGCCGCTGCTTTGGCGGCCACCGAGACCGCCGAAGGCAAGGAGGAGGAATCTCCTCCGGAGGAAGAGGGCTGATTCGGCAGCACCTTTTTGCGAAGGATCGTGTCAACGACGTTGACGTGATCCTTTTTTCTTTTTCACGGGCCGAGTATGGAAATTGCCGTTGCCATCACCGGCGCGTCGGGCGTCATCATCGGCGTTCGCCTTGTTGAAGAGCTGGCCGCCCAGGGAATCCACCGGATCCACCTGATAATCTCCACAGGGGCGAAGGAGGTGTTGGCCCATGAGATCGGTTCGCTTCCGCCGCTGCCCGCCGATTACCGCTGGGCAGCCGAGGACCTGACCGCACCTATCGCCAGTTCCTCCCGCGCCCCCCAGGCCGCGGTCATCGCTCCCTGCTCCATGAAAACCCTATCGGCCATCGCCCAAGGCTACAGCAGTGACCTCATCGGGCGCGTCGCCGACGCCATGCTCCGCCTGAACCGCCCTCTGGTGTTGATGCCCCGCGAGACACCCCTTTCTCTACCGGCCATAGAAAATATGCGCCGGGCCAAACTGGCCGGGGCCATCATCCTCCCGCCGGTGGCCGCCTACTACCACCACCCCCAAACCGTAGACGATATGACCGATTTCTTCGTGGGCAAAGCCCTGGACGCACTGGGGCTGCCCCACAACCTGTACCGTCGTTGGGGAGGGAGAAAATGAATTTGCGAGATTTTCTGGCATGGGCGGAGGCGGAAGGTCGCCTGATCACCGTCGAGCAAGCGATCGACCCCCACCTGGAGATCGCGCGGTTGATCCATGCCCACGATGGCGACCCTCTGCTGTTTACCGATCCACGACGCCCCGGCTGGAGGCTTGTCTCCGGCGTTTGCGCCCGCCGCGAACACTTTGCCTGGGCGCTGGGCTGTGACCCGCCGGGCATTGTCCCTCGCCTGATCGCCGCGTTGGAAAACCCCCTCCCACCGCCTCTGATAGAGCCGGAAACGGCCCCGTGCCAACAGGTCATCATCCCCGAACCGGACCTGAACCGCCTGCCGATCTTGAAACATTTGCCCGGCGACGGCGGCCCCTATATCACCGCCGCCATCGCCATCATCCGCGACCCCGACCACGGCCGCAACGCCAGCTTCCATCGGTTGATGCAGATCGGCCCCCGGCGGTTTACGGCCCGCATCGTCGAAGGACGGGGCACGGACACCGCCCTGCGCAAAGCCCTCGCCCAGGGCCGCGATCTGGAAGTCGCCATCTGTCTGGGCGCGCCCATCCATGTCCTGCTGGCCGCCTCCATGAGTCCTGCACCGGGAGTAGACGAACTCGCCATCGCCCAGGCCCTGGCTCCCACCCCCCTGGTCCGTTGCCGCACCGTAGATCTGGAGGTCCCGGCAGAGTGCGAAGTCGTCTTGGAAGGCCGCATCACGGGGCAACTGGCCGACGAAGGGCCTTTCATTGACCTGACCGAAACGTGGGACATCGTCCGGCAGCAACCGGTTGTCGTCATTGATTGCCTTACCCATCGTCGCCGCCCCATTTACCACGCCCTCCTGCCCGGCGGCCTGGAACACAAACTGCTGATGGGCTTACCCCGCGAGCCGACCATCTTCCGGGCGGTGAACCAAGTTGCCGACTGCCGGGCCGTGAGCATCACACCCGGCGGGATGAGCTGGCTCCACGCCGTGGTCCAGATCGCCAAGCACGGCCCCGACGACGGACGGCGGGCGGCGGAGGCCGCCTTCCGTGGGCACGGTTCCCTCAAACATGTGGTCGTCGTGGACGAAGACGTAGACCCCTTTGATCCGACAGCGGTTGAATGGGCTATCGCCACCCGTTTTCAGGCCGACCGAGACCTGCTGATCTGGAAAGATCGGCCGGCCAGCAGCCTAGACCCTTCCGCCAAACTGCGACCGGGGCGCAAAGCACGCTCGGCCAAGATGGGATTGGATGCCACCATCCCATGGACCGATGCCCAGGGCAACCCCTTGAGCCGAGCACAGCGGGCTGCCTTTCGCAAAGTGCGTTACGAATAGCAGACCGTGGCCCACGCCGAACGAAAAATCTATTCCCCGGAAAGGCAGCTTGCCTTTTCCAACGGTTTATGTTATGATGAGCAGGCCGGATAGTGCCCGGCGCGGTGTCGGTTTGTCGCCCCCGTGCTCTTGTTCCATGTGGCCGTAATCTATCTACGGCGGGTAGATGAAGATTTTTGCAGTTTGGGGAATTCCGTACGATCTCCTGAGAAAGGCAGGTAATGTCGAGCAACGCCTGGCAGATTTATGAAAGAATCCGACACCTGGCTCCCGAATTTGCACACTTTGTGCGGCGAGCGGCGGCTCAAGCACACAACGAGGCCGAGTTTGAACGCCGGGTAGGCAACGAAATCGAGCGGCTGGCGAAGCAGTTGGGTGTGGATCTGCTCCTCCGTGAGCAGTACACTTTGGCCACCGGCCGCGCCGATGCGGTCTATAACCGCTTCATCATTGAATACGAGCCACCGGGATCATTGCGCCACAACCTGAGCCACGGCCATACCGCCCATGCCGTACAACAGGTCAAGGATTACATCATCGGCTTGGCAAAGGAAGAACGCCACGACCGCGACCGTCTTTTGGGCGTAGCCTTTGACGGTCGCTACTTCATTTTCGTGCGCTATCACGAAGGCCATTGGGTGCTGGAGGAGCCGTTGGAGGTCACCTCTGCTTCTTGTGAGCGTTTCCTGCGCTCGCTTTTCTCCCTCTCGTCCGGCCGCGCGCTCATCCCCGAAAACCTGGTCGAGGACTTTGGTAATCAGAACATTCTCAGCCACCAAGTGGCCCGCGCCCTTTATGACGCGCTGGACGGCCACGCCGATGACCTGACCGCCCGCCTCTTTGAGCAATGGAAGCTGTTTTTTGGCGAAACCGCCGGCGCCGATGCTGCAGCCGGTGCACTGAAACACAAAAAAGAACTGCACGCCTTTGCCCGTGGCATGGGGTTGCGCGGGCCGCAAGTGGACATGCCGCGTTTACTCTTTGCCCTGCACACCTATTTCTCCTTCCTCGTCAAAAACATTGCTCGGCTGGTGCTACAAGCATACGCCGGTGGCGGGCTGGGCACAACCCCGTTGACCACCATCGCCAATCTGGAAGGCGAGGCCCTGCGCCGAGAATTGCGTAACCTGGAGAGCGGTGGTCTATTCCGCACCCTGGGCATCAAAAACCTGCTGGAAGGCGACTTTTTCTCCTGGTACTTGGACGCCTGGAACGCCGAAATTGAAACCGCTTTGCGTCAGGTATTGGCTCGCCTGGCCGACTACAACCCGGTGACCGTGCGGGATGACCCCCACAGCGCCCGCGACCTGCTGAAGAAACTTTACCACTACCTGCTACCGCGCGACATCCGCCACGACCTGGGCGAGTTTTACACCCCCGACTGGCTGGCCGAACGATTGCTCACCCAACTAGGCGAGCCGCTTTTCCAGATGCCCAGGCCCGGCACCCGCATTCCCGCACCCAACAAGCGGCTGCTCGACCCGGCCTGTGGCTCCGGCACCTTTCTCATCCTGGCCGCCCGCGCCTTGAAGGCCAACTGCTTCCGGGCCGGCTTGGCCGAAGCCGAGACGCTGGAGATTTTGCTGAACAACCTGGCCGGCATCGACCTCAACCCGCTGGCGGTAATGGCCGCCCGCGTCAACTTTTTGTTGGCCGTCGCCGATCTGCTGCCCTACCGACGCGGCGAAGTGGAAATCCCGGTCTATCTGGCCGACAGCATCCTTACCCCGGCCCGCGGCCAAGACATTTTCACTCAAAACCGCCGCATCCTGGAGACCGCCGTCGGGCCGCTGCCCGTGCCCGAGGTGATCGGCAGCCGCGTCACAATGGAACGCCTGACCACCCTGCTGGAAGAATACGTGACCGGCGATTTCGCAACCGACGCCTTTGTGGCACGTTGCAAGAAGGAAATTCCCGATCTCGGCGATGCCGAACATGCCGACGCCGTGCTGACCGAACTCTATGAAAAACTGCGCAGCCTGCACCGGCAGGGATTGGACGGCATCTGGGCGCGGGTGCTCAAAAACGCCTTCATGCCGCTCTTCTTGGAGCCGTTCGACTATGTAGTCGGCAACCCGCCCTGGATCAACTGGGAGAGCTTGCCCCGCGCCTATCGCGAACAAGTTGCTCCCTTGTGGAGAGATTACGGTCTGTTCCAGCACAAAGGCTTTGATGCCATTCTGGGCAAGGCAAAGGATGACATTTCTGCTCTAATGACCTATGTAGCCGCCGACCGCTTCCTGAAAGACGGCGGCAAACTGGCCTTTGTCATCACCCAAAGCGTGTGGAAAACCGCCGGGGGCGGGCAAGGTTTCCGCCGCTTCCGCCTGGGCCAAAACGGCCCCCACCTGCGGGTGCTGCACGTGGACGACCTGAGCAGCCTGCAGATCTTCGAAGGGGCCAGCACCCGCACCAGCGTCTTTGTCTTGCAAAAGGGAAAACCCACCCGCTACCCCGTGCCCTATACCTACTGGAAAAAGACGACCCGTGGCAAGGGGTTGGATTACGACAGCACCCTGGACGAAGTGCTGGAGCAAACCAAACGGCTGCACTTTGAGGCCGCGCCGGTGGACGCCAGGGACCCGACCAGTGCCTGGCTGACCGCGCGCCGCAAGGCCCTGGATGCCGTGCGCAAGGTGTTGGGGCCATCCGAATACCGGGCACGGGCAGGGGTGACCACCTGGGCCAACGCGGTGTACTGGCTGGAGATCCTGGCCGAACGCCCGGACGGGCTGGTGGTGGCGCGCAACGTAACCGAGGGGGCCAAACGCAAAGTGGAGGCGGTTACGGTGGAATTGGAACCGGACCTGATTTACCCCCTGCTGCGCGGCCGGGACGTGCGCCGCTGGCAGGCTGAACCAACCTACCACATTTTGCTCACTCATTGGGAAGGCGACCGATTGAACGCCATTCCGGAAAAGGAGATGCAGCATCGCTACCCCAAAACCTGGGCCTATCTCAAACGCTTCGAAAAGCCCCTGCGAGAGCGTTCCGGCTTCAAGCGTTACTTCACCCGCAAACAAAAGGGACGGGTGGTCGAGACCGGGCCGTTCTATTCCATGTTCAACGTCGGCGATTACACCTTTGCCCCGTGGAAGGTGGTGTGGCCTAATATGGGCAATCGGATCGATGCCTCTGTCATCTCTTTAGTGGGTGGCAAACCTGTTATTCCCCAACACATTATTTCACTTGTCCCATTAGACGACGAAGCGGAAGCGTATCATGTTGCTGCGCTTGTCAATTCGGTACCATTCCAGTTCGCAGCACATGCCTATTCCCAATCTGGTGGTAAAAGTTTTGGCACACCTCATATCCTTGAAAACATCCGAATTCCGAGGTTTAATCCTGACGATGCTAACCATATTGCATTGTCCCAACTCTCCCGTCGCGCCCACGCCCTGGCCCCGGCGGCCTACGCCGGTGACAAGACGGCGCAAGCCGAACTGCGTCGGGTGGAAGCCGAAATCGACCGCGCGGCGGCCCGTCTCTGGGGCCTGACCGACGCGGAACTCAAAGATATTCAGCTCAATCTGAAGGAGCTGAAAGGGTGATGCTATGTTAGAGCGCATTGTTCTGAAAGGCTACAAATCCATTGAACAAGCCGACATCGCTCTACGCCCGATCAATGTGCTCATCGGGGCCAATGGGGCCGGCAAGTCCAACTTCATCAGTCTATTCCAATTCATGAACCGTATAGTCAACCGGGGTATGCAAACCTATGTGGCCCAGGCCGGCGGGGCCGACCAGATTCTTTACTACGGCAGCAAAATCACCGAGCGGTTAGCCATTGAACTCTGGTTTGTACAGAAAAACAATCTGGCCAACGGTTACGAATGCACCTTGCTTCCCACCGCGGATGATCTGCTGGTTTTTGAAGATGAGGCAGTATATTTCCACAATCGCAACCTGTATGATCGTCCCTATGTGAGCGAACGATCCTTGCGGGTGCACAACGAAACCCTCCTGATGGACTGGAAACAGAGTGGGGATCGCGTGGCCTATTACGTTCTATCCGCTCTGAATTCCTGGCAACTGTACCACTTTCACGACACCGGCGCGTCGGCCAAAGTCAAACAAACCGGGGACATTCATGACAATCTCTTTTTGCGCCCGGATGCAGCCAACCTGGCCGCCTATCTGTACCTGTTGCGAGAAAAACAGGAAGCTTACTATCGCAACATCGTGGAGACCGTTCGTCTGGCCGCTCCTTTTTTTGGCGATTTCGTGTTGCGTCCTTCACCTTTCAACCCGGACAAAATCCGCCTGGAATGGCAAGAGCGCGGTTCCGACGTGCTCTTTGGCCCCCACGCGCTCTCCGACGGCACGCTACGCTTTATTTGCCTCACTACGCTCTTTTTGCAGCCGCCGGAACAACTGCCGGCGACCATCGTGCTGGATGAACCTGAGCTGGGGCTTCATCCTTACGCCATTTCTCTGTTGGCCGATATGGTGCGCAGTGCGACGCAACACACCCAGGTTATTCTGGTAACCCAATCTGTCACGTTGGTCAACCAATTTGGTCCCGAAGACATTCTGGTTGTGGACCGGCTACAAGGGGAATCGGTTTTCCGGCGACTTGGTGAGGAAGAAATGGCGGCGTGGCTGGAGGACTATGGCCTGGGTGATTTGTGGGAGAAAAATTTGCTGGGAGGGCGTCCGGCGCTATGAAAAAGGTGCTCGTGTACGTCGAAGGGCAGACTGAGGAGACCTTGCAGTATTGGTTAGGGGAGTAAAACCATGCCGGATCCTTTTCAACCCAAAGGAGAAAGCACGAAATTGCCCGATCCCCAATTCTCACCCCTAGATTCCCTCGGTCCCACCTGGGCCGAGATTGACCTGGATGCCATTGCCTTCAA
>Ga0256914_1002765_pt1 | contig 14418 bp, 16 predicted proteins | sample HulkmetaG_FD_191571 | JGI IMG/M metagenome (GOLD analysis project Ga0256914, IMG submission 191571) | Hydrothermal chimney microbial communities from Main Endeavour vent field at the Juan de Fuca Ridge, Pacific Ocean - Hulk | ecosystem: Environmental > Aquatic > Marine > Hydrothermal vents ... | reverse complement strand
TGATAAAGGACAAAATGAATTAGCTGAACAGTTTTTGGACTCAATGAGTAGTACCTTTGGAAAAAGTCAAGATATATATGAACTCTATTATAAATTAGACCCAAAAAATAAAAAAAAATAAAAAAAAATAAAAAAAAATAAAAAAAAATAAAAAAAGAATAAAATGAGAATAGATTATAAATTAGATGGTTATAGCTATATAACCGATGATACTTCCTCTATTAGTGAGGAGACACTGTTTTTATTAACGGTTCAAAACCAAAAATATTTTGAAAAACTTAAGATTAAACCCTCTTTTATTACTCCTAGAAATCTTATATCTAAATGGGGTTTGACCTCTATTAAAGCTGTTGGTGTGACAGGAACTAATGGTAAGACTACAGTTACAGCAGCTATTTACTCTTTTTTGCTTGATTTGGGCAAAAAAGTTGCTTTGCAAGGAACTAGAGGATTTTTTGTAAATGAACAGAGACTAGAAGAGAAGATTATGACAACTCCTTCTATATTAGAAACTCTATATCATATGAAATTAGCAAAAGATAGAGAGTGTCATTTTTTTATTATGGAGGTTAGCTCCCATGCTATCGACCAAAATAGAATAGAGGGTATAGATTTTGCTCTAAAAATTCATACTAATGTAACTAGCGACCATCTCGATTATCATAAAACAGTAGAAGAGTATAGAGCAGTTAAAAGTAGATTTTTTGCAGATGAGTCTCCTAAACTTCTAAATAAAGATGATATAAAAAATATTACATATAATCCCAAAAATGCTCAAAGTTATGGTATAGATGAACCTGCAACATTTAAAGTTCAAGCTTTTTCTCTTAGAGATGGTATTACAGCAGGGATAAAACATTTACAAAAAGAGGCAACAGTAAGCTCTCCTATGGTTGGATTATTTAATCTATATAATCTAATGTCTGCAATTGGTGCAACTGTTATACTTACAGGTGAAGATATTAAAGATGTTTGTATGGTAGTTGAAAACTTTGCAGGAGTAGCAGGGCGAATGGAAGTAGTAAGTACAAATCCATTGGTAATAGTTGATTTCGCACATACAGATGATGGTATGATACAAGTTCTTGATAGTATGAAAGATAGAGATATATCTGTAGTTTTTGGAGCAGGTGGAGATAGAGATAAGACTAAAAGAGCTAGAATGGGGGCAGTAGCATCCAAATTTGCTAAAAAAGTATATGTTACGAGTGATAATCCTAGAAGCGAAGACCCAGCAGAAATTATCAAAGATATATTATCAGGAATTAAAGACCAATCATATACTAGAGCTATGGTAGATAGGGCTTTTGCTATTCAAGAGGCACTAAAAGAGTTACAGAATGATGAAGTATTAATGATTTTGGGTAAAGGTGATGAAGATTATATGGAGATAAATGGGAAAAAAATTCATTTTGATGATAGAGAGATAGTTAGATTATTAATAAATTAAATGAGACAAGGTATAAAGCTTGTCTTTATTATTAATATTTTTTATTTTTATAGAAACTTAGCTACCTCTTTAGCATGATAGCTAATAATTATATCTGCACCTGCTCGTTTAAATCCTATCATAGTCTCCATCAAAACTCTATTATAATCAATTACTCCAGCTTTTTCGGCCATTTTTAGCATACTATACTCACCACTTACATTATATACAGCTAATGGTAATGAAGAGTTCTCTTTAATATCTCTGACTATATCCAAATATGCAAGTGCTGGTTTGACCATTAAAATATCAGCACCCTCTTTTTCATCTGCCAAGCTCTCCAAAATTGCCTCTTTACGATTAGCAGGGTTCATTTGATAGCTTTGTCTATCTCCAAAACTAGGACTACTCTCTGCTACATCTCTAAATGGTCCATAATAGGCACTTGCAAATTTGGTGGAGTAACTCATAATAGGAATATGAGAATATCCCACCCTATCAAGCCCATTACGAATAGATGTAATCATACCATCCATCATTCCACTAGGAGCTATCATATCAGCTCCTGCTTTGGCATGAACTACAGCCTGTTTTGCTAAATTATCTAGTGTAATATCATTATCAACTGTCTCTAAAATTGGGTCAAATATACCACAATGACCATGGTCTGTATATTCACAAAAACATAAATCAGTTATCACGAACATATCAGGATGTGCCTCTTTGATAGCTCTAATACTGGAAGCTATAATTCCATGCTCACACATTGCATCACTTCCTACACTATCTTTTATATCAGGGATACCAAATAACAAAATAGAATAAATTCCTAAATCTTTTAGACTCTCACACTCTTTTATCACCTCATCAACACTCATCTGAAAAACACCAGGCATTGAGTCAACCTCATTTTTAATCCCATCTCCACTTCGTATAAATAGTGGATATATAAAATCATTAACACTTAAATGTGTCTCTTGTAGTAAATCTCTTAGTACGGGATTGAGTCTTTTTCGTCTAAATCTAGCAAACATTGTTTATCCTTTTATTAAATTGCCAAATTTTATCATAAAGTGATATAATTTTGCCCATGAGACAAATTGAAATTTCCAAAGTTGCAAAACTTCCTACCAAATACGGTACATTTAATATTCAAGCATTTAAAGAGGGATGTAAAGAGCATCTAGCTATATTTACGGAAAATCTAAATGATACCCCTATTGTTCGAGTACACTCAGAGTGTCTAACAGGTGATGCCCTAAATTCCAAAAAATGTGATTGTGGGGAGCAATTAGTATATGCACAAGAACTTATAGGCTTGAAAGGTGGGATGATAATCTACCACCGTCAAGAGGGACGAAATATAGGATTACTGGGTAAAGTAAATGCTTATGCTTTGCAAGATACAGGGCTAGACACCGTCGAGGCTAATCATCAATTAGGCTTCAGAGCTGATGAGAGAACTTATGAGATAGTTGAGTATATATTGAACTATTTTGGAATTAAAAAGATAAAACTATTAACTAATAATCCTTCTAAAATAGAATCTCTTAAAAATATAGATATAGTAGAAAGAATTCCTATCCAAATAAAAGCTAATCCTTATAATGAAAACTATTTAAAAGTTAAAAAAGAACAGTTAGGACACCTACTTTAAAATGAAAAATGAGAAATTTGATAAGTTTTGTTCTCTTTTATTGGAGTGGAATGCTATACATAATCTAACAGGTGCAAAAACTCGTAGTGAGATATTTGCAAATATTGAAGACTCTATATATCCTACTAACTTTATAGATGAACCATCTTCTATACTTGATGTAGGAACTGGTGCTGGATTTCCAGGATTGATATTGGCCATAGCTTATCCTAATACCAAAGTAGTACTTTGTGAACCACGAAATAAGAGAGCTTCATTTTTAAAATTTGTAGCTATAGAGTTAGAGTTAAATAATATTAGTGTAATAAGAAAACGAGTAGAGGAGTATAGTGATAAACCATTTGAACTTATCTCTTCTCGTGCAGTTACTAATACGAAGATATTACTAGATTTAACCCATCATCTACAAAATAGTAATACTAAATATCTCTTTTTTAAAGGCGAAAAGCTACTTGATGAATTAGAGATTATAGATACACAAATGGATTATGATATAATCACTCAAGGTAAACGAAATTACTTATATATTAAAGAGGTTAATAATGATACTTAGATTGATTATTTTTGCTATTATTGGTGCTGTAATTTATAGATTTTTGGGTGGGAAACTTCCTTTTATAGATAAGACTAAGCCATCTAAAGAGAAATGTAAAGATGATGATTTTACAAAAGTTGCTCCTACTTCAAAATGTACTATATGTGGTACATATATGACTGAAGATGATGCTATCATATATCAAAAAAAATCCTACTGCTCCAAAGAGTGTTTGGAGAAAGCTCAAAAAAGATAATAGATGATAATATTTGGTCATCCTTGGGTTAAATCACCAAACTTCTATAAAGTAGAAACTATAAAAGATATTCAGAGTACCCCACCCAATAGTATAGTGTGGCTATCTCCTTTATGCTACTCTATAGATATAGCAAAATATTGTCAAAAGAATTTAGTTCCTTTTGCTATAGATATAGACTCTATCAAAGATAGTATATTTGCTAATATTTTAGGAGCAAAATATATTATATGTTCTACTACTTTAGCCAAAGAGATTATGCCTATAGCTCAAAATTATCTATTTGATACACAAGTATTAGCTACTATTTTAAAAGAGAGTGAGATTGAAGATATGGCTAAATTTGGAGTTGATGGTGTTATTCTAAAAAAATTATAAAAGGTATATTTATGGAAACAAGATTAAATGTTATTGACCTATTTTTAAAACTATTGAGTGCAAAATCTATTACACCTGATGATGGTGGACTTTTGAGTTATATCGAAGAGTATTTATCAGATTTTGAAGCTACTTGGATTAATGAGGGAGGAGTTAAAAATCTATTTTTGACTAAAAAATTTTCAAAGGGTAAACATCTCTGTTTTGCAGGTCATGTAGATGTAGTTCCAGCAGGTGATGGATGGGAAACAAATCCTTTTGTACCTATGATAAAAGATGGATACATTTATGCTAGAGGTACACAAGATATGAAAAGTGGAGTAGCCTCTTTTGTTCAAGCTGTTCGTGATACAAAAGAGTTCAATGGAAGATTATCTCTACTTTTAACCTCTGATGAAGAGGGAGATGGTACTTATGGAACACAAATTGTATTAAAATATTTACAAAAAATAAATCTATTACCTGATTATTGCATAATTGCTGAACCTACTTGTGAAGAGGTTTTTGGTGATGCTATAAAAATAGGACGAAGAGGTTCTATTAATGGGTATCTTAAACTAAAAGGTCAACAAGGTCATGCTGCATATCCTGAAAAATCTATCAATCCTGTACATGATATAGCCTCAATTTTGGGATATATTGCAGGACATAATTTAGATAATGGAGATGATAATTTCGCTCCTAGTAAATTAGTTATTACGGATATTAGAGCAGGTATGGAGGTTACTAATGTAACTCCTCATGAACTTAATATGATGTTCAATGTACGAAACTCTACCAAAACGACAAAAGAGAGTGTAGAAGCATATATACATAAAGTATTTGATGGATTAGAGTATGATTTAAATTTACAACAAGGCTCATACCCATTTGTAACCAATCACAACTCATTAATAGTAAATAAACTTAGAGATACGATACGAGAAGTAACAGGGGTTAAGAGTAAACTTTCTACAGCAGGAGGTACTAGTGATGGACGACATATCGCCCCTTATGGGATAGAAGTTGTAGAGTTTGGTGTCATCAATGATAGAATTCATGGTATAAATGAGAGAACAACCATAAAAGAAGTGGAGAGTCTTTATAAAGTTTTTGTTAAGATGTTAGAAAGATTGTAAAGGAAATAGAATGATAAAGAGACCCAAACAAGAAGACAATGATATTGTAAAAGCTATAAAAAGTAGGATTGAAGAGTTACTAAAGAGCTATCATATCCGTAAAGAAGATTTGAAATGGACTGATGAAGAGTGGGAAATAGGTGAAATCCAAGAAGAGTTAGAGGGATATACTAAAGAGATAAAAAAACTTAAACTCAAAATACATGAATATCAAGATAAATAAGAGAATTATTTTTCCTATTTAATATAAATATATTTTACTATTGTTATTTATTATATTTCTTAATAGCTTCTAACTTAATTTGATTGAGAATAATTATTATCTTTTTTTTATTAAATTACAAAATATCATCAGTTTTAATTGTATTTTTTTTCAAAAAGTGCTACTATGATATTTATTAGTATAAATTATATTATTATATAATAGATATTTAATATATAGTAATAATAATTATAAACTAAATTAATAGGAGAAAACATGAAATTAGGTTTTTTAGTTGATTTAAATCTTTGCATGGGATGCAAAGGTTGCGAGATTGCCTGTAAAGTTGAAAATGAAGTGCCATTAAGCTCATGGCGTTTGCGTGTAAAATATATTGATATTGGTACTTTTCCTGATACTAGTAGATCTTTTACACCTTTGAGATGTAATCATTGTGAAAATGCACCATGTGAGAGAATATGTCCTGTATCTGCGTTACATTATCTTGATAATGGTATTGTCAATATTGATAGTAGTAGATGTATTGGTTGTGCTGGTTGTATGATGGCTTGTCCTTATGGAGCTATTTATATGGACCCAGAGACCAATACAGCAGATAAATGTACATATTGTGCTCATAGAGTAGAGAGTGGTATGATGCCAGCATGTGTTGTTGCTTGTCCTGTTCAAGCAAATATTTTTGGTGATGTAGAAGATGAAACTTCACATATATCAAGATATATTATGGAACATCAAGGTGGTGTCCAAGTAAGAAAACCTGAGAAAAATACTAATCCAAAACATTATTATGTAGGTGGTGGTAATCAAACCCTTAATCCTTTAGCTCATGAAAGAATTGAAGGTTATGGATTATTTAATAATATTACTCATCTCAAACATATAGGTGACCCAAATCACTCAATTTTAGATAGATTTACAGGAACTATTTGGGGTCATGAGCATCTTGATAATAAAAGTTTTATAGATATGTCAAATGGTAATAATCATAAATTACATGAAAAGGGAGGAGACCACTAATGGAACATTCTGTTATAGAAGCAACCAAGTCTGTTGTAACACTTGATGTTGCACTTCCAGGGATTATTTGGGGTTGGATGATTACCTCAAATATGTGGGCAAAAAGTATCGGTACAGGTGTTATACTTGTAGGTGCTTTTCTAATATATAGACATAAAAGAGAGGAACTTAGTGGACTTAGATGGAAGATGCCACTAATCTCGTTTATATTTTTAAATATCTTCTTACTATTTACTCTGCTTGATTTACATCAACCACTTAGAATGATTAATATATTTATTCATCCTCATTGGACAAGTGCAATTACTGTTGGTGCATGGATGGCTTCACTATTTACGCTACTTATTACTATTATAATGCTTATTGGTTTCTTTGATGCTCATCCTGATATACGAAGACACTGTCTTTTGGCTAAAGCATGTAGAGGCATGAGTGGATTTTATGAAAAGATTTTTCCATTTGTAGTATTTTTGGCTATTCCAGTTACACTTTATACTGCTATTATTATGGCAGAGAGTAGTGCTAGAGAGTTATGGCAAGCACCAACAGAGTTAACACAGATGTTACTTGCTGCATTTATGGTAGGCTCTGCTTCGCTTATTCTTATCTCTGAGAATTGGAGCAAAGAGGCAAAAAGAGATTTAGCATTAGTTTTAGCAATTTCTGTATTTTTCTCATTTATAATGTATATGGGTGAGTATTTCTTCTCATTTAAATCAGCTGAAGCAGAAGCTACTTTAGAGTTCGTCCATTCGGGTGGAGAGTATAATATTCAGTTCTGGAGTGCTATGATTTTAGGATATATTATCCCATTTTTTATTGCTATTGGAAACTTAAAAGAAGAGAATAGAACACTTATTAAATTTGCAGCCGTTACTACGCTTATTGGGTTATACCTTGCAAAAGATGTATGGCTTAAAATTCCACAAATGTTATCATTGAGTTAAGGAGATAAATATGGTTAAGAAAATGAATAAGAGAGAACCTTCTTTCTTCGAGAGTAGAAGAACCTTTCTAAAAGGAACAGCATATACAGTTGCAGGAGCAACTATAGCTAAAGGTGTATTTAATACTATCGTTGATACACCTGCAATGGCTGAAGATACAAAGTTCACAGCAACACCACAGAGTCTCTCTTTCTATCCATCTCTTGAAGAGTGGGATAGCTTTACAGAACTTGATGGTACTGATTGGAAAAGAGGTGGAGTTAGCAGAAATGGTATAAAGAGTGATGCAAATCCAGATGGAATAAAAGCTACTGAGTATATGCTTGTTCCTACTGTATGTTCTAACTGTGAAGCAGCTTGTGGATTAACTGCTTGGGTTGATATTGGAGAGTATAAAAAATCAAAAAATCCTAAAGACCTTAAAGTTCGTAAATATATGGGTAATCCACTTCATGCAGGTAGTAGAGGTAGAAACTGTGCCAAAGGATATGCAGTTAAATCTCAAATGTATGACCCCGATAGAATTCCTTTTCCTTTAAAAAGAGCACCTGGAAGCAAAAGGGGTGAGGGTAAATGGATTAGAAGTAGCTGGGATGAGGCTATGAAAGAGATTGGTACAAAAATGTATGACACCTTAAAAAAAGGTGATGAGATGTCAAGAAAACTAATTATGTATCATGTTGGACGACCAAACGAAAATGGTTTCTCTGGTAGAATTCCTCACTCTATGGGTTGTGATGGATTTGATTCACATACCAATATTTGTAGTGCTGGAGCTAGAGAAGCGACAATTCAATGGGCAAATGATGATAGAAATTCACCAGACTGGGCAAATGCTAAACTTATATTTTTACAATCAGCTCACTTGGCAGATGCAGGTCACTATTTCCAACAAGCAGCAGGACATATTAGTGATGCCAAAAGAAAAGGTGCAAAAGTTATTGTTATGGACCCTAGACTCTCTAACTCTGCTGGTGTAGCTGACCTTTGGGTTCCAATATGGCCTGGAACTGAAGCTGCGTTATATCTCTATCTTGCAAATAGAATTCTAAATGAAAAAGATATTAATGGTAATGATTTAGTTGCTCATGAACATGTCAAAAACTGGTTTAACTGGGATAGACTAATGGCAAACAAAGAGTATCTAGCTTATTTAGTCAAACAAGGTTATATCAAATCAGTACCAGAAGGTGATAGCTACGAAGATTTCATTAAAATGATTGCTGAAATGTACTCTCCATATACACTTGATTTTGTTGTAAAAGAGTGTAGAGTAGAGGCTAGAATAGTTGAAAAACTTTATGAAATGTTTATAGATGCAGGAGACAAGATAGCCACTTATATCTGGAGAGCTGGAACTATTGGTCACCGTGGTGGTTGGATGAATGGACGAGCTGGTTTCTTGTCTATCGCACTAAGAGGAGCATTATCTGGTGATGTTGGTAATGTGGGTATGCACCATTGGCATGAAATTTCTGTAAATGGTAGAGGTGAAGCTGCAACTGTAGCAGGTGAGAGACCTGGTAAAGTTGATGTTTGGAATGAGTTAGCATGGCCACCAGAATATCCGTTGAGTGCTTATGAGATGAGTCATATGTTACCTCACCTACTTCTTGATGATGAGTGGAGAGAGAAATGGAAAGCTAAAGGCTTAACAAATATTCCTAATAAATTAGCTGTTTGGGTTCCTAGAATGTATAATCCTGTATGGATTAATCCTGATGGATTTAGATGGATTGAAGCTCTAAAAAGAGAAGATAAAATAGAACTTAGTTTTAACTTATCTCCAACTTGGTCAGAGACAAATTGGTATTGTGATTATATTTTACCAGTTGGACTCGCAGGTGAAAGACATGACCAACATTCATCTCCAACACTTCCTGCTAGATGGACAGGATTTAGACAACCAGCTCTTAGAGTTGCATTAGAAAAAATGGGATGGAAACCTAAACACCCAGCAAGAGGAACACTAGAAGCTCATATGGCATCAGGTCTTGGTGAAGTTTGGGAAGAGGTAGAGTTTTGGGCAAACCTAATGGTTGATTATGTTGACCCTTCAGGAGAGTTAGGTATTAGAAAATATTGGGCATCAAAAGAAGACCCAACAAGAGCTGTATCTATTGCAGAGTGGTATCAAGCAGCATTTGAGTTGTTACCAAATCTTAGAAAAACAGCCAAAGCCAAATATCCTAACTCCAAATATCCTAACTATGAGCTAATTAGAGATATGGGTACATGGTTAGAAGAGGATAATATCTATAAACCTCAAGAGAGACCACTTAAAAAAGAGGGCAATAAATATATTGCTCATGGACATGAGTATGAAGAGAGTGAAATTGAAAAAGATAAATTTGGTGCATTATGGGTAGAACATAATGGTGACAAAAAATCTATAGGTGTTGAAGTTGATGGTGAAGTAAAACAAGGTTTCCATACACTAAGTAAAAAACTAGAGTTCTTCTCAGAGTGGCTATCTGAATGGAAATGGCCTGAATATGCTATTCCTATCTATCCAACTACAAAAGAACAGAGAAAGAAAATGGTTCATATTGTAACACAGGTACACCATGACTTTATGACTAAAGAGAATGAGTTTGCATTAAATACAGTATTTAGATTGCCATATAATATTCATACTCGTTCAGTAAACTCCAAACATCTTATGGAGATAAGTCAAAATCATAATCCAGTATGGATTAATACAGATGATGCTAAGAGACTAAATATCAAACAGGGTGATGCAATTAAAGTAACTATTATTGATACTGTATCAGGATTAGAGAGTGGTTATTATATTGCTATGGCTGTACCAACAGAAGCTGGTATGCCAGGAGTACTACACAACTCTCATCATGCTGGACGATGGAAACTCAAAAATGCTGTTGATATTCCTGGATTTAGTCATGCGTTAGGTGTTATGGGACTAGGCGCACCACTTTATGATATAACAATGGATGGCAAAATCGGTACACTCAAACCCAAAGAAGGTATCAAAGCTGGAATGATAGCAAGAAAAGATACATGGCAGTTCAAAGAGTATAATAAAGACCTTGATAATATCTGGTGGGATGGACTAAGTGGTGCATGGCAGAATGCTGTAGCTCCTACACACCCAGACCCAATTGCAGGTAATCATGCTTGGCATCAAAAAGTTAGAATTGAACCAGCAGGTAATGATGATATAATCGGTGATATCTATGTAAACTATGAAAACAATATGAAAGTTTATAAAGCATGGAGAGATACGCTAACTAGACCTCTTCAAGCAGGTGATAAACTTAGAAGACCAAAACATATCAAAAGACCAGTTGTGCCTTTATCCAATAAAGCATATGCTGTTGATATTAAAAGTTAATTCTTTTTTAACTTGTGGGCATTTTTGCTCACAAGTTATACCTTTTTCACAATCAATATTTTTTCACTCATATTTATTTTGAAAGTGGTATTATTTTGATAAATTTAAAAAGAGGTTATTTATGAACATAACAAAAGAAGAGATAGCAAATCGTATAACACTATATTCCCTTATCTCAAGAGTAATGATTATAGAAGTGGACAAAGAGTTTTTGGAGTTTTTGGAATTTAATTTAGATATATTAGAGCTATTTCCAAACTACAAAAATTGGAATAAACGAAAAGAGTTTAGTAATACAATTCTAAAAGAGCGATATTTAGATGTCGATTATGCTAATCTATTTTTGCTTCATCTTGTACCTTATGAGAGTTTTTATACTAGAGATGACCAGATGATAGAGAGTGGTGGAGATAATCCTGTACTATCACTATATAATAGTTTTGATTTTAGAGTAGAACTAGAAAAAGCTAGAGTAGTAAGTCCAGACCATATTGGTGTAGAGTTAGAGTTTATGTATATGCTATGTATTGCTCTCGAAAAAGCTTATGAAGCAAGAGACCAACAAGGTATTCAAGAGATTTTACAAGTGCAAAAAGGATTTATGCAAGAGCATCTACTAAATTGGTCACCAATGTTTCTAATAAATATGAAAAAAGAGTCAAGAACACCACTCTATCATGATGGTGCAGATTTGGCTTTAGAGTTTATGTTAAATGATTTTGAGTATATTAATGAGAAATTAGAAGAGTTAAATTAGATGTATTTGAAGTTTGATGTTACCTCTTGTATCAGAGCTACTAGTAAATTTTCAGAGTGTACTAAATGTGTTGATATTTGTCCTGTAGATACTATTATAATATCTAAGAGTAATATTCCTGCATTTACACCAGTTGAGTGTATTAACTGTGGTGGTTGTGTAGGTGTATGTCCTACAGAGTCATTTTCTCTTTCAGGGTTTTCAACTATTGAGTTTTTTTTCAAATTTTTGGAGGAAAATAATAGCAAATTGGCTTGTCAAAAAGATTTATACTCATGTTTATCTATATTGAGTGTAGAACATCTTATATCTTTAGCACTAGCCAATAATGAACCTATAATTATGGATGCTTACGGATGTCATTGTGGTGGAGATAATAATAAATTACAAAATCAACTCTTGAGAAATATAGAAGAGGCAAACTTTATACTATCTAGTATATCAGATAAGCAGATAGAGATTAAGTCACTACAATCCAGAGAAGATAAAGTGAAAAAGAGTACATCATCAAATAGGCGTTCATTTTTATCTCTTAAAGGGGCTATAAAAAGCAAAAAATCTTTTGATGAAGCAGTAGTAGCAGATGAACTCAAAGAGTTTGGTATAGATAGTATAGCTATTGCAGGTATTAAAGAAAAAAGAATTCCTGATAAAAGAAAACTACTATTTTCTATCCTAAAAAGAGAACCCAAACCTGATAATTATGATGTATTGGCACAAGAAGATATTAGTTTTACTTCCCAAAAATTTATAGATGAGAGTTGTACTAATTGCCAAATATGTTATCGTATTTGTCCCACAGGGGCATTGAGTAGTGATAATAAATTCTCAGTTATAAATTTTGATGCCATGATGTGTGTTAAATGTCATCTATGTCATGATGCATGTGAACTAGACTCTATACATCTACAGAGAGGATTTGAAATCAAAGAGTTTTTTGAACCAACTCAAAGAATTTTGGCGAAATTTAATATTAAAAGATGTAATGAGTGTGGAAATTACTTTACATATACAGATGGGCTTATCGAGTGTCCAAGATGTAGAGTAGAAGAAGAAGAGGCAATAATATTACATAGTAATGCTAGATTGATGATAAATCAAAAATAGACAATTATTATACGATTTACTAATATTATTTTGAATATTTTTTAGATAAGGGGTAATAATGAAACCAGAAGAGATTAAACCTGATACAGAACTTTGTACAATTATAGGATATAATGCACAAACAGGCAATAGAAGAGGATATTTTAATAAAATATTAAGACTTAATGAGCTTAATGCAACAGCAATTGCACTAAATATCAAAGATGAACATTTTGATTTTACTATGAAAAATTTAGCTAATTCAAAAGTGACTAGAATGATGATAGAACCCGAATTTCAAGCCCAAGCATTACAATATTGTGATAAGCTAGATGAACGGTCAAAAGTTCGTGGATTAGTTGGATTTGTGGAGGTTATCAACGGTAAGATTATGGGATATAATCTTGATATAGCAATAGATGATTTGGTTGACAATCCAGAATTCTATGATGGAAATATGATTTTGGCTGTACGAATGATGTTACTTGCTAATCGTTGGTACAATATTAAAGTAGATATGGATTTAGTTCCCATAATTATACAAAAATAGGAGATAAAATGTTAAAAGAGAATGACTTAGCTAATTTGAGAGCTGAATTTGAAGCTATGAAAGGTGGTGAAAAGTTTTGTAGTGATGGAAGTTGTAGTACAGATGAAGAGATAGATTTGAAAGACTATCCAAGCTATACGGAAGCACTATATGCTCAAATAGTAGCACCACATATTAGTGGTATATATTTATCAAGATGGGATATAAAAGAGATTGCAGATACAGCAGGTGACTCTATGTCTATTCACCCTAGAAAAAGAATGTTTGAACTTCTAATGAAATATGCAGTAAGTCAAGAGAGAATGCAGATGGTACTAGATGCAATAAAAACACATATAGAAGAGAAAATAGAGATATATGAGGAGTTTCAAAAGACATTCCCTCACTCCAAAGTTATATTTGAGGAGAAAATAGTAAAAGCTAGAAAAACTATTAATACATTTCCTCATATTATAAGTGAATATTTTTAGATTTAAGATGAAAAAGTTTATATCACTATTTATACTCTTATTTCTGCTTACTGGATGTATCCAAAGGCAAAAGAGCTTGGATAATAATATTAGTGGTTCAACAAATATTATTCTAAAAACAGCAAAAAAATATTTAGGAAAACCATATAGATATGGAGCTACAGGACCAAATAGTTTTGACTGTTCAGGATTTGTATATGCTGTATTTAAAGAGATTGGAATAGCAATTCCTAGAACATCTATAGACCAATCAAAAATAATAGGTAAAAAACTTTCTAAAAATGAGCTAAAAGCTGGAGATTTATTATCTTTTGACACCTCACTTAAAGGATATATAAACCATTCAGGCATATATATAGGCAATCATAAGTTTATACATGCAAGTAGTGGCAAAGCTCACTCTGTAACTATATCAAGCTTAGATGGTTGGTACAAAGATAAATTTAGATGGGGCAAAAGAGTAAAAAAATAACAGTTTGGATATTTTTTATAAAACTAAAGAGAAAGTTTAGTCAACCGTTCAATAAAACTTACTCAAACCTCTCCATAGCTAAGTTTAATAACCTAAGCTACAGATTTGGTCTGTCGTTTACTTCCTGCTTCAATGATACTGGTTAAATTTAGAAGTCCAGCCTCTAAA
>Ga0256914_1002764_pt1 | contig 14421 bp, 14 predicted proteins | sample HulkmetaG_FD_191571 | JGI IMG/M metagenome (GOLD analysis project Ga0256914, IMG submission 191571) | Hydrothermal chimney microbial communities from Main Endeavour vent field at the Juan de Fuca Ridge, Pacific Ocean - Hulk | ecosystem: Environmental > Aquatic > Marine > Hydrothermal vents ... | reverse complement strand
AGTCATTGCATCGGGTGGTTTGCGATTATCTGGCCGGAATGACGGACCGGTATGCAATTCAGGAGTATCAGCGTCTATTCGATCCGGAAGAGCGCGTTTAGTGGCCGCGGCGCGGGCGGGCGGTCAACCCGCCGAGTCGCAGACTCGCCTGGTCGCGTTTTTTTGACGGAGGAGCTGACGATTGACTGAGAAACGCTGCCTGCGGATGGCTCCCGCCCCCGCGAGCGAACGTACAATCCCCAACATCCAACCAGCAAACTTGAGCCGCGCACGGAGGGAAATTTGTAAGAGCCACACCACTTGTGGCATAATTGCTCGGTTATCACAATCAAACGAGGTTTACATGACCTCATCAATCTTTTCTGTCATTGGCCCTTCTGACGAAGTTGACCACTGACTGTTCAATCCATAGAAAAGGAGACAATTCTATGACCGAGTATGAAATGGTGACACTCTTCAGCGCCAATTTGGACGAAGAGGGTGTCGAGAAAGCCTCGCAATGGCTGCAAGAACGCATTGGCGCCCTGGGCGGCGAAGACATCCAGGTGATTCCCTGGGGACGGCGAAAACTAACCTATCCCATCCAGAAACAAACTGAAGCAACCTACATTCAGTTCGATTATAAAATGGACGGCTCGAAACTCAAAGAGCTGACTCGGGCGATGGGCATTAGCGAAGACATCATTCGCCAGATGATTATTCGCAAACAGGATCGCTAATCAGCCTACTTCCGTAATCTACGCATCTGCAAGCGACTCCGCAAAGGACGGACGCGATGGCCAAAAGTTTGAATAAAGTCATAATTATCGGTAACCTCGGACGAGACCCCGAGATGCGATACACTTCCAGCGGCAAGCCTGTCACCACTTTTAGCGTTGCCACCAGTCGCACCTGGGTAACATCCGATGGCGACCGCCGCGAGGCAACTGAATGGTTTAACGTGGTAGCCTGGAACAATCTGGCTGAAATTTGTAACCAGTTCCTGCGCAAAGGCTCCCGCGTCTTTGTAGAGGGGCATTTGCAATCCCGAAGCTGGGAAGATGACAAAGGCTGTCGCCATTATCGTTCTGAGCTTGTGGCCAACGAGATGCTGATTCTGGATCAACGTTCTTACGGGCATCGTTCCGAGTCTGATTCCCTGGCAGATGTCGAGGTCGGACCTGATTTGCCCTTCTAAAATCCCCAACTCACGATAAGTCGTAACGATAACTTACACAAAACAACGTCCTTTTGGCGTTGATCTGAATAAAGAGGTAATTTTTAAGATGGCAGAAGAAACCACCAACCCTATCGCCAAAGAAGCACCTGCTGCCGCAGCGCAACAGTCTGAACAAAAAGCCGCCGCACCCGCCCGCCGCGCCTATGCGCCGCAACGCTCCCGCCCCGCCCCCCGTGGACGCCAGTCCCGTATGCGTCGGGCCAAGGTGTGCCAGTTCTGTGTCGAAAAGATCGACTACATCGATTACAAAAAACCGGAACTCCTGCTGCCCTACATCAGCCCCTATGGCAAAATGTTGAGCCGCCGCCGCACCGGTGTTTGCGCCAAGCACCAGCGTCGCCTGGCCATTGCCATCAAGCGGGCCCGCTTCCTGGCTTTGCTGCCCTACACCGCAGATCACATCCGGCGCTTCGGCTCCTGACCTCTGACTATCGGGCAGGAACAACACGATGATTGTGCGCAATCATCTCTGATTATCGACACTCAAGCGAGGCATAGGAGCTGCAATCCTGTGCCTTGCTTTGTTTTAACCCCAACCACGAGGCAAAGCTATGGCCAAAAAAAGCAAAGAGAAAAGAACAACAGAGCGAACTCACGAGCAACCCCGGCGTTATGCCAGCCGCCGTCGCCGCGAGCAAGAACTCCAGCGTCGCATTTATCTGGGATTAGGCATTGTGCTGGGTCTGGTAATCTTGCTGATTGCTGTTGGTGCCATCAATGAATATGTCATCAAGCCCAATAAACCTGTTGCCACAGTCAACGGCGAAAAAATCTCGCAAGAAGCCTTCAAAAGCAGACTTCGGTTCGAACAAGACAATCTGGTAGCCCAAATCAACCAATATCTTCAGTTTGGGGAACAATTCTCCAATGGCGGGCCCAATCCATTTCTTTCTACCATTCAGCCCCTTTACGAACAGTTGAAAAATCCTGAACAACTGGCCGACACCACCATCGATAAAATGGCCGAAGAGTTGTTGGTGCATCAATTAGCAGCAAAAAATGGGATTAACATCACTCCCGAAGCTGTTCAGGCTGAAATTGAGCGACAATTTGGCTATGACCGCGAGGCAGAAAAAGCCAGTGCCGAAACATCTGACACCATGACCAACACTGCGCCCGCCATGACCGAAGAAGACTTCAACCAACGCTACAAAGAATACACCCAGGGGCTCGTCACTAAAGGCAGCCTCTCCGAAGCTGAATTCCGTGACATCTTTGCCACGTCGCTCATGCGCGAAAAACTGGCCGAGACGGTCGATTTGAATTACGTTACCACAGAAGAAGCCATCAAGGCCCGCTACATCGTCATCAAGCCGGAACCGGAAGTGCCTCTGGTTAAACGAGAAGCAGATGCGCTGAAGAAAATCACCGATGCCCGGGCCCGAATCGTCGACGGCGGCGAAGATTTTGCTGCTGTAGCCAAAGAGGTCTCCGAAGATCCGGGCAGCGGCGCCAATGGTGGCGACCTGGGCTGCTTTGGTAAGGGCCGAATGGTTCCCGAATTTGAAGAAGCAGCCTTCAGCCTGGCAAAAGATGAAGTCAGTCAGCCCATCAAAACAGATTTCGGCTACCACCTTATTCAGGTCTACGACACCAAGCCAGAAGAAGAACAGGTCTGTGCCCGCCACATCCTGGCCCGCGTCGATCGCTCGCCCGACCAAGAAGCCATCGACAAAGCTGATGCCGATGCGCTGAAAACCCTCGAAGCGCTCAAAGCCCGTATCGAGGCGGGTGAAGACTTTGCCACCATCGCCAAAGAAAACTCCACCGATACCGCCACTGCCGAAAAGGGAGGCGACTTGGGCTGGCTGTTCAAGGGCGAAAAGGGTGAAGCCTTTGACAACGTCGCCTTTGCTCTAAAAGCGGGTGAACTCAGCGACCCGGTCAAACTGGCCGATGGCTATGCCCTCATTCTTGTCGAAGAAAAAGATGCCGAGCATCCTGTGGGCGAAGATGAACTAAAAACCCGCCGCCAAAAAGCATTCAACGATTGGCTCAGCGCGCAGGTGGATGCCGCGGACATCGAAAAATCGCTAACCGCGGACATGATTCCTCCCTTGCCCGCCGACCTACTGGGCATCATCCGCAGCCTGGCTCCGCAACTTCAGCCAGAACAGCCGCCAACGCAATAAGAACATGCATCCTGTGGCAGTCGTCTGCAATGTGGATGGCTGCCACAGGCACCGCACCGGCATTGGCCACAGCAAAACTTCCCTCTGCCCTGCGGTGGCCTATTTTGACAAGTCGCGCCCAAATAGCGTAAAATGTGACTCCCGACGCACTTCGGTTCATCCAGCATGAACTTAGTCATCGGCATGGCGACGTGGCCAAGTGGTTAAGGCAGAGGTCTGCAAAACCTTCATCGCGGGTTCGAATCCCGCCGTCGCCTCTTTAACAACGCCGGGATTCCCTGGCGTTTTTTTCATCACCCTGGACTCAGGATATTGACCTGATTCATCGCCGAAATCTCAATCGAAGACCTGATGAGCCATCCATTTGGGGCGGTGGCGGAATTGGCAGACGCAGCGGACTTAAAATCCGCCGGGCGCAGGCTCTTGTGGGTTCGAGTCCCACCCGCCCTACACACTAAGCTGGCAGCTACTCATTTCTCATGGCATCTCCATGAAACGATGAGCCAATAGCTGCCAGCTTTATTTTTGCCCGACACCTTTTTTCAAAAAAGCAAAGCTGTCTCTTGATTGATAACACTGCGAATCATCGTCAATTTTCATCCCTGTTTGTCAAAATGCCCAGGCACTTTTCTCAAACTTCAAATGTGCAGCGACTTAACGCACAGCGCGTGCACGGTGCATCCTTTTTTGCTGATTTCGGAAAAAACTGGTATAAAAATGAATACGCACAATTGTGAGCATGCGCCTTCAATGATGAAGTCCCGCCTGCGCAAATCAGCTCCAAAGCATCTGCCACGGTTATTTTGGCCGTCGGTCAGAAAAAACGTTACGACTAAGGTAGCCCGGCTAGAAACCACTAAGACACGAAGCCACAAAGGCACAAAGAAAGAAAAAGGTTTGAAATTCTTGCTGTTCTTAGTGTCTTTGTGGTGATTGAAGTCGGGTACGTTAGTCGTTACGAAAAAAACTATCCAAAGATCCACTGAAAATCTTTGTAGTAATAAAAGTCGTTCTCGTCGGGCCCAGTTTTGGGCCTGAATAGTCTGATACAAACTTCATGTACTATCTTGCTTACAGGAGGTGCCGATCTCCCATTTTGCACGTTTTTCAAGCAGTCCATGAACTCAGAACTTTCCACCCTATTCACTTTTATTCAAGAGGAGCTGAAAGATGTCGAAAAAGTTACTTATCGTACTGGCTGTTTTGCTGATTGCTGCCCTGGCACTCACTGCATGCGGCGGAGCAAAAAGCGAAAAAGCTGCTGACGGCGGCAAAGATTGCAAGATTACCTTTGGCGCGGCTGTTTCGCTAACTGGCAAATATGCTAAAGAAGGCGAATATGTTAAGAATGGTTATGAGCTGTATGTTGAAGAAATCAACAAAAAGGGCGGCATTGCTTTTGGGGATAAAAAATGCCTCACCGAATTGAAGATTTACGATGATGAAAGTAATGCCGATCGTAGTGCACAGTTGGTCGAGAAGCTGATTACCGAAGATAAAGTGCAATTCTTGCTGGGGCCGTATGGTTCAGGAAACACCTTTGCCACCACCGCCATTGCCGAGAAATATCAAGTTCCCATGGTCGAGGCCAATGGTGCTGCAACCAAAATTTTCAATCGCGGCTTCAAATACTCCTTCGCGGTGCTCTCGCCTGCCCCCAACTATCTGCGTGGCATTATCGATATGTCCCTGGATAAAGACCCCGGCCTGAAGACAGTTGCCATCGTCATCGAAAATGGCGCTTTTGCACTGGAAGTTGCCCAGGGCGCTAAAGATTACGCCGAAGAAAAGGGCCTGGAAGTTGTCTACTTTGAAAAATATGCCAAAGCTGCCAAAGATGTTTCATCGCTGATTACCGCCATGAAATCCAAAAACCCCGACATCGTGCTGGGTGCAGGCCACTTGCAGGATACGATTCTCATCATGAAACAAGCCAAGGATCTGGGACTTTCGCCCAAGGTGTTCGGTTTTAGCGTAGGCCCGACCTCGGGTGAATTCCGAAAAGCGCTGGGCAAAGATGCCGATTACGTGCTGGGCGCTGCGCAGTGGACACCTGAAATGAAGTTCAAGACCGACGATGTGTTTGGCACACCGCAAAAATTCACCGAGCTGTACAAAGCCAAATACAACGAAACACCTCCGTACCAGGCTGCTGAATCGGCTGCGGCACTGATTGTCTACCAAAAAGCTATCGAAGCTGCGGGTTCGTTGGATAAAGACAAGGTGCGCGATGCCATTGCCGCACTGGATTACGATTCCTTCTATGGTAAACTCAAGTTCAATGAGCAAGGCATGAATGTGTACAAACCTATGGCCGTCATGCAAAACTACACCGACGGTGGGCTCTACACGGTTTGGCCCAAAGAAGCGGCGGTCAAAGACTTCCTCTTCCCTGCTCCTGCCTGGGGCGATCGTTAAGCTCTGATGAATACGGGGGTGTCTGGTACGCATTGTGCCGGATACCCCTGTTTTATTTCTCGACTTGTAACTATTCACGTTCTCTGGTTTACCACGAAGGATACGAAGAAACGCTTTGTACCTGTCCTTTCTTCGTATCTTTGCGACCAAAAGGAGACAGAGAGCTGTACAGATTCCGTCACCTTCGAGCTTTCAGAGCGAAAAATTGAAGGTGACGACCTTTATAGTTACCTCGACTTTACGCAAAACGTTCCATACCAAAGGAGTATAAATTCATGGAGTCGTTACAACTGACGCAGGGCGTCGTAAATGCCTTATTGTTGAGTGGAACTCTGGCCCTGGTTGCCATTGGGTTTTCTATTGTCTGGGGCATTCTCAACATTATCAATCTGGCTCATGGCGCATTTTTGATGGTCGGGGCTTACACCACTTATTGGCTCTTTACGCTTTACGGCATCGATCCGTTCTTATCGCTCCCTATTTCCATGGGCCTGATGTTTGTGGTGGGATATCTGGTACAACGTTATCTTATCAACATGGTCATTCGTGCCCCGTTGCTGGTTACCTTTTTGCTAACGTTTGCTCTGGAAATTATCATCATTAATCTTGCAACAAATTTCTGGAAAGGGGATTTACGCTCGGTGACGCCCGCCTATGCAGGCATGGGGTTTACCCTGGGAAATGTCCAAATTCCTTACGTGCGCCTGGCAGCATTTGCAATTTCGCTCATCTTAACAGGCCTGCTACACGTTTTTATGGCGTATACCAAAACGGGCAATGCCATTCGGGCCACAGGCATGGATATTGATGCGGCCCAGTTGCAGGGGGTACGCATCCCGCACACCTACGCTCTGACTTATGGCTTGGGCACAGCGCTGGCTGCTGCTGCAGGCTCGCTCATTAGCATCAGCTTTCCCTTCGACCCCACGGTAGGAGGTGCTTACACCTTGCGGGCCTTTGTTATTTGCGTGCTGGGCGGCCTGGGCAGTATTCCTGGCGTGATGATGGGGGCTGTCGTTTTTGCCTTTATCGAAGTCTTCAGCGGCATTTGGGCTCCCAGCATGAAGGATGCCATTGCCCTGCTGGTTCTGGTGCTGGTTCTCATCGTCCGCCCCAGTGGCATTGCGGGCAAAGCGTTCTATCATTAAATCGAGGAGCTAATCGATCATGTCTAATAAGAAAAAAGCCCCGATCAAATTAACACCACTGGATGGCCTGTTCAAGGGTCGTCAGGGGGTGCTGCTGGGAATTTTGGCACTCTTCATGGTTTTTCTGATCATCTTTCCGTTGTTGCCCTTTGCCAGCGGCTTTTGGTTAAATACTATTACGCTCATTTTATTGTTGTCTGCCATGGCTATCGGCTGGAATTTTATTGGCGGTTACACCGGTTATGCAGCCTTTGGCAATGTGGCCTTTTTTGGTTTTGGTGCTTATGGCACGGGCCTGAGCATGACAAAACTGGGCCTGAGCTTCTTTCCGTCACTGCTCATTGGCGCAGTGGCCGCCATGCTGTTTGCTATTCTCATCGGCTTGCCTTTGTTACGCCTAAAGGGACATTATTTTGCAATTGCTACAGTAGCTGTGGCCACAGCCATGGGCGAGATCGCTGATAGCTGGACCAGTTTCACCGGTGGCGCAGCGGGCATCACCCTGCCTTTCTTCCGCCCCATCCAGTGGAGCGGCCAGTTTTTCTACTACACGGCGCTTATTCTGGCCCTGGGCGGCTTGCTGCTCACCTGGATTATCTTGCAACAAAAACTGGGTTACAGTTGGGTGGCCATCCGAGAAGATGAGGATGCCGCCAACATGATGGGCATTAACACTACCTGGGCCAAAGTTCTGGCTTTTGCACTCAGTGCGCTGATGGCGGGCCTGGCTGGTGGCATTCATGCCTATTGGAAGACATTTGTGCTGGCAGAAGAGGTTTTCAAGATTGATTACACGTTGCAAATGATTTTGGCCGCGGTGCTGGGTGGCACGGGCACCATCTTCGGGCCATTCATCGGCGCCTTCTTGTACTATATTTTGATTACCTTGCTGGTTTTCTATCTTCATGTCGGACAGCTTCACGCGTCGATTCTGGGTACAATCATCATCCTGGTGATGGTGTTTACACCCAAGGGCCTGATGGACTTTATCAGCGGGCGCAAGAAATTAACGCTGGATACGCTGCTGGAAAACATTCGGACATACAGGGTATAGCTATGGAAAAAACGATTCTTCTAGAAACCAAAGGTGCGACCAAACAGTTTGGCGGTTTGGCTGCGGTCGATAATGTCGATATGAAGATTTACCAGGGCGAAATTTTGGGGCTAATTGGCCCGAATGGCGCTGGTAAAACCACTTTTGTCAACATCATCACAGGCATGTTGCCCATTACCAAAGGCAAGGTGTTTTACAAGGGCAAAGAGATTACCGGCTGGCCCTCTTTTCGGGTGGGCAGGCTGGGCCTTTCACGCACATTCCAGATCGTCAAACCCTTTCGTGGTATGACCGTACGCGAGAATGTGGCGGTGGGGGCAATGTTCGGGCACAAAGGCCAAACCCGCAGCGCCCGCGAAGCGTTGGAGCATGTGGATGAAGTCATCGAGTTCGTGGGCATGGCACATCTGCGAGATAAACATGCCGATGAGCTGACGCTGCCCTACCTCAAACGCCTGGAGCTGGCTAAATCGCTGGCCATGGACCCGGAGCTGCTCTTTTTGGATGAGGTGATGGCCGGCTTGAACACCAAAGAGATTGATGCCGCCATGGCATTGGTGCAAGAGGTGAACAAACGGGGCGTTACCCTACTGGTCATCGAGCACGTGATGAAGGCCATTGTGGGCATTACCGAACGGGTCTTTGTGCTGAATTTCGGCAAGGAATTGGCTCAAGGCAAGCCGCAGGAAGTCCTGAACAATCCCCGGGTTATCGAAGCTTATCTTGGCGAGAAATTTGTCAAGCGCTTCGCCCGCCAATTCTCATCGCAGCAATGATCGGAGGCGTTTGATGCTAAAAATCAAGAATTTGAATGTCGCTTACGGCGAAGTGCAAGTCCTGTGGGATGTGAATCTTGAAGTTCACGAATCAGAAGTGGTGGCGCTGATTGGCTCTAACGGCGCGGGCAAAAGTACCTTGCTTTATACCATTTCCGGTTTGCTCAAACCCAAATCAGGCAGCATCGAATTTATGGGTAAAGAGATGGCCGGATTGCCCGCGGACGAAGTTTTGCGCCTGGGAGTGGGCCAAGTTCCACAGGGACGCCATCTTTTCGCAGGCATGACCGTCAAAGAAAACATTATGATGGGGGCCTATTTGCGCACAGACAAAGTCAAAATCAAAGAAGATTACGATTTTGTTATGTCATTGTTCCCGCGCATGGCCGAACGTGCGGGACAGGCTGCCGGTAGCCTGTCGGGCGGCGAGCAGCAGATGTGCGCAGTGGCCCGCGGTCTGATGGCTGACCCCAAACTACTGCTCATCGACGAGCTTTCGTTAGGGCTGGCACCGCTGGTGGTAGAAAACATCTACGATGCGCTGGAAGCTGTCATCGGCCGCGGTATGACCGTGCTGATTGTGGAGCAGGATGTCTTCCTGGCCCTGGAGCAGGCCGACCGGGCCTATGTGCTGGATGTCGGACGCATTGTCATGTCGGGGCCCTCTGACGAGTTGATGGATAACCCAAAGATCAAGGAGGCTTATCTGGGTATTTAAGTAGTTGATGCTATGAAAGTTGAAATGTAATGGTTCATCGCTACTCAGAGTGCACCACTAAGAACACCAAGCATTTCAAAACTTTTTCTTTCTTTGTGCCTTTGTGGCTTCGTGTCTTAGTGGTTTCTAGCCGGGCTACCTTAGTCGTAACGCCATCTGTGGTTGCCATGGCGCCGAATCCATTTTCGCCGCTGGCGAGATGCGCAGCTACTTAACCACAACGCAACAAGTACAATCTTGACTGAAAACGGACTTGGGTTCATACTTGTGATGGACCTGCGTCCGTTTTTCTTTTTGTAACCATACAGGTAGTTCTCTTCAATCCATTGCCACGAAGGCTCGAAGATGACGAAGCGTTCTTTCTTCGTGTCCTTCGTGGCTAATCAGGAAACGTGAATAGTTGCTTCCTTTTTCGTAACGACTAACGTACCCGACTTCAATCACCACAAAGGCACAAAGACACTAAGAACACCAAGAATTTCAAAGCTTTTTCTTTTCTTCGTGCCTTTGTGGCTTCGTGTCTTCGTGGTTTCCAGCCGGGCTACCTTGCTAGTAACCCTTTTTCACAATTTACCCTCCTTGTTCAGGATTTTCCATCATGCCCTCCCCGACACAATTGCCCGCGTGGCAAGCTCTGCAAGCGCACTTTCGGCAGATGCAATCGGTGCACATGCGCGACCTCTTTGCCGCAGACCCTCAACGCTTCCAGAAATTTTCGTTGCAATTCGAGGACATCCTCTTTGATTTCGCCAAAAATCGCATCACCGAGAAAACCTTGGCGCTGTTGTTGGATTTGGCACATCAGGCCCGCCTGGACGATGCTATTGCGGCCATGTTCTCGGGCCAGAAAATCAACGTTACCGAGCAGCGGGCGGTGTTGCACATCGCCTTGCGCAACCGCACCAATCGCCCCATCAGGGTGGATGGCATCGATGTGATGCCCCAGGTGAATGCGGTATTGGCCCGCATGCGCACATTCAGCCAACTGGTGCGCTCGGGCCAGTGGCGGGGCTTTACAGGCAAGCGCATCACCGATGTGGTAAACATTGGCATTGGAGGTTCCGATCTGGGCCCGAAGATGGTGGTGCGGGCGCTAACGCCCTACATACATCCGCAAATGCGCTTTCATTTCGTTTCCAATGTAGATGCTACAGACATCAGCGAAACCCTGGCCCGATGTCATCCCGAAACCACGCTCTTCCTCATCGCTTCCAAAACTTTTACCACCCAAGAAACTATGAGCAATGCGCACACGGCCCGGGCGTGGTTGCTAGAGGCCGCCAAAGATGAAACTGCCATTGCCCGACACTTTGTCGCAATGTCTACCCACCGCGCAGGGGTCATCGCCTTTGGCATCGACCCGGCCAACATGTTCCCATTTTGGGATTGGGTTGGCGGGCGCTACTCGTTGTGGTCAGCCATTGGTCTTTCTATTGCCCTGGCTGTGGGCTTTTCTCACTTTGAGGCACTGCTAACGGGTGCGCACGTGGTCGATGAACATTTTCGCACCGCCCCCTTCGCTCAAAACATCCCCGTCATCATGGCGTTGCTGGGTATTTGGTATAATAATTTCTTCAAAGCTGAAACCCACGCCATCCTGCCCTACGACCAAAGCATGCAGTATTTTCCCATGTATTTCCAGCAGGGCGATATGGAAAGCAATGGTAAAAGCGTGACACGATCGGGCCAGTGGGTCGATTACGAGACCGGGCCCGTCATCTGGGGACAACCGGGAACCAACGGACAACACGCCTTCTACCAACTCATTCATCAGGGAACCAAACTCATTCCCGCAGATTTTTTGGCTCCGGCCCAAAGCCACCACCCGGTAGGACAGCATCATGCCATGCTCATAGCCAACTTCCTGGCCCAACCAGAAGCACTTATGAAAGGCAAAAGCAGCGAAGAGGTGCGTCAGGAATTGACATCCCGAGGCTTGCCGCCCGAGCAAATCGCATTACTAACTCCCGCCAAAACCTTCCCCGGCAATCGCCCCACCAACAGCATCTTATTCAAAAAACTCACACCCCGCACGCTGGGCTCGCTCATTGCGCTATACGAACACAAAATTTTTACCCAGGGCGTTATCTGGAACATCAACTCCTTTGATCAGATGGGGGTGGAGCTGGGCAAAGTGCTGGCCAAAGCAATTTTGCCTGAGCTGGCAGACGATGAGCCCATCACCTCCCACGATAGCTCTACCAATGCCCTCATCAACGCCTTCAAAGCCATGAGGCAATAAACGCTAACAATCAACACATCGACTCACCACCCAAATTCACATGACAACAAATGCTTCCACCCGCACGCCCGCTTCTCTGGCAGTCATCTGGCAAGCCATAAAAACCTGGTATGACGACTGGTTCAATCTCTTCATTCTGAACTTCTTCGCTTCCATCTCCTGGATGACTCTGATTTTTGGCCCGCCCATGCTGTTCGGACTCTACGAAATCGGCTACGAACTGGCGCACGGGCGCAGTCAGGGAACCATCGAGCTGTTTCGGGCCGCAAAAAAACATTTTATGGTGAGCTGGCTATGGATGCTCAGCAATGTAGTGGTGGGCATTGTGATTAGCGTCAACATCATCTTTTATTGGCGCATGGGACGCGCCTGGTCCATCATCCTGGTATCTGTCTTCCTCTTCATTGGTCTGTTTTGGGCCATGACGCAACTTTATGTCATTCCCTTCTATCTGGAACAAAGCACGCGATCACTCAAACTGGCCTACAAAAACGCCGCCCTAACCTTTTTAGCCTCCCCCGGTTACACAGTTATCATCTTCCTCTATGCCCTCATCATTCTTTTACTCAGCTTTGGCATCATCCTGCCCCTCATCTTGGCAGGCCCGGCACTCATCATCATCACCGGCAGCTACGCAGTGCGCGAACGCCTGCAAACCTTTGGCATTGCCGTGAACAACGATGCCTGATACAATGTACTGAAAGCATTCAGCTCATGGCTAAAAAAAAGAAACCCTCTAAAAATCTTGTCCTTCGCTTGTTGGAAAGCAAAAAACTGAGCGTCACCACCAGTGTTTATGATCCCGACATCTTTGTTTCAGCCCCCGAGGTAGCCCAAGCCATCGGCTTGCCTCCTGAGCAAGTTTTCAAGACCCTGGTCACATTACCAGATGCGGGCAAGCCGATACTGGCGGTATTGCCCGCCAATACCGAACTGGATTTGAAAGCGCTGGCCCGGGCCGCGGGCGTTAAAAAAGTGCAAATGGCCCCGCTGGCCCGAGCCGAGAAAATGACCGGGCTCAAAAAAGGTGGCATCAGCAGCCTGGCCCTCATCAACAAAGGCTTTCAGATATTCGTAGATGTCAGTGCAGCCAACTTTCAGCGCATCGCCATGAGCGCTGGCGTGCGAGGAATGCAGGTCATTCTGGCCCCCAAAGACTTTATGCAATTGACTGGGGCAAAAAGCGCCGCCATCGGGCGACTGCCGCAAGAAAAATAAAATCGCAGCCCCGACTAAATCCTCAATCTCCCCCTCAGGAGGCCCGCATGAGCGACAACCCCACTGATAACGACATTCTGGTTGGCGAAATGAACACCACCTTTGCGGCGCTCCCCACAGAAGAGAATGCGCCGGAACCACCCCCGTCGCAACCCGCCGCGCCCACCTCTGACCGCAAAACAGCGGGCTGCCTGCGCAATGTTTTGCTGACTCTGCTCAGCGCCATCCTGGGCGCAGTCCTGGCCCTGGCCATCTTGCTGAGCATCAACGGCAGTCTGCACCTGAACCAGGAAGAAAAAGCTAACTTCGTGATTCTACGGCAAGAGAACATGCAGGCAGAGCAAACGCAACTGGAGCAGCAAATTCAGGAGCAACAACAACGGGTGGCAACACTGGAAGCCCGGGCCCAAGCCTTGAATGAAACGCTGGAGCAATACAGCCAGAGCCTGGACGACCTGCAAGCCCGCACAGGTCTGCTGGAACAAGAGCACACGAAAACCTCCCGGCAGCTCGAAACAATGCAAACAACGCAAACAACCATCAATCAGCAAGTTGGCGAGATGACTACAACGCTGGAAACTGTGCAAAAGGAGATGCGCGACTTTGCCAAAACCGCAGAACGCTTTGATACATTTGTGGCAGGTTTGATCAATCTGGTAAGCCAGGTTTCGGCAGATGTTACCCCCGCTCCCCCCACCGCAACATCTGAGCCCGCACGCACGCCCGCACCCACAGCCACGCCTACGCATAATGCGCCCACAGCCACGCCCGAACCAGCCCACAGCGACAACAGCGCCGCCCTGACACGCTTTCCACCGCGCCGCCCACTGCCCACACCTGCAGCGGGCCGCAGCATTATCTTCGGCCTCATCTGGCATGATGCCAACGGCAACCAGCAGCCCGACGCCAACGAGACCGTGCTGCCGGGCACACGCGTCACCCTCAAAGATGCCCACGGCGAAACCCTGCTCAGCATGATAACGGGCCAGGACGGGCGCTTTGCCTTCATCAACATGCCCCCCAACGACTACCAAATCGAAATCATCGATGCCGACGACACCTTCGAGCTGCCCCCCATGCGCCAGGTACGCACCCGCGCCAACCAAAGCAATGAGATTAACTTCGGCCTCACCCAGTGAGCCCTCCCTACCCATGTGCATTCGCTCACGAAAAACCCAATAGCGCTTTTACCAAGTCCACTTGGGATAAATTTGGGTTATTTGGGATAAAACTTGGGTTATTTTCCCCAATCTTGTGCAACAATCCCCAGCAATTAAGCAGGTGATGCTATGAAAGCTGAAATGTGACGGCTCATGGCTACCCAGAGTGCACCACCAAGACACAAAGAAAAAGGAATGAAACCATCAAGAAAAATCTGTGCCATCTGTGCAATCTGTGGTTGCAATACCATCTTCGCCGTTGGCCGAGATGCACAGCGTTTTTCTCAAACTGCAAATGTACAGCTACTTAGCCGCAAAGGCCGGTGAGCAACTTTT
>Ga0256914_1002763_pt1 | contig 14422 bp, 13 predicted proteins | sample HulkmetaG_FD_191571 | JGI IMG/M metagenome (GOLD analysis project Ga0256914, IMG submission 191571) | Hydrothermal chimney microbial communities from Main Endeavour vent field at the Juan de Fuca Ridge, Pacific Ocean - Hulk | ecosystem: Environmental > Aquatic > Marine > Hydrothermal vents ... | reverse complement strand
GCAGATTACGAGCTAAATATTTTGCTAAAATATAATAAAAAAGCTATATTTAGCAGTTTTATATTAGGCTTTGCAAGGGCAATTGGCGATACAATGATAGCACTAATGGTAGCTGGCAATGCAATAAATTATCCTACCTCTTTAAGTATTAGTGTAAGGGCACTTACTGCTAATATTGCTCTGCTTTTTGGAGAAGATTTTGACTCTATTGAATTTAAAAGTATATTTGCTAGTGGGCTTATTTTATTTGCAATATCGATTGTTGTAATTGCTTTAGCAAAAAGGGTGCAAAATGCGAAATAGAGTATTTTTTATAGCCACTAGAGTCTTGGCAGTAGCTATTAGCGCAGTTTTTATTTTGGTGATTTTATATTTGCTATATAAAGGGTTTAAGTACTTCTCTTTAGATTTGTTCTCTAGCGAGCTTTTAGCACCACTAAGTGGTACAATTGCTCTTATTTTTATATCGGTTATAATTGCTTTGCCTCTTGGAATTGCTAGCGCTATATATATAGAGTTTTATGCACCAAAGAGAGTTAAGGGCTTTTTAGATTTTAGCTTCGATATTTTGGCTTCTGTTCCATCTATTATAATGGGGCTTTTTGGGTTTGCAATACTTTTAGGCTTGCACGCACTCTTTAGCGAGGTAAAAAGTTCGCTATTGCTTGCTAGTTTAAGTGTTGCTTTTTTAATTTTACCATACATTACAAAGTCGGCACAACTTGGCTTTAGAGATGTTTTACCAATTTATAAATCTATTGGTTACTCACTTGGTGCAACTAAAGAGCAACTTATAAAAAAAATTGTGCTACCATTTGCAAAAGAGCATATTTTAAAGGGTGTTTTGCTATCTGTTGCTAGAGCTAGCGAAGATACTGCAGTAATTATGTTAACTGGTGTGGTGGCAAGTTATGGTATGGTAGATGGGCTCTTAAAGCCTTTTGAAGCACTGCCATTTTTTATATACTACACAAGTGCTAACTATGCAAGTGGGCAAGAGTTTAATGCTATATATGTTGCTGTTTTAATGTTGCTTGGCTTGTCGTTTAGTATAATATTACTTCTTAGGGGCAAATTTTGGTTAAGATAGAGAATTTTAGTTGCGGATATGGCAGTAAAGTTATGTTAAAAGATTTTAATGCCACTTTTAGTAGCGGACAAATAGGTGCAATTGTTGCAAGTTCGGGCAGGGGTAAAAGCACACTACTTAAAGCGATAAACAGGCTACACGAAGTAGAAGATAGCACCTTTTTTAAAAGCGGTAAGATTTTAGCGAAACTAAATGGTAACTTAGAAGATATCTACTCTAAAGATGCTAGATATATACGAGAGAAAATTGGTTATATTTTTCAAGAGCCAACGCCACTACCACTTAGCATTTGGGAAAATGTAGATATTGCGCTAAAGATTAATGGTATTAATAGCAGCTCTAAAGTTATAGATGCGCTTAAAAGGGTAGGGCTATATAGCGAGGTTAAAGATAGATTGCACTCTAGTGCTCAAGAGCTATCTTTAGGGCAACAACAGCGCCTTGCAATTGCTAGAGTATTAGTGCTTAACCCTACTATTTTACTTTTTGACGAGCCTACTTCGTCGCTAGATTTACAAGCAACACTAAAGATAGAAGAGCTTATGCAAAATTTAAAAAAAGATAAAACAATTATTTTGGTTACTCACGATTTAGAGCAAATTAAAAGAGTTGCAGATTTTATTATAAATTTATAGATATTGGCGAGAGGGTGAAGGAATCGAACCTCCCTTCGAGTAGTCAACTACCCAAACTAACGGATTTGAAGTCCGCGGTGCCCACCAGGTACACATACCCTCCAAAAGAGATAAAATTTTACCTAAAAGTGCGTTAAAAGTAGGTTATGGTATAATTTATATTAATAGAGTAAATAAGGAAATAAGCGTATGGTAAAAAAAATAGAGGTAATACTAAGTAGAGTTTTATATCCTGGATTTAATAAAAGTATTATAGAGTTTAATTTTGTAAAAGATATAAAAATTAATAATAACGAAGCATTTATAGTATTAGATATTCCAAGTTCATCAAAAGATATTGCAGCACAACTAGCTGAAGAGATTAAATCTAGAGTTAATGCAATAGATATTGCCTGTAAAGTTAGTATTACTACACCAAAACCACCAAAAGAGACAAGCTCTAATGGTAAAAATGTATTACCAGATATTGCAAATTTTGTTATGGTTAGTAGTGGTAAAGGTGGCGTTGGTAAATCTACAACTACGGTTAATTTAGCAATTGCTCTTGCACAACAAGGTAAAAGGGTAGGGCTTTTAGATGCCGATGTGTATGGTCCAAATATTCCTAGAATGATGGGTATAGAAGGGGTGCAACCAATATTTTTAGGTAAAAATATTAAGCCAATTATTGCGCACGATATACAAGTAATGTCTATTGGCTCATTAGTAGAGCGTGGTGCTTCGCTAATTTGGAAAGGTGCTATGGTTACACAAGCTATTGAGCAGATGCTAGAGGATATTATTTGGAACAAATTAGATGTATTACTTTTTGATATGCCTCCTGGTACTGGCGATGCACAACTTGCACTTGCACAAAGCTTGCCAGTAACTGCTGGAGTTTGTGTAACAACACCACAAAAAGTAGCCCTAGACGATACTATTAGAAGCCTAGATATGTTTAAAAACCTAAAAGTGCCAATAGCTGGAATTGTAGAGAATATGAGCGGCTTTATATGCCCAGATAGTGGTAAAGAGTATAATATTTTTGGTAAAGGCACAACTAAGCCTATAGTAGAGCACTTTGAAACTCAGCTTCTTAGCCAAATACCAATAGAGGTAGAGATAAGAGAAGGTGGTGATGCTGGTATGCCAATTACAACAGTTGCACCAAATTCTGTAAGTGCACAAAAATACCACGAAGCAGCAAATAAACTTTGGGACTTTTTAGTAAAAGTAAACGAAGATGGCGGTGTAGATAATAGTTCTATTCAGCCAACTATTTTTTAATAGTAAAGAGCTTTGAATATAATTTAAACTGTGAATTTGATAGCTGTATTACAAAATTTATTGGATCATTTATAGCAGCTGTTTTAGTTGGTTCGTCAACAAAAGTAAAATACTCCATTTGTATATTTTTAGCTATCTCTTTAATAAGTGTTGTTTTACCACTTTACCTTGGACTATTAATTGAAACTATCAAATCTTTTAGCAAGTTATATACTATTTGTGTAATATCTCTTTTGATATACATATTAATCTTTTAGATAATTGCACTAAATCTTGAGTTTGCATAGTATATATAAAGCAAGAAGATAAAATTAGTTTAATAATTGTTGTTTAAAAAAAGTTTTAATGCTTATATATTAAGAATGTTTTTTAGTAAATGTATAAATAAGCCCCAAAGGGGACTTAAAGTTAGATAAGAGGCGAAGTTGATTTAACTTCTGTGTGGGCTATCCTAGCCCCTGTAAATCAACCGCCTCAAGAAGGTATGTTGTAGCTATCTTTAGCGTAGTTTATTACTGCATCACCAAGGTTAGCAATTTGCTCTTCGGTAAATATTGTTTCATCGAAATTTGTACATATACTTTTTAACTCTTGTACAAATGTTCCATTATCTATTAGGTCTTTCCACTCTTTTTGAGTGTGAGCTTGTGTAAACTTTTTTACATGAAGTTTATTACAAAGCTTCTTTTTAATTTTTGCAATATATAGCTTTTTACCTTTTTCAGGTTGCCAGCCAAATTTATCGCTTGCATTTGCGCTACTTGCAATTAATGCAAGGGTTGTAGCTGCAATTAAAAACTTTTTCATACTTTTCCTTTCGTAAATTTAGTCTAATTTTAATATTTTTTCTGCTAAAAACATTAATAACATAAATACTCCAATAGCTCCAAGACCAATAGCCCACTCAGTAAATGAAGGAGCATAATGAGTAATAGATGGTGCTAGTTGATATTCACCTGTCTTCATTAGTTGCTTAGGTACTACTTGTGCAGCTTCTACAACATTTATTCTTGCTGCCATTAGGCCAATTAGACCAAGCACAGAAGCCATACAGAACATACCAATTTTCTCTTTAGAACCCCAAATAGCAATAACTAGTGGAATTGCTACTCCTAAAAGTAGCTCGAATAACCAAAAGCTAGGGCTACTAAATATTGTATTTATAACTTCTACTTTTCCTGGTACACTACCATATACTCCTGTTAAGAACTTAATTAGATACATAATTAAAAGTAAAGATGCAATAGCAATTGCAGCCTCTTTTAGTAGTAGTACTCCTGCTTTAAAGCTATCTTCTTTAATAAAGAATTTTGCAATTATACTAAATAAGAAAATTCCACCTAAGATTCCACTTAATAAGAACTCTATTGGATAGAAAACTCCAGTAGTAAAAGGATTGTTATTTAGTAAACCAAAAATTGAACCTGCTGTTAAAATTGATGAGTTTGCAAAAATAAGTGCCAACATAGAGCATAGTTTTGCTTTTTTACCCATAGAGTAAGCAATAAATGTAACAGCAGTAAATAGCATAGTTAATGGGTAAAATACTCCAAGCCAAAATAGCGCAGAAGTAGGGTGTCCACTAAGTGCAGTATAAATTACCATCGTAACTGGATGCCCAATCTCTAGTAAAAATACTGCAAAACCTGCAACTAATGCCAGTAGCCCAAAAACTAATGCTCTTTTTGCAATAGGTTTAAGTGCTTTTATATCGAAAAATATTGCACTTGCAGCTATTGCTATAGTTCCCATAGATAGTGCTACAAAAAACTCATAAGCTGAAACTAAAAATCCCCATGGGTGAACTCTAGTTGTATTAAATGCGTGGTGGCCATGTTGTACAAAGCCAAAAACGCCATATAGGTATACTCCAATAAGCGCAAGAGACGCAATTATAAAGAGCGAATTAATTCCACTAAAATCTGGTTTTAAAGAGATTTTATCTCTTAAAGGTATTATATCTTTTAATGCCATCTTGCACTCCTTATAGTAGATAGAATAGTTTAGGTTTAGTTCCAAGGTGCTCTTTAAGACTAAAGTGCTCTCTTTTTCTTAGAACTTCGCTAATTTCACTATTTGGATCATCTAGATCACCAAAAATACGAACTTTTGTAGGGCAAGTATTTTGACAAGCTGTAGTTGTTTCGCCACGAGCCAATCTTGTATCGCTACAGAAAGTACATTTATCTACTGTCATAGTTCTATCGTCTACATATCTTGCATCGTAAGGGCAAGCATTCATACAGTAGCTACATAAAATACATTTATCGCTATCTACCATAACAATTCCACCATCTGCAAAATATGTTGCATTTGTTGGGCATACCTCTTGACATGGTGCATCTTCGCAGTGCTGACACTGAGAAGGCATAAATGCAGCAGACTCAACACTTAAATTTGGCCATACGCCATCTGGTGCGTTACCTCCTACCCAAATTCTATGTTTATCTGCACCTAAAAGTACGCCATTTTCCTCTTTACATGCTACTTCGCACGCTTTACAGTTAATACAGTTTTTATAATCTAATGCCATTGCATATCTTGCCATGATTACACCTTTCTAACATCTACTATTGTTGCATGCATTGCTGCAGCACCAAAGTATGGTTCTATAATATCTTCGATAATCATATTATCTGCAGCACCATTATTGTGCGCTAGAGTTAAGTCGTCGCTACTTGCACCAAACCCGTGTACAAAGAATAGGTTATCTGGACCAATCTTTTGTGTTGGATAAGCTTTAATTTGTACTTTTCCAATTTTAGAGCTTACTTCTACAGTATCTCCAAACTTAATGCCTCTGTCTTTTGCTACATCAGAGTTAATCCATAAGTAGTTCTCTGGTATTAAATCTAAAAGCATTGCATTGTTTTGAGTGTTGTTTTGTGTAAATTGTGCATGACGACCAGTAATAAATTTAAATTTACCTTTAGGTGTTTTTACATATAGTTCATCTCTCCATGTTGGCATAGGGTCTAGACCTTTTGTTGCCATATTTGGTAGAGTAAACTCTATCTTTCCACTAGGAGTTGGAAATTTACCTTTTTTTGTTGAGTAGAATTTTTTACTCTCTGGATAGTATTCGAACTCGTTAGCACCTTTTTGTTTAAAGAATTTATCCATATTTGGATAGAACACACCCTTTTCTCTAAGTGTTTTCCAAGCTTCTTCGCCCCATTTACTAACTACTTGATGCTCATTTACATGCTCTTGATCTGGTAAGTGTAGCCAATCTACTAGGTTATGACCATTCTTTTCGTAGAACTCTTCTTCTTGCTCTTTGCTCATACCAGCAATTTTTTGCTGAATTACACTATCGTGTTTTTTAGCAATTTCCCACATTGGCTTGCTAATTTTTTCTGCTAAGCCTTTCATGATTGCATAAACTGGTTTAGTCTCATACATTGGATCTATTACTTTTTGTCTTAGTGCAATAGATGGTGTTGTACCACCATAAGTTTTAACAGGGTCTTCGCGCTCTAGGTATGTACATTCTGGAAGTACAACATCACTCATCATTACTGTATCGCCTGGCATAATATCTATTGTAACTACTAAGTCTAACTTTTCAAACATTTTACGAGTTTTGTTAATATTTGGTAGGTTTAGCATTGGGTTATGCTTATAGATAAACATACTTCTTACAGGATATGGTTTCCCCTCTAATACAGCCTCTCTAAACCCTATCCAAGTACCAGTGCTTCCTACAATTGCGGCTTTGTTGTAATCTGCTCTATCTTTTGTAGTAGAGTAAACAGGAATATTAGTTCCATGCTTTCCAAGTGGCAGTTTTTTACCAAAAATAATACCACCTTTAGTATCAATTCCACCACCTAGTGCGCTAAATATAGCTTGTGCACGACGAAGTTGGAAGTCTTGTTGACTAAATGTAGAACGACGACCTTGATAATAAATTGCTCTAGGAGCTGCTGCCATAAAGTCTCTTGCAATTTTTTTAATTGTATCTGCTTTTACGCCAGTAATTTTTTCTGCCCATTCAGGAGTGTATTTTTTGCTAATAATATGATTTTTGTACTCGTCGAAGCCTTGTACATTATTTGCTACAAACTCTTTATTATATAGCTCTTCGGTTAGTGCCACATAAGTTAAAGCTAAAACAAATGCTAAGTCGCTACCTGCATTAATTGCTACCCACTCGTCAGATTTAGCTGCTGTATTTGTAAATCTAGGATCAACACATATAAGCTTTGCGCCACGACCTTTTGTTCTTTTGAAAATATCCATAGTATCTGGTGTTACAATAGCTTCTGCACGGTTTGCACCAGCCATAATAACATACTCTGCATTTTCAAAGTCAACAGAAGCATAGCTACCTATTGTTAGTGTGTATCCACCAATTGTTGTTGTTAAGCAGATAGTTCCGTGGTTTACAAAGTTTAATGAACCAAACTTACACTTCATCCAGTTTTGGAAAGTATGCTCAGCCATACCCTCTCCAGCACAATAACCTATAGTAGAGCGATTGTTTTTCTCTTCGTCCATTATTTGGCTTAAGCCCTTAAAGTGCTCTGTACCGTTTAAGATAGCCTCGTAAGCTTCTTCCCATGATACTCTTTTAAACTTACCTTCACCTCTTTTTCCTATTCTTATCATAGGATACTTTAGACGATCTGGATCGTAAAGTGCCTGAATACCTGCATTACCCCTTGCACATAGCATGTTTCTAGACTTTGGAAACAGAGGGTTTGGATCTAGTTTAGTAACTATACCATCTTCTACTCTTGCTACTGCTGCACACTTATTTACACAGATTTCGCAAAGAGTAGGTACCTCTTTAGCTTTGCCTTTGCCAGTTTTAGTTGTAACACTACTTGGCATGCCCGGGGCACTACTACCTTTGTGTTCACCATGGCTAGCGATTAATCCAGATGTAGTAGCTACACCTGCACCAGCGATAGTCATAGTTACACTGCCCTGCAAAAATTTGCGTCTGGAAATTTGAACTTCCATCTACACTCCTTCCTTTTTAATTCGATAAACATTATATGTTACATAAGTTTTACTTAATATGAATTTATGATTTTATAAATAAGAAGTACTAATAATATAATGAATAGTCATTCGTATATATTCTACACAAATAATTATTATAATTTATTATAAAGGTAGATAGTATTACCAAAAGTTATATTATTATTAACTTTTGGTAATACCCATAGTGTCTCTATAGTTGGTGGAGTTTGAGGTAAGATTCCATCGCCATCACTAAAGTAGATTAAAAATTTAAAATCTTCGTTTAAATTTTCTAAGTATTTAAATACTGGTCTAAAGTCTGTAGAACCACCACCTTTAACTTTTTTGTGTATTGGTTCTAAAGGGGTTATTCTTGTTATATTTTGTATTTTATAATCACACTCAATAAGCTCTATTTCATAATTTAAGAAATTTTGCATTATATACTCTATTTCGGTAAAAAAAGTATTTAATTCGTTACTGTTAATAGATGCAGAAGAGTCAATAGCAATGGCAATTTTTAATTCACTACTACTTATAGATGGTAATGCAACACCACGATAAAGATGTTTCTTATTGCTAGGATACATGCTGTAATCAATTTTAGCATGATAGTTAATGTAGTTAAAAAGAAGCTCCTTCCACGATATTCTATTTTTCTTTGTAACCTCTACTACTCTATCTAAATTAGTAGGTATTTCACCACTTTTTTCTAATTTAGATGTAACTTGTTCTATAAATTGCTCTATCTCTTTGTTTGTATATTTACTTTTTTTATTTTTTTCAGCACTATCTTCTTGTGTATCTTTTTCGTCAAGCTCATCTATTAAAATATGGTAGATATCTTCTGTACTTAAGTTATGAAACTGCTCACTATAGTTAGATAGAGGGTGTAGTTTAAAGCCATTTTCTATAAGTAAAGAGTTAATTGCATAATCGCTAGCTAGTTGCCATATGTTACTTTTTTTATTTATGCCTCTATCGCTGTGGTGAAGTACTAGCTGCAAAGAAGCATTTGCTATTATAGATGACACTTCGTCGATATTAAGTGCATCAAGGTATTCACTATTATACTCTAGTGTATCGTTATAATATGCAATACCCTTAATTTTGTTATTCTGTTTTAGTTCTACTTTTGTTGAACTTAAGCCAAAAAAAGGTTTCTCTAGCATAAGCTTTGTAATTGCTTTAGAAATTTTTGGGTGCATTTACTACTCCAAAAGATAGGCAAATTTTTCTACCCAATCTTCCCATGCAGCGCACTCCTCTATAGTTATATTTGCTTGTTGCATATCTTTTATAAACATTACGCTAAACTCACTTGGTAGCTTTAAAGAGAATCTAATAGCATTATCTACTTGCTCTTTAGTAGATTTTTTTACTCTGCTAACAAGAGCAGATATTAGTGCAAATAGCACTTCGCTATCATCTGTTAACTCTACCTTTTTCGCGTTTAATATGTCATCTATGTTTGGAAGTTTTGTTATAACTTTTTTAAAGTTTATAAACTCTATAGCTATATCTGTGCCTATTGCCCCTTGAATTGTCTCTAAAAGTGTATTTGCACTTATATTTGCTTTTAATATGCTATCTACATACTCCCAGCTTCTTGGTGTTGCAAAAGCTTTTTCGTTTTTTGTTGCATCAAAGTTAAATAGATACTCTTGCTTATTATTTAAAAAGGCAATAATTGTGCTATCTATTGAGTTATTGTATGCCCAGCTTTTCCAGTCGTTAAAGCTTATATCTAGTGTTAAATGTATAAATCTATTAGCAAGAGGAGATGGCATTTTATATACAACAGCTCTATCTGTCTCTAAATTACCTGCTGCTACAATTGCCCAATTATCTGGTAGTATGTAGTCACCGATTTTTCTATCTAATACTAGTTGGTATGCTGCAGCTTGCACACTTGGTGGTGCAGAGTTTATCTCGTCTAAAAATAGTACTCCACTTGCACTGTCATCTTTGGGTAAAAAGTTTGGTTGTGCCCATACTGCTTCGTTACTGCTACTATTGAAAAATGGTATACCTTTTAAATCGGTTGGGTCTAGTAGTGATAGCCGTAAATCTATAAACTCTAAATTTTTCTCTTTTGCAATCTGTTTTATTATAGATGATTTACCAATACCTGGGCTTCCCCATATAAAGGTTGGTATTTTACTATCTATTAAAGATTGTAGCGTATTTTTTAGCTCTAATGGTCTCAAAATTTCTCCTATATAGGCACTTTTTTAGATACTTTATCTAAAAATTTTGAATTTTTGCTCATAATTTGTAAAAGTTGGTTATCTAATTTAAAATAGTCTAGATATTCATCTTTTAAGTTACTATTTAGTGCAAGTGCTCTATTTACCTCTATGTTATCTTTATTAAATAGTTCATCTATTATATATGATGGTGTATTTGGATTTTTTGCTATATTTAAAATTAAATCGTTAGTGGCACTTTTGTAAATCTCTTCTAAGATATTAGGTGAAGTATTTGGATTTTGTGTAATATTGTAGAAAATATCTTCTTTATATTTAAGGTATAGGTTAGTTAGTGTGCTTTGTTGTAAAAGAGAGTTTTTAGATAGTTCAATATCTAGCTCTTTACTTATATTTATAAGATTATCTATTACCTCTTTTATGTTTGGGTTTGATGCTAAATATATGTAGTAGTTACTCTTTATTAAACTTAAATGTCTGCTGCTTATAGGTTGGCTCTTTAGTAGTGATTTAACTATATCGGTATCTTCGCTTAAGAGTAATTTAAAGAGTTCTATATCTAAATTGGTATTGGTTGAAAGAGCTTGTTTTATCTCTTTTGTTGCTCTGTTGTATATTGTAAGCTGAGAGTTAAAATCTATAGCAGGGTTAATTGCTAATAACATATCGTATCTATGTGATTTTAAAGATAGAATATGCTTTATTAAATCTTTTGATATATATGGATTTAGAGCAACAAACTCCTTTAAATTTTTTGGTTTCCACTCTTGATGTTTTTTAGCTTTTATTTCGTAGTTTGGCATATTAAATATAGCCTCTAGAGCATCTTTGTTTGTGGTTGTTAGTGTAATCTCTATAAGTGTAGCAGGAGAGTGCGCAATATCGGTATGGTTAACTTGTGTAAGTGGTTTATAAAATCTGTTTATAAAGCTTAAGGTTACATCTCTGTTGTTGTTGGTATCAAATAGACCTTCAAAGTTGTAGTTATATAGTTTAAATAGTTTTAAGTATAGATCATTATCTATAGCCTCGCTCTTTAAAAAAGAGATAACTCTATCTTGGTTGTTACTAAGCTTTAATGACATTAAAAGTGCATTTGGTTTAATAGATTTAGCATAAAAGCTTTCAAACTCTATAAGAGTACAATCTGGAATATTTTTATTATATAAAGAGTATGATTGCTCCTCTTGAATTGGGTTTAGTATTGAACTTAAAACAACAAGTGCTATATCTTGAGTATCATTGTATTTTGTTGCAAATTCAAAACCAAGCTCTTTTGTAAATTTTTTTAAGTCGTCTTGCATAATATGCAAAAAATTACCTAAAAATAGTACTGTTTTATTTTTGCTATTTTTTAGTATTGTCTCTATTTTATTCATAAGCTAATACTATTTAAAAAAGCTTAGCCTAAAATAAAATATGATGCAGTTGCAAAAATTATTAAAAAAGGAAGTCGCATTAATATTATGCCAATTTGGTTTCCTATTTGGCATGATGTACACTGTTTATACTTTTTAGCTTCGTATTGCGCATAAAAGAAAAATCCAATAAGTAGAGCTATAACACCAACTGTAGCATACTTATCGTAACTATACCAGCTCTCTAGCGTATCTTTTGAGATATTAAATAGTGGAAGTACAAGAGAAACAAGCATAAAGAAGAGAAGTTTATCTACAACACTAATAAAGTAATCTTTTTTGCTATCTGTTGGACATATAGCAGAGTCGATATCTGGCATATGCCCATCGCCTGCTAGTGCCTTTATTGCTTGCTCTTTTTGGGCTGGGTGTAGCCTATCTATTAAAGAAGTATTAAATGTCCAGTCTATCATTCTAGAGAAAACTGCTGCCTCCTCTTTTGTATTAATAGTTTTTGTAACTGTACCATCTTTTGTATCGTGTACAATACTTAAGTTTTGGTATCTACCTATATTTATTGGTTTATTAAAAAAGTAACTGCACTCTTCTGTAGAGTTAAATGGTTCGCTTTGTCTTATAATTCTAGCGTTAACATATGGTATGTATGTATCGTTCTCTTTTATAATAAATATCTGAAAAGCCTGACCAATTTGTATTGCACTAAGAGCCTCGAGTTTGTGGTATGTTGCGGTGTCTATTAAATTATCTAAAAGCTCCTGATACTCTTTGTTAAAGCCTCTAATTGGCCCAGCATTTACATTTACGCTATCGTCTGGATATTTTTTTAACTCTTTTATCATTCTTGGACCTTTAGATATTTTATATTTTCTAAGTAAACCTTAAATTTAAAATAAGATTCAAAAGTTCTATACTTTAAATTATAAAATAGAACCAAAATTACACTACATAAATTAAAATATAATTTGGGTTTTATTTTAGGTGCTATTTAGCTGAAGTCTTTTTGTATATAGGCACAAAAGTGCCTATAAGGTTTAGTGACTCTTTTGAACCACTATAATCATTTTTATATTGATTACTAAGAATCTTAAAAATTGAAAAATTACACAAGTTCTCAATTTTCTTGCAAATTTACCTGGGATCATAGTTAATGCAAACTGATCTTTTTCGAAATTCATCTCTTCTTGTTTCATTATTTTTCCTTTCTATACTTTTTTTGATTATTCTGGAATTAAAGTCCAACCTGGCTTAAGTTTTGCTTTCCAAATAAATAGGTGGTGTAGGATATGCTTAATCCAGTGACCTGCAAGTCCAATCTCTCCGAATGTATAGTCTGTATCTCTACCAGTTCCTGGATACTTTTCGAAATCTGGAACAACTGGATATACTGTCATAGCTGCTGCTTGACCACTAAATACACCTTTACCTGCACTTGCAACACAAGCCGCACCCATCTCTGCCATAGATGCTTCATGTAGATGTGCACTATCGCCTTTTTTAATTAAATCGCATACAGAGTGTGCAACAGCTTTACCAATAATACCACTTGGCATACCAGTTCTTGGTGGAGTAGGGTTAATTGGTGTACCATTTGGTGATTTAGCTGGCTTAGAGATAATATGTGGAGGTGCAAATGCAATACCTGCTGCAAATATATTGCTATAATCTGGGTTTTGATAAGTTCTTGGCCAGTCACTTGCTTTCCACTCTTCGTAAGGTTTTGCGGTATAATCAGCATCAACTTTCATAAATCCATTAGGTGCAAATAGTTTATCTGTTATGTCGCTACCATCTTTACCATAAGCTTTAAGCCCCACACCACTAAATGGTGGAATTAACATTGCAAAATCAAATGTCTCTTCGCCAGTGCTACCATCTAGAAGTTCGTACTCTAATTTACCTTCTTCTACTTTATTAACATGTGCTCCAATTAGCCACTCTACATTTCTTTCTGCATATAGAGACTCTGCAAATAGTTTAGAAGATACTACATATCCACCAACTTTCATATGCAATCCACCCATACCAAAGTCGCCTAAGAATGCTTCGTTAGATATCCACTTAATCTCTAAGTTATCTCTTACGCCAGCTTTTTTAGCTTCGTGCTCGATATTGAAAATATACTCAAATGCTGCACCTTGGCATGTACACATACCGTGTCCTGTACCAATTAGTAGTTTTTGTTTAGTAGTTTTTGCTTTTTCAAAAACATTCATTAGTTCGCTATGTGCATGAGCTGCGTGATCAGCAGTACATACAGAAACTGTATGAGCTCCCAGTTGTCCATTGCCATCACCCAAACCTGGAGTTGCATCGAAGTTTAGTTTTGGACCAGTAGCATTTACTAGGTAGTCATACTCTAGCTCTTCTGTTTGTCCCTCTTTATCTTGACCTGTGTATTGTATAGTAATATAAGGCTTATCGCTACCCTCTTTACCGTCTGGATGAATAGATACAGCTAATGCTTGTCTAAAGTCTATTCCTGCATTACCATATACTGGTGCTAGTGGGAATATAACATCCTCTTTTTTCATCTGTCCAACACCTACCCAGATGTTAGATGGAATCCAGTTCCAATTTGAATTTGGTGTTACTACCACCACTTCGTGCTCTTTTCCAAGCCATTTTCTGGCAAATGTTGCTGTTGTATGTCCTGCAACACCACCACCCATAACTATTAACCTAGCCATGTTACTCCTTTATAAAATAAGATATTCCGATTGTATTATAAGTTTTATTAAATTTATATGAGTATAATTGATAAAAAAATTGAATTTTATATTTAAAATGTAATTGCTACTTTTGGTTACTATTATAAGATTAAATATATGTTTAGTTATAAGGAATATTTATGATAAAGATTATAATTTA
>Ga0256914_1002762_pt1 | contig 14426 bp, 14 predicted proteins | sample HulkmetaG_FD_191571 | JGI IMG/M metagenome (GOLD analysis project Ga0256914, IMG submission 191571) | Hydrothermal chimney microbial communities from Main Endeavour vent field at the Juan de Fuca Ridge, Pacific Ocean - Hulk | ecosystem: Environmental > Aquatic > Marine > Hydrothermal vents ... | reverse complement strand
GGCTTTCAAAAAAAAAGATGGTGCAGGAAGAGGCGGTCCGCCGTCCTGCACCATGTCTCGGGCCACCGGCCGGTAAACGGATCAGCCGGCCTGGACCTCGATCTTGCGCGGTCTGGCCGGGGCCGCCTTGGGCAGGACCACCTTGAGCAGACCGTCGGTCATGGAGGCCTCGATCTTGTCCTGATCGATGGTCTCGGCCACGGTGAAACGGCGCAGGTAGTTGCCGCTTTCGTACTCCTGGAGCAGAATGCGCCGGTCGTCGCTCTCCGGTTCCGGTTCCGGGCTGCCCTTGATGGTCAGGACGTCGTCCTGGAGGGAGATATCCACGCCCTTGCTGCCCACGCCGGGCATTTCCGCCACCACGGTGACCTCGTTGTCTGTTTCGAATATATCCACTGCCGGCACAAAATATTTTTCCGGCCGGGTGGTTTCACCCTTGTGCTGTACTTCCTGTTTTTCCTGCACGGTCAGTTCCTTCTCGCCCATGGTGCACCTCCTCTCAGTCAGTGGTCACACTGATTTGCCTCGGTTTCACCTCTGCCGCTTTCTGCAGGGTGATGGTCAGGATGCCGTTGACCAGCCGGGCATTGATTTTGTCCACGTCCACCCGGGTGGGCAGGGTGATGGCCCGGCTGAAACTGCCGGTCTCGATCTCCCGGCGATGGTAGGAGACATTTTCCTCGTCGTGCCTGGGCGCCCGTTTTCCCTGGAGGGTCAGGGTTTCGCCCTCGATGGAGATATCCAGGTCTTCCGCCCTGACGCCGGGCAGCTCGGCCTTGATGACCAGGTTGTCGGCATCCTCGGCGATGTTGAGCGGCGGATAGACCGTTGCCCTGGGACGTGCCGTCTCTCCGGCCAGCGTCCTGGAAAAGGCGTCGAGTTCCTGGCGGATACGCTCGAATTCCGCCCAGGGGTTTCTGAAACCGGTCTGCGGTGCAAAACGTATGAGTGCCATGACCTTTCCTCCTCTTCAGACGGTGGGGAAGGAGGGGGACAGGCCCGGTCTTCCCCGGTGCCTGTCAACCGTCTCGCTGTCCCCCTGTTTGTTGATTTGACCCAGCGGGTTATGCTGTCTGTTTGCATCATTTCGCTGGTTGAAAAAATAAGATGTTCCGGCCCGGTGTCAAGGGGACGGAATCAAAAGAGACCAGGGGCTCTTTCTGCCGCATGGCAGGGGACGGGCCGGGAACAACAGCCAGGGACGTTTTTTTCTACCCTCCAACAGGCGAATCGGGTATAGTGCCGGCATTTTAGGGCTATTCACCAGAAAATCCACATGTTGAAGGAGATACGATGAAGCTGATACTACTGGGCGCTCCCGGCGCCGGCAAGGGTACTGTGGCCAAACTGCTCACCGCCATCGACGGTTCCGTGCAGATCTCCACCGGAGACATCCTCCGGGGCGCTGTTCAGGCCGGAACAGCGCTCGGCAAAGAGGCCGAGGGATACATGAAACGCGGCGACCTGGTGCCCGACGAACTGATCATGGGGATCATGGAGAAGCGGCTCCAGGAGCCCGACTGCGCAAAGGGCTTTCTCCTGGACGGGTTTCCCCGGACCATTCCCCAGGCCGAGGCCCTGAAGGAGCTGCTCGCCAGGCTGAACATCACCCTGGACAAGGCCGTGAACATCGATGTGCCCCGCGAGGTCATCCTGGACCGGCTCTGCACCAGGCGCACCTGCGAGAATCCTGACTGTCAGGCCATTTACAACGTCAAGTCCAACCCGCCGAAAAAGGAGGGGATCTGCGACAAGTGCGGGTCAAGGGTCATCCAGCGGGAAGACGAGACCGAAGAGGCCATCAGCCACCGGCTGGCCACCTACAACGAGAAGACAGCGCCGCTGATCGGTTTCTACGAGAAGGAGGGCCTGCTGCTCAACGTGGAGGCGGTCACCAGTGACGCGGTGATCGAGGCGATCAAGAAGGAACTGCACATCTGACCATGGATGCGATAATACAGACCGACTGCCCGGAACTGACCCTGCTCCACCGGGGGAAGGTCCGTGATATGTACGAAATTCCCGGTGAGGAGGACAAGCTCCTCATGGTGGCCACGGACCGGATATCCGCCTATGATGTGGTCATGGCCGATCCCATCCCCGGCAAGGGAAAGGTGCTCACCAGGATCTCCCTGTTCTGGTTCGACCTGCTGGCCGACATCGTGGACAACCACCTGATCACGGCTGACGTGGAGGCCTATCCGCCGGTATGTCACCAGTACAGGGAACAGTTGGAAGGGCGTTCCATGCTGGTCAGAAAGACCAGGGTCCTGCCCATCGAGTGTATCGTTCGCGGCTATCTGTCCGGTTCCTTCTGGAAGGCCTACCAGCAGGACACCACGGTCTGCGGATTTGCCCTTCCCGAGGGAATGCGGGAATCCGATCCCTTTCCCGAGCCGCTGTTCACCCCGTCCACAAAGGCGGAGCAGGGCCTGCACGACGAGAACATCTCTCTCGCCCGGATGCGGGAAATCGTGGGGCCTGAGCTGGCCGACAGGATGGCGGAAATCTCTGTGGCCCTGTACAGGAAGGCGGCCGAGTATGCCCGGGGCAGGGGTATCATCATAGCCGACACCAAGTTCGAACTGGGCATGGCCGGGGACGAGCTGATCCTGATCGACGAGGTGCTTACCCCGGATTCCTCCAGGTTCTGGCCCCTGGACGCCTATGAGCCGGGCAGGGGCCAACCCAGCTTTGACAAGCAGTTTTTGCGCGATTATCTCTCTTCCCTGGACTGGAACAAACAGCCGCCCCCGCCCCCGCTGCCGGCCGAGATCCTGGACAAGACCAGGGCCCGGTATGAGGAAGCCATGAACCGGCTGCTCGGCGACTGACTCTTCCCGGTGTCTTTCCGGCCCGGCAGACCGTGCCCTCACGGGCTGCCGCCCTGGACGAGGATCAGGGATTCTCCTTTCCTTCACCCCTGTCGGGAGGAGGAAAGGAGATCAGATAGCGGAGGGAGAATGCCACTGGTGGCCGGATGTGCAGCTTTTTTATCTGGTTCATCCGCCTGTTCAGGTCGGCCGTGCCGCCCCTGGAGGCAGAAAATCCCTTGCTGCTGCGGTCCTGGCGGAAGAGTTCCACGATGATGCTCCACTGGTTGGCCACCAGGTTCCTGTCCAGGGCCCGGAAATAGAGCATTCGCTCGTCGCTGTCCAGCAGGCCCGTTCCGGCGCCGTCCTGGACAAAGACGACCAGGGAGTTTTCCCGGGTCAGCCGCTGCCACATCTTCGCATACCCCTCCGGGGTCATCCTGGCCGTGAAAAAGGAGGAGACCGCGATCTGGAGTTCCGGAAACCGGCTGTGCAGTTCATCGTAACTCTTCTGGAGGTGTTGTGCCAGGAGGTCCTGTTTCTCCCTGGCCCGCCAGTTGACATCATCGATCTCCTCGTACAGGTAGAACCCGGCCAGAGCAGGGCTTCCCTTTGCCAGGACTGCGATCTTTTCGGCCTGTTCCAGGGACAGGATGCGGAGCCGGTTCAGGTAGACGGCCAGGGCGGGCAGGCTCTGCTTGGACCGGGAGAAGAAGTCTGGATCGGCATAGAGACCGATGTGCAGCTTCAGGCCAAGGGCCTCGGCCTGGCGCAGGAGAAGCTGGACAAGGGGTTCGGGAAGGGGATCTATCTGCCGGGTGAAGTCCACGTCTCCGTGCCTGCTCCACTGAATGTACAGTTCCTGCACCTTCAGTCTCTGCAGCCGCTCCAGGGTCTGCTGCCACCATGCCGGATCGTTTTCCAGGTCTGTCACGTGGGGCTGGTACATCACAGCGTGGAGAGGGGCCGGAAGGCGCAGCCGGGCCCGAGCCTCTCCACCGTTCAGCAGCAGTACGGCGAGCAGGAGGAGCGACAGGAGGATGGACGGAAAACCTGGTCGTTTCATATGCCGGTGGTCAGTTTGAGCAACAGGGTGGTGTCTGCGTCATCACTGCTGTCCAGGGGAACACGCAGCTCCAGCCCCAGGGTGGTCTTGGTCTGGTAGGCCTTGTATCGGCTCTCGTTGCACCAGTGCCAGAGGGCTACGCCGGCCCCCAGGTCCAGCCGGTACTGTTCCTCCTGGCCTGCATTGTCGTTGCTCCAGGAAAACCCGCCCAGGCCGTAGGGGACAAAGGTGGCCGGCCGGTTGAGCAACTGGTCGATCTTCATGGACCAGCCGGCCCTGAATTCACCGGAAAAGAGGGTGGTGCCCTGGTCCAGGAAGTAGCCGCCATCGACATAGATGGAGTAGACCGGCCATTCGGCCCTCACAGGTTCCCAGTCGAGCCCCCTGTCCAGGGAACCGGCCGCACGCAGGAACCAGTCATTGCGGGACCGGGATCCCATTTTGATGAACCGTTCCGCGGAAAAGACCAGGTTGTAGTCGCCAAACGGCTTGTAACGCGCCCCGGCCGCCAGCTGCATGGAGTCCGAGTCGGGCCAGACATCCTGGCTTTCCATGCCCCAGAGGAGCCGAGAGAACAACTGGAGGATCCTGCCGTTCCGGTAGCCGTAGACCGGGGGCTGCCAGCCGGCCAGCAGTTCGCCGTAGCCGGTGTTCAGTGGCGACTCGATGGGTGAGGCCGGGGAGGACACCTCTGTGTCCGTGGACTGGAGGTTGACCGAGGTGCCGAACTGCATGAAGAACCTTCTGTCGATCTCGGCAATCTCCCGCCTGATTTTGAAGAGTTTTTCGCTCTGGGCCGCCTTGTCCTCCTCTGTCTCGACAAGGGCATAGGGCGCGTTGTCCACAACCTGTTTGAAGAGCTGGACAGCCTGGTCATTCTGCAGCAGCCGCTTGCGGGTATAGGCGAAATCCTCATAGAGCTTGAGCTGGTCCGGCTCTGCCTTCAGGGCCCTGGCGAACTCGTCCGCGGCAGCACCGTCGTCGCGGGCCGCCAGGTGCAGGTAGGCCAGCTCGGACAACCAGACCCCGTTTTCTGGTTCCATTTCCAGGGCCTTCTGCAGACCGTCGATGGCTCCATGGATATCGCCCAGCTGCCTGCGGTTGTTTGCCCACTTGTACCAGTGCTGGGCGGTTTTTTCCTGCTCCAGGGCCTTGGTGTAATACCTGTTGGCTTCCTGAACATCCTGTTCGGCTGCCAGAATGTCGCCGCGAAGGATGTAGTACTCGGCCACGTTTTCGGCAGGCAGTGCGTCCTGCTGGATGAAGTCGAGAAATTCTTTCGCCTTTTCGATATCCTGCAACCGCATGGCCATGGAGGCGGCCTTGAGGGCCGACACGGGATCCTTGCTCAGCCTGAAATGCCTGTCAAAGTAGGCCAGGGCCTTGTCCGGCTCTTCCATCCCGGCATAGGCATAGGCCATGTTGAGGAGGACACGGCGCTGGTCGCGGGGGGTGAGTTCCTGGTCCAGCTTTTCCACCATTTTCAGGGAATGGACCGTAAGACCCGGCATGCCGCTCTTCAGATAACAGAAGGCCGCTGACATCCTGAACTGGACGGACAGGGGGTGCAGCCGCAGATATTTCTTGGCAACTTCCAGGGCGTTCCGGCAGTCCTTTTCTCCGGCATAGAGATTGGAGAGCCGCATGGCCAGCTCCCGGTCCGCGATGTTCTGCTGCTTCAGCAGGGCAAGGATCTCCATGGCCCGCTTCTTCTTGCCCAGCTTCAGGTTGATGGAGGCGGTTTGCAGCATCAGTTCCTGCTGCTGCGTGCCGGAGAGGCCCTTGAAGGGATAGTACCGTTCCAGCAGGGCGAGGATCTTTTTGTTCTGGTTGGTCTTGGCCAGCAGGTGGATCTCGTTGCTCAGCAGGAAGTGAGAGATCGTGTCCAGGCGGGCCAGGAGCCACTCGTACAGTTCGATCCGCTTGGCAGTCGGCAGGTGGTCGGCAAAGAGGATCAGCTTTTGGAAATCCGGATCACTCTTGCGGATCACCTTTTTCCGGTACAGTCTGTTCTGCAGCAGGATCACCCCCTGCTCGTACCGGTGGCCGGCCTCGTACAGGCTCAGTTGTCTGCGGAAGAGTTCTTCCTGGTCGCCGATGTCTTTCTGCTGCATCCTGGCCAGGAGGCTGATGGCGTCATCGTAGCGCTCGAGGCCGATATACCGGTCCAGGAGACTCTGGTAGAGAGCCGGATCGTTGGACCGCCGCACTCCCTCCTGGAGGGCGGCCAGTTCCCGGTCACTCCTGCCGGCCTTGTTGTACAGGGCGGCGATGCGCAGCCAGGGAACATCCCTTTTCTCCTCCACGGCGCACTGCTTCAGCTTTTCGGCAGCTTCCTCGTAGCGGCCCGCCTTTTCCAGCAGAATGGATTCCTGGGCTCCGTGCTGACAGACCTGCACCTCCTCCCGGATCAGGGCCAGGGCCTGGTCGTAGCGTTCATTGGCCGCCAGCAGGTTGATCCAGGTCTCCACCACTTCAGGGGCGGGATCGTAGTATTGCCTGTACTCCCGGAGCAGGTCATCGGTTTTTGCCCGATCGTCCAGCTTCATGACCACCAGGATCAGCATCTCCATGACATCCCGTTCCTGCCGGTAGGCCGGATATTCGTTCCGTAACCGTTCCAGGACCCTGGCCGCCTCCTGCGGCCGGTCCTCCTCCAGGTGGAGCATGGCCAGGTGGAGGGTGACCAGGTGCTTGGCCTCGTAACCGTCCGCGGCCTGGTAGGCCTTTTCCAGCGCCGCGACGGCCTGGTCGCTATCCTGGAGACGCTGCTGGCTGGCCCCCAGGTTGTAGAGATCGAAGTAGTTGGGTTTCCGGATATGCTTGAGGACCGCCAGGGCCCGGGAATACTGTTCCTGTTTCATATAGGCCGCGGAAAGCAGCCTGAAGGCCTGGTCCCGGTACTGCTCGTCAAAGTCCTGGAGGATCCTGTCTTCGGAAAGCAGCCCGATCACCCGTTCGGGCTGGTCGAGCTGCATGGCCGCCTGGGCCAGGTAGAGGGTGTTGACCGTCTGATCCGGGTCCATCTCCAGGAGGACCTCGGCATGGTGGAGCGCGCTGTGGTAGTCCTTGAGCTGGAAGCAGACCTCCAGGAGCTGCTGCCGGATCTCCGTGTTTTCCGGATCAATGGTCAGGGCCTTTTCCAGCAGGCTACGGGCCTCCTGATACCTGCCTTCCCGGATCAGAGCGTAGGCCTTCTGCACCCGGGGAAAGGTGCGGTTGGTCCTGTACTGATCCTGCAGCCACCTGATGGGGCCCGACTGCGCACTGGTGCCGTAGAACAATAGGCAGCCCAGGGTGAGCAGGACGACGGCGACCCGGTGGACAGATTGCGAACGTTTCATGGATTGCCGTTCAGTCACCAGGTCGGAACCAGGGTGATGCCCCTGGTGCCCAGCGGGCGGCCGGTGCATCGTTTTGTTTCATACAGGATGAACATTATTCTAATTTACAATGAAGCCGTCTCTATTTCAAGACAAACATGGCGCCGTTTCCCTGGCCTTCCTGGAGGAAATGGGCAGTGGAAGGGCACAAGGTGCTCCAGCCGGGTAGTCCCTTGAGGGTATTATAAAGAGGGAACTGGTCCGGCAGAAAGAGCTTTTTCGCCACGAGCCATTTTTTTTAAACGTTCTCCAACCAGGGACGTCTTACAGGAAAACAACCGATCGCGCAGGTGAACATGGAAGACAGGGATCTGGTCCAGGCGTGGAAGCGTGGGGACCGGGAAGGGTTCGAACTCCTGATGGTACGGTACCAGAAACCGCTCTACTACCTGGTCAGGTCGATGGTCATGAACAGGGAAGAGGCAGAGGACATCACCCAGCAGGCATTCATCAGGGCCTTTACCCGTATCAACCGGCTGCGGAAGCCGGAACGGTTCAGATCCTGGCTGTTCTCCATCGGGGTCAACCTGGCGCGGGATCACATCCGGCAGCGGAGGTCGCAGGTCGCCCTGGAAGACTGGGACCAGGCCGACAGGTCAGCGGATCCGGAACGGATCGCCATGGCAAGGGACGGCATGCGCAACATGAAGAGCATGCTCCGCCTTCTCCCTCCCCGTCAGCAGGAGGTGATCTCCATGCGCCTGTTCGCCGGCCTGACTTTTGCCGAGATCGGCGACCTGCTCGGGATCAGGGAAGGGAGTGCCCGTTCCAACTTTCATTTCGGAATACGGGCATTGCGTGATTTACTGAAAGGAAGAGAGTGCAGTGAGTAGAGAATCTGACTGTGACGCCTTCTGGCAGGCAATGGGGCCGGATGCACTCCTGCATTCCATCCTGTCTGCCGCCCAGGAGCATCACCTGGAGCAGTGCCCGCGATGTCGGGCAGAACTGGAGCACCTGCAGCTGGGGCTGCGCGGGCTCAGGGAGGAGCTCCGCGCAGAGGAACCGGCCGATTTCTGGCACGGCATGCGGAGCCGGGTCGTTGCTGCCGTTTCCCGGCCCGGCCGCCTGGCCATGCTGTTCAACCGGAGCGTCCACTCCTGGCGATCCTGGTGGGCAGCCCCGGTCATGGCGGCCATGCTCCTGGCGATACTCTTGCCGAAGCCAGCCCCTCCGCCCCTGGTGCTGGCCGAGGAGGAGATCCCGCTGCTCACGGGCATGGAGCAGCTCACGGCCCTGTTCGACCCTGCGGAGTGGGATACGACCCTGGTACAGGCCGACAGTGGTTGGCCGGACAACGGTCATCTCATGGATGACTGGGATGGTCTTCTGGTCGACCTGGAGGATGGTACACTATTGTGAAACCGAAGGAGCCCGACCTATGAAAAGGACAACAGGCAGAAGATGCAAATCGTGCATCCTGCTGATCATGGCAGGATTGTTTCTGGCAGGGTGGCTCACCGGTCCGGCCCTGGCAGAGGAACAGGACAGCCCGGCAGTGATGGACCGGATCATCACCATCCGCAACTGGAAGCTCATGAAAGAGTTCAATCTTCGAGGCGAAAAGGCGCAGGAGGTCTTTGCCGTCCTCGACGAGATCGATGCCAGGCGGGCAAGACTGATCAGGAAACGACGACAGGTCCTGCAGCGATTGCGAAAGGAGAGCAGCCGGTTGGATCCTGACGAGGATCGGCTTGCCGAACTGATCAGTACCTACCTGGAGGTCATGGAGGAACTGGCCGCCATCCCGGCCAGCGAGCTGGCCGGCCTCGAGGGGATCTTCTCTGTCCGTGACCGGGCCCGTTTCCTGCTGTTTTCCCAGGATATGGCCCGGGAGATCAGGCGGATCATGCAGAACCGCGCCGACGGCCGACATCCCCGGAAAGAGCGGGGAAGGCCGTCTGTGCCGGAATCGAGGTGAGCACGCTTTCCATTTTTAACCTTTTCCATGGAGGAAACGATGATGAAAGAACACCTGACGATGTTTGGTGTAGCCGTTGTCTGTGCTGTCCTGATCACTGCGGCCACTGCCCAGGCCAAACCGGGGAAACGTATCGGCCGGCCGAATGTCAGGGTGGTGGACACCCGCTGGGAGCACAGGGCGGACAGGAACAGGGACGGCTATGTGGACTGGCACGAGGCCGACCGGGCCAAAAAGGACTACATGAAAAACCGGGCCGTGGTCGACAGTCCCTGGGAGCAGCGGGCCGACCGGAACCATGACGGCCACGTCGGTCCCCATGAGGCAGCCCGTGCCAGGAAACAGCTTTCGGCGCAGGACTAGGGGGACAGGTTATGGTACAGACCACATGCCGTACCCGGCAGCGCGCCGGGTACGGCCAGGCCTGCTGGCTGGTGTTCATATTGCTGGTGATGACGGGTTGTGCCGGCGGCACCCAGAGGCAACAGGCGGCCTGGCCCGGGGCGATCTCGTCCCGGGACCTGGTCGGTCACGGCTGTGCGGAACAGGCAGCGGAGCTCGCCCTGGTAGAGGAATCGGGCGGGGCCATCGTCCCTGTCGACAGGAACCGGTTCTTCCTGGCCTGGTTCCCGCCAGGCTGGGAAAGGCGGCCGGACCGGCGGCTGGTCGTCAGTCTCCATGGCAAGGGTGGCTGCGCTGAACGGATGTTCGCCTTCTGGCACCGGAACACTCCGCTCCACGATTTCGCCTTCCTGGCTCTGCAGTATGCGGAAACCGGGACAGACAACAGGCTCCGGTTCGACTCCAGCCAGGAAGTCTACAGCCTGCTCGCAAAGAGCCTGGACCTGGTGGCGGCCCGCTATCCCCTGGATGGCGTTCCGGTTGTCCTGCACGGCTTTTCCAAGGGGTCTGCCATGGTGTTCGAGCTGGCCGCCATGGACCGGGCCCCGGATGGCCGGGGACTGTTCAGGGCCTTTATCGCGGATTCCGGAACGGTTTTCCCGGATCACCAGGGGCGTCTTTCGCCGCTTCTCCAGGCACTGGAGCCAACAGGATATGCGGGCGCCAGATTCTGGCTCTACTGCGGCACCAGGGACCATAACGGCCAGACCTGTCGGGGCATGAACCGCATGGATCGCTATGTCCGCAGCCACGGCGGACGCGTCGATGCGCTGTACCAGTACCAGGGCGGCGGTCACGGCATCTTTATCACCGGCGGGCCGCGGCGTCACAGCGATGCCCTGGAGGCCATGTTTTCCTATATCCGCACGATATGAGCCCTCCGGCACACCCTGATCAGGGAATGAGCAGGTTGAACAGGTAGCCGGTGAAGAGGATGCCGCTGCCCACCACTGCGATGAAGACGGCGATCAATTTTGGTTTGAGCACCTTGCGCAGGATGACCATCTCCGGCAGGGAAAGGGCGATGACGCTCATCATGAAGGCCAGCACCGTTCCCAGGGCAGCACCCTTGCCCAGCAGGGCCTCCATGACCGGCACGATGCCGGCCGCATTGGAGTACATGGGAATACCGGTGATCACCGCGGCCGGCACGGACCACCAGTTGTTCCGGCCCATGATCCTGGCCATGAACTCTTCGGGGACAAAGCCGTGGATGGCTGCACCGACCAGGATTCCGGCGATCACATAGATCCAGACCTTGCCAACGATCTCCCGGACCGCATCGCGCCCCATGGCGATGCGGTCCGACCAGGTCAGCTTCTTCTCAAAGGTCAAGGTCTGGCCGGCCCGCATCTCCCGCACCCAATCCTCGATCCAGTGCTCCAGGTTCAGCCGACCGATCACCCAGCCGGCGAGCACGGCAATGCTCAGGCCGGAGACGAGATAGATCGCCGCCACCTTCCACCCCAGGAGACCGTAAAGGAGAACCAGGGCGATCTCGTTTACCATGGGGGCGGCGACGAGAAAGGAGAAGGTGACTCCCAGGGGTACCCCGGCCTGGACAAAACCGAGAAAGAGGGGCACGGCCGAGCAGGAACAGAAGGGGGTCACGATGCCGAGCAGGGCGGCCAGACCGTTTCCGGCCAGCTCACGCCTGCCGACCAGGTAGCGCCTGGTCCGTTCCTGGGAGAAAAAGGAGCGGATTATTCCCACCACGAAGACGATCAGGGTCAGGAGCATCATCACCTTCGGGGTGTCATAAAGGAAAAAACGTACCGTTTCTCCCAGGTGACTGCCCTCCTCCAGCCGCAGCAGTGTATGGGTCAGGTACCTGGAAAAAGGTTCCAGCCGGCTGTAGACCGCAAGCCAGAGCAGGAGGGCAGGCAGGCCGACGATGATGGCCTTTCCCGCCCCGATGGGTGTTTTACCGGCCGCCCGGTCGGTATTGTCCCGGGTTCAGCCGCATCCTGTCGGTTGAATGGGTTCCATTGTTCTTCCTCTTCTCCTGTTTTTCGGGTGTACAGCCGCGCAGGACCGCCGCTTCCGGCAGGGCCTGCCGCATCCGGTGCAATGTTGCGTCGTCCTCGAGCCAGCCGGCCAGCCGTTCCAGCATGGTCTTGGCATAGGGATTCTCTCCTGCCGCCGCCAACCTGTAAAGCATCCAGGTTCCCTGCCGCCGCCTGGTGACCAGGTCCGCATCTTCCAGCAGTTTCATGTGCCTGGAGACGGTGGACTGGGCGAGTTCCAGGACCTTCTGGATTTCGCAGACACAGAGCTCCCCTCCTTCAAGCAGTTTGAGGATCCGCAGCCTGTTGGGATCGGACAGGGCCTTCATGACCCGGATAAGCTGTTTCATGGTCCTGGGACGGGGTTGTGTTCAAGGCATCCCGGAAACTTGTCGTTTCGGCCGCTCAAGGTATTGGCGATCTACATATCGTCATATCTCGATATATAGATCGGTCCGCAGCGGCTGTCAACACCCTTTTTGGTTCTCCAGGAAAAGACAAAACGGAAAGGCGGATTTTCTGGCAGTATCTAGCGTACACTGTTGCTGTTTTTTCAGAATTTTATTTGACCATCAATCCGGCGAGACGATATAACTGTAATGAGAACTGTCAGTTTCTGTCTTCTGGCTCCGGGAGACCCGTTTCCGGTCGCGCTGGCAACTGTCCGGGCAAGCCGTCCGGAGTCGAACCGGAATCATGCAGACCCGACGCGGGAGTTCCACCGGCTCGAAACCCTGTCACAGGTCAAGGAGGTCCGTGAATGCTGGTTATTTGCGAGGAATGCGCAAAAAAATATAACATCGACGAACGCCGCATCAAGGGGCCGCAGGCCCGTTTTGCCTGCCAGGAATGCGGTCATATCATTGTGGTCAAGAACCCGGGAATGCAGGACGAGTTGCCGGCCCTCGACGAATCCGCCGGCAGGCCTGCGGAAGAGGAAAAGCCGCACCGGTCCGAAGCGGCCGCCCGGGAGAGTGTGCCCCGTGATGAGGCGGAGGACGAAGAGGCGACCGCTGAGCTGGACCAGCCCGGGATCAACGACACCGTTTCCGCAGAGACGCCGGAGAGTGAAACGCAACAAAGCCGCAACAAAAAGAGCAGGGGAGTTCCCATCAGGCTCTACCTCTTCATGACCCTGTTCCTGGGGTTTCTGATGGTGACCGGCGCCATAGCCTTTCTCTATCTGCAGTTCATCCCGGACCTGATCAACCGGCAGATCAACCTCCGCACCTCGGCGGTCGCCATGGCCTTCAGCGGCGTTGTCCAGCAGCCGCTGCTGATCCGCAACTACCTCCAGGTCAACAAGGAGGCGGAACGGATCAGCCGGTTGCCCGGGGTGGCCTATGCCGCGGTGGTCAACAAACGGGGCATTGTGGTTGCCGGTTTCTTCAGCGACCTGAACCGGTTCGATCCCCGCTTCCTCTCCCGGGTCAAGGAAAAGGGATTTCCCCGCGAGATCATCGAGCAGAACCGGCTGGCCAAGGGCATTGCCGAGCAGGATGCCCGCCTGGATATCGGCGGCCAGAAGATCTTCGACAAGGCCGTTGGCCTGAAGGACAGCGGTGGCGAGGTCCACGTGGGAATCTATGTCTCGGATGTGGACCAGGCCATCCGGGACACCCTGCTGTCACCGCTTTCCCTTGGTGTGCTCGCCATCGTCTGGCTCAGCGGTCTGCTGGTATTCCTCTTTTTGGGCCGCATCATCACCAGCCCGCTGCGGAAGCTCACCGAGATCGTCGACCGGATCAGCCTGGGCGAGCTGGACCTGGCCATCGAGCCCGAGGGTCCCCGGGAAGTGCGGGAGCTGGCCGTGGCCTTTGACAGGATGCGCCATTCCATCAAGGCGGCCATCGGCCGGCTGCGGGCCGCCAGGTAGGGAGAGGGATGAATGGACAGTGTCAATGTCCAGGCCGGCGGAAAACTCGCCACCTGCACCGGAGGAGCACGATGATAGCAGGTCTGCACAGGCGATCACCATGCCATGCGGCAGAGAGGAGGGGGTACCTGTTCCCGGCGGTCAGACTGGTGGCCTGCGCCGCCATGGCCGTCTTCTTCATGCTGCAGGGGGCAGGCAACTGTCTCGGGGCCGGAGAATACACCATCTCCATGCTGCCGCGCTATGCCACCGAGGAGATAAGCCGGCGGATCTCCCCGCTGGCGAGCTATCTCTCGGCGGCAACCGGCATTGCCATCAGGCCGGTACTGACCGCTGACTTCAGGGAGTACCTGAAGATGCTCAGTTCCGGCGCCATCGATATCGGCTTCCAGGACCCTGCCGTGTATGTGCTGGCAGACCGGTTCCACGAGGTCGTGGCCATGGCCGTCAAGGAGGAGCGGCACGGAGACCGCTTCCGCGGCGTGGTCGTCACCCGGTCCGACAGTCCCATCACCAGTCTGGCCCAGCTTCGTGGTCGGCATATCGCTGTGGTCAGCCTGATCAGCAGCGGCGGCTTTCTTTCCCAGAAGCTCACCCTGGCAGGCGAGGGCATCGATGTGACCCGAGACTGCATTGTGGAGGAAGTACCGGGCAACAAACATGAAAATGTTTTGCTTTCCGTGTATACCGGCGGTGCAGACGCCGGTTTTGTTCGCGAGTCGGCGCTCGGCCAGACCGGACGTTTCATCCCTCCGGACGCGCTGAGGGTTGTCGCGGAAACCGCCTGGCTGCCCAACTGGGTCCTCTCTGTGGAGAAGACCATGAATCTTGCAGACAGAAAAAAGATACTTCGGGCGCTGTTCGACCTGACTGCCGAAAGCAAGATACTGGAGGCAATGAAGGTGCAGCGTTTCCGGCCGGCCTTTGACCAGGAGTGCGATGTGGTGCGCAGGGCAGCC
>Ga0256914_1002761_pt1 | contig 14428 bp, 12 predicted proteins | sample HulkmetaG_FD_191571 | JGI IMG/M metagenome (GOLD analysis project Ga0256914, IMG submission 191571) | Hydrothermal chimney microbial communities from Main Endeavour vent field at the Juan de Fuca Ridge, Pacific Ocean - Hulk | ecosystem: Environmental > Aquatic > Marine > Hydrothermal vents ... | reverse complement strand
CGTCGTTCACCGGCCAAACTTTTCTTTCAGTGCCGCCTGCACATGGGCCGGCACCAGGGTGCTGATATCGCCCCCGTGCTTGGCGGCGTCCTTGATGATGCTGGAACTGATGTAGATCCAGCGGAAACCGGTCATCAGGAAGACCGTGTCCACCTTTCTCTCGAGCTTGCGGTTCATAAGCGCCAGCTGAAACTCGTAGTCAAAGTCGGATACGGCCCGCAGGCCGCGGACAATGGCCCGGGCCTTCTGTTTTCTGGCATACTCGACGATCAGGCCGTCGGTGGTGTCGATCCGGATCCTGCCGTTCTGCTGGCTGAAGCATTGTGTTATCAGGTCGATCCGTTCTTCGAGGGTGAAAAGGGGGTTCTTGCCCGCGTTGACGGCCAGGACCACGATAACCCGATCAAAGAGGCGGAGTGCCCGCTTGATGATGTCCACGTGTCCATTGGTGATGGGGTCAAAGGTGCCGGGATAGACGGCTATGGATGGTGAGGATCCTTTCTCGGGCTTGGAGTTGTGCGGGGTAGAGAGTGACATGGCGGCCGTTGTACAAGCGAGTGTGGTTGATAGATCCAGATACCTGTTTCTCCGTAACGCCTCCGGTCGGTGAGTCGCAGGCGATCCAGGGAGTCCGGCAGGACCTGGGATGCCTGTTCCTCCACGACCACCAGACCGGTTGCAGAGAGAATGGTAGCATTATCTACCATTGACAAGGTTTTTTCCGCCAGTTTTTTTTCATAAGGAGGATCGAGAAAGATCAGGTCGAATGTCGTTTGCGGAGGAAGCAGCCGTGATAATTTCTCCAGGGCGGTTGGACGGTCCAGGTCGAGCCGAAAGAGCTTCCAGGACGTGCCGGGCAGACAGTGTTCCAGATTGGCGGCCACGATATTCAGGGCCAGTCTGGATCTGTCGACAAAGACAGCCTGGCTGGCGCCCCGGCTGAGCGCCTCGATACCGAGGGCGCCGGTACCGGCAAAAAGATCGAGAACCGAGCTGCCAACAGTTCTGGAGCCGAGAATGGCGAAGATCGCCTCCCTGACCCGGTCGCCAGTCGGGCGGATGGCAACCTTCCTGCCGGGCGGTCCGAACAGCCGTCTGCCCCTGGCCTGTCCCCCTGTGATCCGCACGGGTTATGCCTGGCTCATCGGCCGCTTTCAGAGCAGCGGTTCCTCTTCCTGGATGGCTTTTCTATGTTTTGTCGTCAGTTCGTAGACAGCCATGGCCGGACCGGAGAGAGCATAGAGGGTCGAGGCGATAAACAGGGTGACCGGTGGCTCGGTAGCCAGAAGAATCAGGAGAAGAAGCATGCCGACGACCACCTGGAAGGTCTTCCCCTTGCGAAGGTCCACCTGCTTGAAGCTCAGGTAGCGGTGGGTGGACACCATGAGGTAGGAGAGCACGTAGACCAGCAGCAGGAGAGAGATATGCTTGACCGTATCGTCAGCACCGAGAAAACGACAGAACATCACCGTGGTGGCAATCAGGGCGGCGGCTGCCGGACAGGGCAGTCCCACGAAGTCGTGCCCGTACCTTTTATCCTCTGGTTCGGCTTCGGCCTGGGAGTTGAAACGGGCAAGACGCAGGGCTGTGGTCGCCACATAGAGAAAGGCGGCCAGCCAGCCGTACCTGCCATAGGGAGTCAGGGCCCAGAGATAGGCCAGCATGGCCGGCGCGATACCGAACGAGACCAGGTCACAGAGCGAGTCCAGCTCCATCCCGAACCTCGACGTGGAGCCGGTCATTCTGGCCACCCGGCCGTCAAGACCGTCAAAGACAGCGGCAATGAGAATGGCCACGGCAGCGGCGAAAAAGTGGCTGTTGATGGCAGCGACCAGGGAGTAGAAGCCGCTGAACAGGCTCATGCAGGTGATCAGGCAGGGAAGCGGATAAAAACGGTTCGACTGCGGTGTATCCATAGATGGTTCCGGTTGAGATGACTCTGAGATGATCCGGGTTCGCTACATACATACTAGGCACAGGACAAGGGAAAAGCAACGATAAATCGCGGCCCGGATCCAGGGAAACGGGATTAAGGGGTTTTTTGCTCTGGATGTCCTGGAAAGAAGGCCACGATGGTCTCGCCGCATCTGACCTTTTCACCTTCCCGGACATTGGGCCGGACCGTGACCGGCAGGTAGAGATCGACTCGGGAGCCGAAACGGATCAGTCCGTAGCGCTGTCCCCGTGCCACCTGGTCGCCGGTTTCAGCCCGACAGACGATACGCCGGGCAATCAGGCCGGCTACCTGGACCAGGCCGTACAGCTGCCTGTCCGCCGTTTCAATGAGCAGCGCACAGCGCTCGTTGTGCAGCACGGCCTTGTCCTTGTCCGCGGCATAGAATTTCCCTGGCTGCATGCTGACCTGGCGGACGGTTCCGGAACAGGGGATCCGGTTGACGTGAACGTTGAAGACGTTCATGAAAATGGAGATTCGGAGCGCTCTGCCCCCGGTATGCTCCCTGTCGTCCACCTCCCGGACCTGGATGACCTTGCCGTCAGCCGGCGCGACAACGCATCCGGCCTCGGCCGGGGTGGTCCGGCAGGGATCCCGGAAAAACCAGGTGACAAAACCGGTGACGGCAAGGCCGATGACTGCTGCCGTTCCGTAACCGGCAAGGGCCAAGACCAGGGTGGCGAAGCCGCTGAAGGCGATGAAGGGAATACCTTCCACGGCCATGGGCACTTCAGCTCGTTGCATGTCAGGATAGCGGTTGGAGGGTCGGGAAAAAAGAAAAAGGCACAGCCGCGGGCCATGCCTTGTCACATCCCAGTTCGCCGGGACCGGTCATTATTTTTTTGGGGCCCGGGCCATGGCAATGGTTCCCGTGCGGATGATTTCCTTGATCCCAATGGGGCGGAGGATGTCGATGACCGCCTTGATTTTCGACTCCGGACCGGTGATCTCCACCGCATAGCTCGTCGGGCTGACATCGACCACCTTGCCCCGGAAGATGTCGATCACCCGCAGGACCTCGGCCCTGGTGTTGGCCTCGGCCCGCACCCGGATGAGCACCATCTCCCGCTCGACAAACTCACCTTCGCTGACATCGGTGACCTTGATGACATCGATCAGCTTGTGGAGCTGTTTGGTGATCTGCTCGATGATCGCCTCGTCTCCGCGGGTTACCAGGGTGAGGCTGGACACCTTGGGGTCCAGCGTTTCTGCCACGCAGAGACTTTCGATATTGAAACCACGGCCGCTGAAGAGACCGGTCACCCGGGAGAGGGCGCCGGGTTTGTTCTGGAGAAGGACGGAAAGTGTATGTTTCATCGGTGTATTCCTGTTGCAAGTATTACATGGGCGTTCCAATCAGCGCTTCAGACCGAAACGGATCAGACCAGGAGCATTTCTGTGGTTGCCTTACCGGCCGGCACCATGGGGAAGACGCCTTCCTCCCTGTTGATGGTGAAATCCATGATGACGACGTTGTCCGTGGCCAGGGCCTCGCGGATGACCGGCTCGACCTCGTCCCTGGTAGTGGCCCGGAGTCCCACGGCGCCGTAGGCACCGGCCAAGGCGACGAAGTCCGGGGTGACTTCCATAACCGTTGCGGAATACCGTTTGTTATAGAAGAGTTCCTGCCACTGGCGGACCATACCGAGGTAGTTGTTGTTCAGGATGGCCACCTTGACATTGGCCCCGTACTGCTTGGCCGTGGCCAGCTCCTGGATGTTCATCTGGATGGAACCGTCACCGGCCACGTCGATGACCGTGGTGTCCGGAAAGGCCAGTTTGGCCCCGATGGCGGCCGGCAGGCCGTACCCCATGGTGCCCAGACCGCCGGAAGTGAGCAGGCGCCGCGGCTCGTTGAACTTGTAGAACTGGGCCGCCCACATCTGGTTCTGACCGACCTCGGTGGTGATGATGGCATCTCCCCCGGTCAGCTCGTTGAGTTTTTCGATCACATACTGCGGTTTGATCAGGTCTCCCTCCTCCTGGTAGGACAGGGGGTGTTTCTCGTTCCATTCCCGGATCTGATCCAGCCAGGGCTGGTGGTCTCTGGCCATGGCTTCGGCGTCAAAGGCCGGGTTGCTGTCCAGCCAGGCATTCATGTCCCGGAGGGCATGTCTGCAGTCGGCCACGATGGGGATATCGACCTCGACGTTCTTGCTGATGGAGGTGGGGTCGATATCGATATGGATGATCCGGGCATGGGGTGCGAAGGCATCCAGCCGGCCGGTGACCCGGTCGTCGAAGCGCGCTCCAACGGCAATGAGCAGGTCGCTCTTGGCCACGGCCATGTTGGAGGCATAGCTGCCATGCATGCCGAGCATCCCCAGGGAAAGCGGATTCGTGCCGGGAAAGCCGCCCAGGCCCATGAGCGTCATGGTCACCGGTATGGTGGTTTTCTCTGCCAGGCTGGTCAGTTCCTTGTTGGCTCCCGAGAGGATCACCCCGCCGCCGATGTAGAGGACCGGCCGCTTGGCCTCCAGGATCGCCCGGCAGGCCTTTTCCACCTGGCCCGGATGGGCCTCCAGGTTGGGCTGATAGGTTTTCATCCGGATCTCCTGCCGTTCCGGATAGGTGATCTTGGAGGCAACCACGTCCTTTGGCAGATCGATGAGTACCGGGCCAGGCCGGCCGCTGGACGCCAGGAAAAAGGCCTCCCGGATCGTCTGTACCAGCTCGTCGGGGTCGTTGACCAGGTAGTTGTGCTTGGTGCAGGGGCGGGTGATGCCGACGATATCTACCTCCTGAAAGGCGTCGTTGCCGATGAGGGCACGCGGCACCTGACCAGTGAAGACAACCACCGGGATGGAGTCCATGTAGGCCGTGGCGATGGCTGTGACACCATTGGTGGCCCCTGGTCCGGAGGTCAGCAGGGCAACGCCCACCTTGCCTGTGGCGCGGGCGTAGCCATCGGCCGCATGCACGGCTCCCTGTTCGTGACGGACCAGGATGTGCCGGATATCCGAGTCCAGTAGTTCGTCATACAGGTCGATGACCGCTCCCCCGGGAAAACCGAAGATCGTATCGACGCCTTCTTCCTGCAGGCATTTGATGATCGCCTGTGCACCAGTTATCTTGCTCATCAGATGTACCTTCCTACTCTTGTGCTGTCCGTTATCCGTCGGGTTCGTCTTAGAGCCAACGGCCGGATTTCATGAATGTTCTGTCCGTAATCCCGGTTCGGCAGGAAAGAGGGATATGTCACACTGCGGAAAGTATCCCTGGCTCCTGGATTCATTGCCGCCCGCAATAGGTGCGACCTACGCATAAAACGGGAATAACAGTCGAATATAAAGACCTAGCAATGGGCTGTCAAGCCAGAATGAAACTGAAGATGGACTGTCTGGAATTTTCCCTGTTTCTGCCAGGCGCAAAGGGAGTCAGCCGACCAGCCAGAGGGCCAGGTTCTGGGCCTGCTGCATGGTCCGGTCCGAGACTCCGCCAAGGAGGAGCCGTTTCCGTACCTCCGGCCCTCTCCGACCCAGGACGATGGTGCCGCAGCTATGCTTCCTGGCCCGGCGAAGCAGGTCATGGCTCACTTCCAGGTCCCGCCCTGGTTCCAGCTGGATGATCTGTTCGTTTCGCAGGCCGTTTTCCAGCAGAATCCTGGTGTGGGCATTGAAGAGGTGGTTGTCCAGGTCCAGGTGCTTCTCGCACCACGCTTTGCCCCAGCGGGCGTGAAACCGCTCTGGCGGTTCTTTTGGCCTGTCGCGGAACAGGGAACGGGAATGATACAGATAAACCACGGCATCCTGACTGGAGGCCAGCATGTAACCGAGATGGTCTGCGGCCTGTAGCGAATCCGGCATGACGTGAATGGCCAGGAGAAACCGGCTGGAAGTCACTTCGCCGTCGATGATCCAGAGCGGCGTCTCATGACAGGTCCGGATCAGGTCTGCGGATACAGAGCCGAAAAACATCTCACCTACCTTGCCGACTCCACGCCTGCCGATGAGGAGGCTGTCGAACAGCCCGGAGGCCGCCTGCTGATGGATGGCAGCCGCAATACCTCCGCCTGTGGATTCGACGGAAAATGTGATCCGGTCTTCAGAAAATCCGTTTCTGATCAAACGGTCCCGCGCATCGCGGAGATATCGGCTCGCCCGACTGATGCGGCGTTCCATGTCAGGTGATTTGCTCCGCAGAGGATCGACCTCGAGCATCCAGCCCTGATCTGTCTCTCCCGGGGGCACGATCGAGAGCAGGTGAATGGCCAGGTCGGTACTGCATCGGAACAGGCGGATGAGGTAGTCGAGGCTGTTGGAACTGTATATGGAACCATCGATGGCGACGAGAATTTTCTTTTCCATTGATTGACATACCCTTGAAAAGATGTGGAAGCGGATTGCAGATGCAGTATATTCTTTTCAGGCCTGCATCGTAAACCGGAATTGCCGATCCAGCAGGAAAAAGTCAAGCATTCCGTCCGGAGGCACGATTTTCGTCCGGCGGTTGCCGCCCGATATGCCGATGAAACGAAGTATCGAGACAGAACGGATTCCCATCAAGCTCTGGCTGGACGAGGTGGAGGAGGGAGCCCTGCGGCAGGCCAAGAATTTGGCCAATTTTCCCTTTGCCTTCCACCACATTGCCCTGATGCCCGATGCCCATCAGGGGTATGGTATGCCCATCGGCGGGGTCCTGGCCACCACCGAGGTCATTGTCCCCAATGCGGTGGGGGTCGATATCGGTTGCGGCATGTGCGCCGTGCGGACCTCCCTGGATCATCTGGAACAGGCAGAGATCAAAAAGATTCTTTCTCTGGTCCGCAGCCGCATTCCCCTGGGATTTCGTCATCACAGAAGACCGCAGAGCGAAACCGACATGGTGGAGGTGGAGGGAGATCTGGAAGAGCTGTGTCCCGTGGTGGCGGGCGAGTACAAGAGTGCCCTCCACCAGCTCGGTACCCTGGGCAGCGGCAATCACTTTATCGAGATCCAGCAGGGCGATGATGGACGGATTTGGCTCATGGTCCATTCGGGCAGCAGAAACCTGGGATACACTGTTGCCGGGTATTACAACCGGCTCGCTGTCCGGCTCAACAGCCAGTGGAAGGTGTCTGTGCCGGCCAACTGGCAGTTGGCCTTTCTCTACCTCGACTCGGAGGAGGGGCAGCGGTACCTGCGCGAGATGCGCTACTGCGTGGATTTCGCCCTGGCCAACCGCCGCCTGATGATGCGCCGACTCCAGGAGGCGGTTCTGCAGATAAAACCGGAAGCCAGTTTTGAACCCATGATCAATATTGCGCATAACTATGCGGCCATGGAACGACATTTCGGTTGCGAGGTCATGGTGCATCGCAAGGGGGCGACCAGGGCAAGATCGGACGAGATCGGTATCATCCCGGGTTCGCAGGGAGCGGCCAGTTATATCGTCCGCGGCCTGGGCAACCCTGACTCCTTCATGTCCTGTTCACATGGCGCGGGCAGAAAGATGGGAAGGAGGCAGGCGCGTCGGGAACTGGACCTGGAGACGGAACTGCGCAAGCTGTCCAGACAGCGGGTGATCCACTCCATACGGAGCCGGAAGGATCTGGACGAGGCGCCGGGAGCGTACAAGGACATCGACCAGGTGATGGCCGATCAGGCCGACCTGGTGGAAATCCTGGAGCAGCTTTCTCCCCTGGCGGTCATCAAGGGCTAACCGGCCGGCTGTCAGAGGCCCGGGATCTGGCCGGTGGCGAGGCCGGCAGGGTCAGGGTGAAGGTTGCTCCCCGGTCTGGTTCACTGGCAACGGCAATGGAACCGTGCATGGCCTCGGCGGCCAGTTTGCAGAACGTGAGCCCCAGGCCCAGCCCCTTGATACCGGCTGTTTTCCTGTTGCCGGCCCGATAGAACCGGTTGAAGATCTTCTCCTGATCCTCCGGAGCGATGCCCATGCCGTTGTCGCTGACGGCCAGGCTGACCGTATCGTCCTGTTTGCGGGCAGTGATGGATATCCTGGCTGGTTCGTGGGACTTGGTGTACTTGAGACTGTTGGTGATCAGGTTGTGGAGAATCCGCTGGACCAGTTGCCGGTCGGCAAAGACCTGCAGCGGCTGTTCGGCATCCACATGCAGGCTTCCCCCTGTCTCGTCGAGGCGTCCCCCGTAGAGGCCGCTCACCTCGCTGATCACGTCGTTCAGATTGAACAGCTCCAACCGGACCGGCAGGTTGTTGTCCTCCAGGCTTGCCACATCCAGGATCTGCCGCGTCATGCCGGCCATGCTGTCTGCGGCATTGATGATCAGGCTGGAGATGTCACGGACTTTTTGCGGGGTCAGCTCCTTTTCTCCCATGATCTGGAGCAGTTCAGCCTGACCCTGGATGACGCATAACGGATTGTTCAGGTCGTGGACGATCATATGGAACAGGGAATCCCGGACAGATTCCGCCTTTTGTAGTTTCTGGTAACTCTCAGCGATCCAGAAATTGAACTGCTGTTCCTGCTCGTAGAGCCGTTTTTTGTCCAGCAGGGCATTGATGCGGGCCTTGAGGAGGATGGAGTTGAAGGGTTTGATGATATAGTCGTCTGCTCCCTTTTCGATGCACCGGATCTGCGATTCCATGTCGTCCACTGCGGTGATCATGATGATGGGCAGCATGAGGAGGAACTTGTCCGACTTGACGCGTTCCAGGACTTCGTAGCCGTCCACGCCCGGCATCATGATATCCAGGAGCACCAGGTCCGGGCTCGGTTTCTGATATATCCGGTTCAGGGCCTGTTCCCCGTTTTCGAGCAAGACCGGCTTGTGACCGATCACCCGGATCAGATCACCGAGAATGGTCCGGTTCACTTGATTGTCGTCCACAACCAGAATGGTCGCCTCTCTGTCCTTCACTGTGTTTTCTCCTCCTCAACAGGCCGGCAGGGCAAGGAAAAGGAAAAAGTCGCCCCCTGGCCCGGTTCGCTGGTAACCCAGATTCTACCCCTGTGGAGTTCCACCAGCCGTCTGCTCAGGGCAAGTCCCAGGCCGGTACCGCCCAGGTGTTGTCGGCGGTGCTGATCCACCTGATAGAATTCCGAAAAAAGTTGCTCCTGATCTTCTTTGCCGATGCCGATGCCGGTGTCGTTGACATGCACGGTCACGGTCTGATCGTCTCCCTCGGCAGATACCGTTATCCGGCCTCCTTCCGGAGTGAACTTGACGGCATTGGAAACCAGGTTGAACAGGACTTGCCGGATTCTCCGGTAGTCACCGTAGACCAGCAACCCATCCGGGAGATCCGTTCCCACCTCCAACCGGTTATTGCGGATCAGGCTGTCCATCATGGCCAAGGTGGAGCGGATGCATTCCACCAGGTCGAAGGGGGTTATCTCCAACTCCAGGGAACCGGCATCTATTTTGGCCATATCCAGCAGATCCGTGACCAGTGTTAATAGATGACGGCCGCTTTCGTCAATCTGTTTGACGTATTCTTCCTGTTTTTCCGTCAGTGGACCGAAATGATTCTCCCGGAGGAGGGCCACAGTCCCCAGGATGGCATTGAGGGGGGTGCGCAACTCGTGGCTCATGGCGGTGAGGAACCGGGAGCGGACCTTGAGGGCCTCTTCCAGGCGCATGTTGGTCTCTTCCTGTTTTTTCAGGAGGTGCCGCAACTCCCGTGTCCGTTCCGCCACCTTGTTCTGGAGGTTGGCCTGTTCGGCCCGCAGTTCGGCCAGAGTCTGTTCCAACTGCTGCGACATCAGGTTGAAGGAATTGGTCAGTCTGCCGAGTTCGTCTTTCCCGCTGTAGCTGATGGCCTGCCCGAAGGATCCTCTGCCTATTCTTCCGGCCTCCCTGGTCAGCCTGAGTACCGGCCGGACGAGCATCCTGGCAAGGAGAAAGGCGCTGCACAGGCCCACCAGGGCACCGCCCAGGCCGATGAGAATCAGGGTCAGGCGGTAAAGGTGGAAGTCGGTGAGGATGTCGCGGATCGAAAAACCGACAATGACCAGGCCGGCAACAGATCCGTTGATGATCACTGGGGCGGAGACGTTGTAGGTTGACTCCCTGTCGAGCATGGTTTCGTCGAAGGGCTGGCCATTGAAGGAGGGATCCGAGTGACGGATGATGAAGCGGTTGTCGTCGCCGAGCACCATGACGTAGTTGACATCCGGAATCTCGGCCAGCAGCGAGATGGTGCCGGCCAGAAACTTGTCACTGGCAAAGCGGGCCGGGTCGGAAAGCGACTGGGCGGCCATGGAGGCCACCTCGTAGGACTGGGCCTGAAAGTTTTTGTGGATGGCGTATTCCAGGGAGATCACGGTTACCAGGAGGGCGGTGGCAATGGTCAGGATCACCGGCAGGACCGCAGTCAGGCCTACCTTGTAGGCCAGGCTGCGGTCCAGGAAAAAGAACTTGAGAAAGCGCTTCATGACAACTGGTTCTTTTTCTCCTCCAGTTCCTGCCAGCGGTTGTACAGCCGCTCGATCTCTTGCTGAATGGCTTCCAGCCGCTGCCAGTGATCCTGCAGCCTTGCCTGATCAGCCATGATATCCGGATCCAGGAGACGATTCTGGAGGCGCTTTTCCTCTTCCTCGGCGGCCAGAATCCTTTCTTCCATTTGATCATACTCCCGTTGATCCAGATAGGAAAGCTTGCCAGGTCGTTTTTCGTTTGTTCTTCGCTTTTTCCCGTGTCCCGGTTTCTCCCCTTTCGTCCCGTCGTTGTCACGCAGGCTGCGCAGCCACTGGGAGTAGTCGCTGAAAAAATCTGTTCCCCCGCCACCATCGAATCCCAGCACCCGGTCACAGATCCTGTCCAGAAGAAACCGGTCATGGGTGACCAGGACCAGGGCGCCGGGAAAATCGAGCAGGCTCTCTTCCAGGACCTGGAGAGCAGGAATATCCAGATCATTGGTCGGTTCGTCCAGGAGCAGGATATCGGCCGGTCTGAGCATCAGGCGGGCTATGAGGATCCGGGCCTGCTCCCCGCCGGATAGCCGGCCCACAGGTGTCTCCAACTGGTCGGGGCGGAAGAGGAAGCGGTTGGCCCAGGAGACGAGGTGAACCGCGCGTCCCCGATAGACTACACTGTCACCTTCGGGGGCAAGGGCCCTGGCCAGGGTGAGACGGGAATCGAGTCGGCTGCGTCGCTGATCGAAACTGACGATGCGGACACCTTCTGCCAACCGGATGGAGCCGGAGTCCGGTTTTGGTCCATCTCCGCCGGCGGCCGCCAGGATCTGCATGAGAGTGGATTTGCCGCAGCCGTTTCTGCCGAGAAGTCCGAGGCGGCTGCCCGGGGTGAGGACCAGGTCAAGCCCGCTGAAGAGCTGTTTCCTGCCGAACCGCTTGCTGATTTTTGTGGCCACGAGCAATTTTCTTGTCTTTCTGCCTGTGGCGCTGAAAGCGATCCCTGGCAATTGATTTTCCCGGTTGCGGGCAGCGAGAGTGGCCAGATCCTCCTGCAGCTGCCTGGCCTCCCGGATCCGGTATCTGGCTTTGCTGGTCCGTGCCTTGGGACCGCGGGAGAGCCATTCGTTCTCCCGCCGGAGCCGGTTTTTCAGCCGCTCTTCCCTCTCCTGTTGAATTGAGAGTGTCTCTTGTTTTTTCAGGAGAAAGTCCGAGTAGCATCCTTTGACCTGAAGGCAGCCGCCGGCAAAGACGCGATTGATCTCGATGATCCGGGTGGTGGTGTTTTCGAGAAAACAGCGATCATGGCTGACCACGATCCAGGCGGCCGGTACAAAGTCCGCCTGGGCAAGGAGAAGTTTTTCCAGCCAAAGGATCCCTTCCAGGTCCAGGTGATTGGTCGGTTCGTCCAGGAGCAGGACGTCAGGATGGCCAACCAGGGCCTTGCAGACGGCCAACCGTTTCTGCCAGCCACCGGAGAGGTTGTCCACCGGCTGGTGGGGATCGGTGAACCCGGCCCTGTTGAGCAGGGAGTGTATCCTGACCTGCTGTTCGGCAGGATCCAGGGCATGGGAATGCAGCTCCTGGCTGAGGATCCCGGCACAGTCGGTTCCCGGGGTGAAGGTCTCGCTTTGGGGCAGATAACCGATGTGCAGATGTCTCTTGGTGATGATTGTGCCGTGATCCGGTTCGTCCAGGCCGGCCATGATCCGCAGCAGGGTTGATTTGCCCGAGCCGTTGGGACCGACCAGGCCGATCCTGTCTCCCGGGTGGACAGTAAAGGAGACACCGGAAAACAGGTTCTGTTCGCCAAACGATTTCTCCAGATCCTGGCAGTTGATCAGGCAGGTCATTGCGGCGGCGGAAACATCCGAATCATGGTGGAGAGGGCATCCAGTGCGGTACAACCTCGGCAAAGAAACAGCGATGACCGGAACTGTTTGGCAGATGATGTGCTCGGGTCAGCCGGAGCCGCGGCCAGAAACCTCCGGTATGCTCATTCACCCACATCCAGGTCCGAGGTGTCGGCCCGGGGATATGAGCCGAGCCATTCGTAATAGGCACAGATCTGCCTGAGGATCTTGCAACCCTCCTCGATTACCGGATCCTCGATATGACCTAGCATGTCAAGAAAGAACAGATACTTCCACTGTTTCCCCTTGATGGGCCGCGATTCGATCTTGGCCAGGTTGATATTTTTTGCAGACAGAACGGTCAGGACCTCGTTCAGGGCGCCTGGCCGGTCCATGAGGCCGAGGAGGAGCGAGGTCTTGTCAAAGCCTGAGCGGGAAGGCGACTTGGTCCCCAGGACCAGGAACCTGGTGGTGTTGCCCTGGTAATCCTCGATGCCCTTGACCACCTCCTGCAACTCGTAGGTCTTGATGGCCAGGGAACTGGCAATGGCGCCGATGTTCGGGTTGTTGGCAGCCATCTGGGCGGCGGCACCGGTGGAGAAGACCGGCAGGGTCGGGATGTCGGGCAGGTTTTTCTTCAGCCATTTCCTGCATTGGGCCAGGGGTTGGGCATGGGAGGCCACTGTCTGGATGTCCTCGATGTTGCCCGAGCGGCAGACCAGGTTATGGGTGATGGCCAGCTGGATTTCACCGGCGATCTTGACATTGTACTGGAGTAGGGAGTCCAGGGTGGAAAAGACCGCGCCCTCGATGGAATTTTCCACCGGAACGATGCCGTATTCGACCCGTCCCTTGTTCACCTCGTGGAAGACCTCGTCGATGGACTCCATGGCCTTGTATACGGCTGAATGGCCAAAATATTTTACGCCGGCCAGATGGGTGAAGGTGGCCTCCGGTCCCAGGTAGGCTACCTCGGTTTTCTTCTGGGAGAGACGGCAGGTGGTGATGATCTCGTGAAAGATGGAGCGGAGCGCCATCTCCGGAAAGATGCCCTGGTTGTCCTTGAGGAGACGCTGGTAGATTTCCCGTTCCCGCTGTGGATCCCATTTGGCCCGGCTGGTTTCGTCCTTGAGTTTGCCGATAGTTTTGGCGCAGGCCAGCCGTTCCTTGAGCAGGCCCAGGATGGTGTCATCGATTTCGTCGATACGCTGACGGATTTCCGGGATTGTCTGTTTCGTGCCCATGCCATGCATACTGTAGTTAAAGAATTGGTAAAAACGTTTTTCAAAGACTTGTATGCTAAAGGAAATCTGGTGTATTGAAAAGAAAAAACGTACCAAGGGCCGCCGGGCAGCCGTTCCGGATCGCTGTAAGGCGGCCTGTGGGGAAAGGGAAAAGGGTTGCGTCCAGGTTGAATTGCAATATTATACAGGCCGGTCAAGCCAACAGGGTGCCCTGAAAAGTTGGTTGTTTGCCCGATCCCGCGTTATGCGATACGTCGTGTCTCTGGCAAATCACAGAGATATGCCTGCGGCAGCGTTGTTCGCATGCCTTGATCCCGATAGAACAACCAGATTTGTTCAGGGCAGCCAACAAGCAACGCAGCATCTGATCTGGATGGCAACAAATGAGCGAGTTTACGGTCAACAAGACATACAGGGAAATCAACGCCAGGATCAAGGCGGGCGAAGCCGTGGTGGTCACGGCAGAGGAGATGATCGATATCGTCCGCCGCGAAGGACCGGTCGGCGCTGCCCGGCAGGTGGACGTGGTCACCACGGGAACATTCTCCACCATGTGTTCGTCCGGGGCCTTTTTCAACTTCGGCCAGACAACGCCGACCATCAAGGCCCAGAAGGTGTGGATCAACAAGGTGCCTGCGTATGCGGGCCTGGCGGCCATCGATATTTATCTGGGGGTTACCGAGCCTGCCGAGGACGATCCGCTCAACAAGGTGTATCCGGGCGAGTTCCGTTATGGCGGTGGTCACGTGATTGAGGACCTGGTGGCCGGCAAGACGGTATTCCTTGAGGCCAAGGCCTACGGAACCGACTGCTATGCAAAGAGAAAATGTAAAAAAGAGCTTACCCTGGCCGACATGGGGTATGCTCTGCTCTGCAACCCGCGCAACGGCTATCAGAACTACAATTGCGCGGTCAATCTCTCCGACAGGACAGTGTACACCTATATGGGTACATTGAAGCCACATTGCCGCAATGCCAATTACTGTAGCGCCGGTCAGCTGAGTCCACTGCTCAATGATCCTCTGTACCGGACCATCGGCGTGGGAACGCGGATCTTTCTCGGC
>Ga0256914_1002760_pt1 | contig 14434 bp, 8 predicted proteins | sample HulkmetaG_FD_191571 | JGI IMG/M metagenome (GOLD analysis project Ga0256914, IMG submission 191571) | Hydrothermal chimney microbial communities from Main Endeavour vent field at the Juan de Fuca Ridge, Pacific Ocean - Hulk | ecosystem: Environmental > Aquatic > Marine > Hydrothermal vents ... | reverse complement strand
CCGACCCGGCGGCCCTGGCCGCCGTCCGCCGACGTTACGGCCTGACCGGCCCTTATCTCCTCTACGTCGGCACCCTCCATCCCCGCAAGAACCTGCTCCGCCTTCTCCGCGCCTTCCACCGGTTGCAGCCTGCGGCCCGCAATTTGCAGCTCGTTTTGGCCGGGAAGAAGGGGTGGCTCTACGACGAAATATTTGCCCAGGTCCGCGACCTGGGCCTGGGTGACCGTGTGCTTTTTCCCGGCTATGTGCCCGCCGAGGACCTGCCCGCCCTCCTCGGCGGGGCGACGGCCTTTGTCTACCCTTCCCTCTACGAAGGCTTTGGCTTTCCCGTGTTGGAAGCGATGGCCTGCGGGACGCCGGTGGTCTGTTCCAACGTCTCGTCGCTGCCGGAAGTGGCGGGCGACGCTGCCCTGCTGGTGGACCCTCTGGACGTGGAGGCCCTGGCGTCGGCCCTGGCCCGCGTCGTGGACGACGAGGGGCTGCGCCGCGAGCTGCGGGCGCGGGGGTTTGAACAGGTGCGGCGGTTTTCCTGGCGACGCTGCGCCGAGCAGGTCCTGGCCGTGTTGGAGGAGGTGGGCCGTGGACGGCGTTGACATCCTGGGCGTCCGGGTGGACGATGCGACCTATGACGACCTGCTGGCCGCCGTGGACGCCTACGTCGCCGAGGGGCGGCCCCACCAGATCGTCACCATCAACGCCGAGATGCTGGTCGCCGCCTACGATGATCCTGCCTTCCGCCGGGTGCTCAACGCCGCCGACCTGAACGTGGCCGACGGCGCGGGGGTGATGTTGGCCGCCCGGCTGCTGGGCCGTCCCTTGCGGCAGCGCGTCACCGGCTCCGACGGCATCTACCACCTGGCGGCCCATTGCGCCCGGCGCGGCTACCGGCCCTTTTTCCTGGGAGCGGCCCCCGGCGTGGCCGAAACCGTCGCCCGGCGGCTCTGCGCCCTCAACCCCGCCCTGGAGGTCGCCGGAACCTACGCCGGTTCCCCCCGCCCGGAAGATGAAGCAGAAGTCATCGGGCGGGTGCGGGCCGCCGCGCCGGACCTGCTGTTCGTCGCCTACGGCGTCCCGGCGGAGGAAAAGTGGATCGCCCGCCACCGTGAGCGGTTGGGCGTGCCGGTGATGATCGGCGTGGGGGGCACCTTTGACTTTGTGGCCGGGGTGACCCGCCGCGCCCCGCCCTGGATGCGCCGTGTTGGTCTGGAATGGCTTTACCGCCTCCTCCGGGAACCGTGGCGCTGGCGGCGGCAATTGGCCTTGCCCCGCTTTGTGGGGCTGGTGGTGGCGCAACGGCTTGGCCGGGCGGCTGCCGGTCGTTTCTGAACGGCGCGGGACCTCCCGCGGCTCGGTGGCCGGGTGGGGGCTGTGGCCTGCGCCGGGCAGGCCGGGCGTTTTCGTGTTCAATTTGTGGACGGCCCGCCGTTTTTGAGGGGAGTATGTCCAACCTGCGGTCTCGCTCTGCCGCGATAGAGATTTTGCTCTTGGGCCTGATCCTGCTGGGCAGTGCGGCCCTGCGCTTCTACGGCCTGAACTGGGATGAGGGCCATTGGCTCCACCCCGACGAGCGGCAGATCTATTTCGTCGTCGGCGGGTTGGGCCTACCCCGCTCCCCGGCCCAGGCCCTCGGCCCGGACAGCCCCCTCAACCCCCACTTTTTCGCCTACGGCTCCCTGCCCATCTACCTGTTGGGGGCCGTCGCCGCCCTGCTGCGCCCCCTGTGGCCCGCCCTCCGCGACCCGGACAATCTTCACCTGGTAGGCCGCCCGCTGGCCGCCCTCTTTGACCTGGGTACGGTCTATCTCACCTACCGGCTGGCCCGTCGCCTGTGGCCGGAGGAAGCCCGTTCCCACGCTTCGGCCCTGCTGACCGCCGCCCTGGTCGGCCTGGCCGTCCTCCACGTGCAACTGGCCCATTTTTACACCGCCGATCCTTTGCTCACCTTTTTCGTTTTGCTTACCCTCAACCTGGCCGCCGACGTGGTGTTGGAGGCCCCGCCGCGTTCCGGCTCCGCGCCGCCGGGGCAGAGACGCGGCGGGAGCGAGGGAAGTTTATTTTCCGAAAAGCACGAGCTGCCGGGGGCGGTGGCGACTCAAGTCGCTCCTTTTGGGCCTGGGGCCGGGCGCATTCGTGCATTCGTGTATTCGCGCCCGCTTCGTGGACGGCCCGCATTATTTTCGGGGAAGCGGACCGATCCCCGGCTCACCGCCAAGGATGAAAATCTCGGCGGCTCGCGCCGGAGACGGTGGCGACTCAAGTCGCTCCTTTTGGGCCTGCGGCCGGGCGTCCGCCTACGCGGACGCTCCCGCTTCCTTCCGCCCGCGCAGGCGGGCGGTCGGCCAACGGCCCGCCAGGGGCGGTTTCAACCGCCATTTTCGAGGAAGTGGGCATTGGGGGTGACCCTGGGCCTGGCCCTGGCCTGCAAGATCAGCGCGGTGATGCTGATCGCCGTCGTACTGACGGCGTATCACAGCCGCTACAAGCGAGGGGGCGGCTCTCCCTGGCGGCCCCTGATCCTGACCTTGCTCTTGGCCCTTTTGGTCTTTTTTGTCGTCCAGCCCTACGCCCTCCTTGACTGGCCCACCTTTCTCGACCACACCCTCCGCGAATCGGCCATCGCCCGCGGCCGGCAGACCGCGCCCTACACCCTCCAATACCGGGGCACGTTGCCCTTTTTCTACTCAATGCGCCAGACCGCCCTGTGGGGACTGGCCTTGCCCCTGGGCTTGTTGGCCTGGGCGGGCTTGGGGGCGGCCCTGGTGGATTGGCTGCGGCGGGGGGATTGGCAGCTCGCCCTGCTCCTGTCCTGGGCGGGCCTCACCTTTGCCGCCGTGGGGCTGCTCTACACCCGTCACCTGCGCTACATGCTGCCCCTGACGCCGATTTTGTGCCTGCTGGCCGTGCGTCTGTGGGGCAAGGTGCGGTCGCCGGGGGTGCGGTGGGTGGGCTATGGGGGGTTGCTTCTTTCCTCCGGGGCCTATGCCCTGGCCTTTGGAAGCATCTATGCCGCGCCCCATTCCTGGATCCGCGCTTCGGAATGGCTCTATCGGCAGGTTCCGGCGGGCAGCGTCCTGGCCGTTGAGCATTGGGATACGGCTCTGCCCTTGCCCCTAGATCTGGACGGCCAACGGCGGCGGGCCGATGAGTACGACATCCGCGTTTTGCCCCTTTACGACCGGCCCGATGACGAGGACAAATGGGCGGCCCTGGCCGACGACCTGGCGGCCGGTGACTATGTGATCGTGGCCAGCCGCCGCCTCTACGGCTCGATCCCCCGCGCGCCGGACCTCTACCCGACGGCCGGTCGCTACTACGGGCTACTTTTCGCCGGAGAGTTGGGTTTTGAAATCGTCGGCGAATACGGGCGCGGTCCCCGCTGGCTCAACCCGCCGTTGCCACCCCTGCCGGGGGCTGCTCCGCCCTTGCTCATCCCCGATGAAAGTTTTGTCGTCTACGACCACCCCCGCGCCCTCATTTTACGTAATGAGGCGCGGCTCTCCGCCGAGGAGATCCTCCGGCGGCTGGGGGTGCGCCGATCCCCTTGAGCCGCGCACCGAAGGCGCAGAGGATTTGGCTCCGCTTCGGCTGGCCTAGAACGGGACCACAGAAGGAGGTCAGAAGGGCCGGGTGCCTCCGGCATTTTGGATACGAAACTGCGAAGGTTTGCGCCTCACGGCTCGTCAATGTGGACGGTCACAGGGTCTACATAATTGTTGCCCGCGCTGATGCCTACCCACTCGTGGATCAACCCGCCCCAGACGATGATGATCGGACGGGGGAAGGGGCCGGTCATTTCAATGCAACCCCGCACCGTGCCCCGTTTGCCGGGGTCGAGGAAGCATTGCTCGCGGCCTCCGATCATCTCGCAGCGCAGCTCATCGGGCGTACCCACGGCCCAGCGGTAGGGGAAATCGGTATCGGAAATGTCAAAGTTGACGCCGAACCGCCAGACGCCTGCCTGTTGATGCCAACTTTCCTGCCCCTGGAGCACGGCCAGGGTGTTGTAATTCTGATCGCTGCGGTAGGTGGTGTCGGGCGGCGGGCCGGAGGTGCGGATCGGAACCCGGCCGTAGTTTTCCACATAGGTTGTCAGGCACAGAGTCGCCCCCAGGGGCAGATAGATTTCGGTCCCTTCCTGGCTGCGGACCGCGCCGCCCCAATGGATGGTGGCGTTGACCACTTCGGCGCGGGGTTTGCCGCCGTCTTTGATGGTCAGGGTGTCGCTGACCAGGACGTGATACCCCGCCCGGTCCCGCGCTTCGGCCTGGACGATGTACAGGCCGTCGGGGGGAGGGTCTGCGCCGCGGTCCACGCCGCCGTCATAGTCGTAAAAGTGCTGCCCTGCCTTGCCCGGCTTGACGGTGCGCTCTTGCTCCTCCAGGGGGTAGCGGGTGTCCGGGTCGTCGGGGGAGTAGAGGTAGACCAGGACGCTTTCCACGTCCTTGTTGAGGGTGTAGGAGATGCCGGTGCGGTCATCCAGGCCATCCTGGTTGGGGGTGAACACCGGCTTGGTGATGGTGAACTTGCGCAATTCGGGCACGACGTCATCGCCGCCGCTGAGGACGATGCGTCCTTCGGCCCGCCCCGTTTCCCCTTCGGGGCTGCGGGCCTCGACAACCCAGGTGTAGGTCCCGTCGGGCAGCACCCAGCTCTCCACCAACTGACGGACATATTCATTTTCCAACCAATAGGGTTGGTTGACCGTCCCACCCCACTGGACGCGATAGGTCCCGGCGGAGCGGGGCCGCTCGCGGCGAAAGTAGAACCGTTGTCCCCTTTCATCCTCAAAGTAGATGGAGACAACAGCATTGCGGGCCAGCCTGTACTCAATGTTGGTGGCGTCATCCCGTCCGTCGGCGTTGGGTGAGATGGTCTGGGGGAAGACGGAAACGTCGGAGAGGAGGGGGCGCAAATGGCAGCCGCTCAGCACCAAGACCAAGCCCAGCCCCACGACCAGCAGACCGATTCCCTTTGCCGTCCACCCCGTCTTATTGCTCATACTCCTCCAGGATCTTTTGGATCGTTTCCAGCAGCAAGCGGATGTTGAAAGGTTTGACCATATACCCGGCGTATTGCCCGGCATGGGCTTTGGCCCGGCCCTGGGTTTCCAGTTGGTGCTTGACGCTCAGAATGACAACGGGGATGTCCCGGACGCGCTCGTCGGCTTTGAGGATCTCCAGCACCGACCAGCCGTCAATGTCGTCCATCATCAGGTCAAGGAGGATCAGGTCGGGCCGGGTCTCGTGGACCTGGCGCAGCCCTGCTTTGCCGCCCAGGGCGGGGAGCGGTTCGTAGCCGTGCAGTTCCAGGATGACCTTGAGCAGCTCAATGGTGTCCAGGTCATCTTCAATGATCATGATGCGCTTCTTTGTTGTCATGCTCTGCTCCCCGCAGGGGCGATGGGGCGCTCCGCGTTGTCATTCGCCGATGATCTTGACCAAGACTCGCTTGCGACGGCGTCCGTCGAATTCGCCGTAGAAGATCTGCTCCCAGGGGCCAAAGTCCAGGCGACCGTTGGTCACGGCGACGACGACTTCGCGGCCCATGATCTGCCGCTTGAGGTGGGCATCGCCGTTGTCCTCGCCGGTGCGGTTGTGGCGGTAGCGGGAGATGGGCGCATGGGGGGCCAGTTGTTCCAGCCAATCCTCATAGTCGGCGTGCAGACCCGGTTCGTCGTCGTTGATGAACACGGAGGCGGTGATGTGCATGGCGTTGACCAGACACAAGCCCTCTTTGATGCCGCTTTCCCGCAGGCATTCGACCACCTGGGGGGTGATGTTGACAAAGCCCCGCCGTTGCGGGATGTTGAACCACAGTTCTTTGCGATAGCTCCTCATGGACCCTCCTGTGCAACCGGGGCGTTGCGGGTAGGCAACTCCCCGGAGAATGGCCTTTTGCGCAGGCGGTTGGCCGCAGGCCCCAAGGGGGCGGCTTTAGTAGCTCTCATACGTGACGCGGGTGACGGCGACGACGGCGCCGGGTGGACCGGAAAGGGTGACGTAGGCGATGTCGTTCCCCGCCGCCTCAACGGTGATGTCAAAGGTTCCACCTCCGGCTACGGCATTTTGGACGGCCCCACCCAAGAATCCATCGCTGCCGTCGTAGGCTTCCAGGGTGTAGGACCCCGTTGCTCCGACAAAGGTCAAGGTCACGCTTCTGACCGGGTTGTTGAAACGGATGATGGCCGGCCCAAAGTTGCACCGGGCCGGATCGGTGGGATCGGATGTGGTCAGGAACGCACCCGGCGCACCGTACCGCCCCCGCCGGATGACGGGCACGGTGGCCGTGCCGCTGCAGGATGCCCGGTCCGCCGGGACCCCTTCCAGGTAGACGCCCCAGGCCGCAAATTCGTTGCCGACCAGGATGGTGTCCCCGGCGACGGGCGTGCCGTCGGGGTAGGTTTCAAAGTCAAAGGTCACCGCCGCACTCATCCGCGGGTTGATGGTCAAGGTCCAACTCTTGGCGTTGTTGCCCTCATCCGTCTCGCGGACCTCGTTGCGGCTGTCGGCTTCCACTTCAACCGTGTAATCACCCGCCGTGGTGTAGGAAAAGTAGACGGTCTTGGAGCAAGAGGCTGCCGTCGTGCTCTCCGGGCAGACCTCCTCTTGCCAGGGGAAGGTTGGGCCTTGTCTCCAGCGGAAGTGAGAGGCGGGGAAGGATGGCCCGCCGGTGGGGTAGATGTCGGTGGCGATCATGACCGTCATCGCGATTGTCTCTCCGACCATCAGGTTGGAGGAAAAGTCCATGCGCCGGACGTAGAGGTCGTACTGAGGGGGAACCTGGGTCATGGTCGGCGTGGGGGTTGGGGTCGGGGTGTCCGTCGGGGTGGGGGGTGGGGTGGCGGTTGGGGTGGGGGAAGGGAGCGGTGTGGCCGAGGGGAGCGGTGTTGGTGTAGGGGTGGGCGTGTCGGTGGAATCGGGAGGCGGTGGGGTGCAGGTAGGCGGCAAGGTAGGAACCGGCAGCCTTTGGGAAAAGGAGTTATTGTCCTCCTTACTCTCGGTGACCTGGTCGTGAACGTCCACGCCGACGACATTTTCCGCCGCCTCGTTGTAGCCGGGGAACCACATGGAAGCGGTTTGCCCGGCGGGCAGCCCCGTCACGCTCTGTTGTGCCCCGTTGGCCTCGACGGTAAAGGGGCCGGCGTCGGCGTTGCCGATGTTTTGTATCTCCACCCGGAGGCCCAAGGCGGTGGAGGAGTAGTTGCACGCCCCGCCCGTCTCCAGCTCTACCTTGGCGGAGGAAACGATCAGGTCGGGCAAGGGGCCGCTTTCGGCGGAGGAAGGGGTGGGGGTGGCCTGGGCCGCCGTCTCTACGACGGTGATGTTGACCCGGACAGGCTCGCTGCTCTTCCCCTTGGCGGTATACGCCACGGCGGAAATGATCTGCGGCCCCGGCTGCCCGAAGGTCCAGGGTTGGGAAACGACCAGACCGGAGACGCCATCAGGATCGGGGCTGGAGATGCTGCCGATCGGGACGCCGTTCACCTTGAGTTCTACCCCCACAATGTCCTTCGCGCCGGAAGCCATGGCTTGGATGATGATTTCGCTGCCGGCGGCGATCTGTTCGCCCTCTTGGGGTGATTGGATGACAACGGTCGGGGCCTTGCCGGAGGTGGCGACCACCACGGCGGCGATGGTCAGAATGACGATCACGATCCCGCCCAGCAGCAGCCCGATGATGATGGGCACGAGGGGGCGACCTGTGGCCCCGGCGGCGGGAGCGGCATAGCCCGCGGTGGGGGAGGCTCCCCCCGGCGGCGCAGCGGCAGGAAGGCGCACTTCAAAGATGGTATCCCCCATGCGCACCGTCGCCCCGTCTTGGAGGGGCACGGTCCCGTGGATGCGCTTGCCGTTGACAAAGGTCCCGTTGGAACTGCCCAGGTCCTGGACATAGTGAACGCCCCCTTGCCAAAAGAAGGTGGCGTGGTGGCGGGAAACCTGCGGGTCCGACAGGACGATGAGGTTATCCGGGCCGCGCCCGACCGAAACCGGTGTTTGGGGCAACGGAAAGACCTGTCCTGTGTGGCGAATGACCAGGACCGGCCCTTCACCCTGTTGCTGCTCCATCGTTCACTCCTCATCTTGGATGGGGGTAGTATAACACAGGCATCGGCTCCCGGCAAGTGGGGAGCAGGGCCATTCTAGGCGCGGTTCAGGTGGTTGAGGTGGGATTTGACAGGGGGAGGGAAGGGTGGTATAATGGGAGCGGTTGTTAGGGCGTTTGGGACTTTACCAACCGATTACCGAGCGAGATTTAAAGGCCGTCCCCCCTCCCCGTCGCTCGCAAAAAACGGCCGCCCACCGGTCGGAAAAGGGCCGTGGGAAGCGGAAAAAGGGCCTGGCGATAGGGGGGCGGGGTAGGGGGGAGGTGGTCCTGAAGGGGAAATGAGGCTCCCGGAGGGGCCGAATCGGCCCTTTTGTTGGCCGGAGATGGGATGGCAGCCGGAGAAGGGCCGGTTTCCAACTTGACAAAAGGCACTTATCGGGCGAGTGCCGGGTTGAGAAGGCGATCCTCTCGCTCGATAAGTATAGTTGTCAAGTCCTCACCGGCCCGGAGGGGGGGGTGAACCATGAGAAACCGCAAGAATCCTCGGTTTGGCGCAACGGTTTGCCCTTCCGACGGCCCAAAAGAAGGGTGGAAATCCCAACATCGCCGTTCGCGGCACTGAAACCCAGGGCGATCAGAGAGACAACTACCGTAGAGATATCTCTGGTGGAAATCCCAACATCGCCGTTCGCGGCACTGAAACCCAGGGCGATCAGAGAGACAACTACCGTAGAGATATCTCTGGTGGAAATCCCAACATCGCCGTTCGCGGCACTGAAACCTGACCCTCCCGCAGGTTTGGAACCTGCGGGAGGGTGTAGAAATCCCAAACAAGCTGTTCGCGGTGCTGAAACCCAGACCTGTCAGGTCTCCGAGACCTGACAGGTCTTTGGCCGCCAGGCGGGCCGGTGGCAATATCGCCGTTCGCGGCATTGGAACCTCCTGCAGGTTGGTGGACCTGCGGGAGGTTTTCGTTTGTCCGTTGAGAACTTGCACCGCCGGGGCGCATTCGTGCATTCGCGCCCAATTCGCGGACGGCCCGTCGCGGCATTGAAACCTCCCGCAGGTTGGTGGGCCTGCGGGAGGTTTTCGTTTGGCGGCGGGCCGAGGGGGGGGCCGAGGATGGGCATCTCCTTTTTTGGACGCAACCTCCGGGTTGTGGTAGAATAGGCCGACCGCCCGTCTGTGGGCCGTGAAGGGCACAATGGAGAAGAAGCTCACGGTGGTTTTGCCCACCTACAACGAAGCGGACAACCTGGAGCCGATGGTCGGCGAGCTGCTGGCCCTGGACGTACCCAACCTGCACGTGCTGGTCGTGGACGACAACTCGCCCGACGGGACCGGCGAGATCGCCGACGAACTGCACGAACGCCATCCCGACCGGGTGCAGGTGATCCACCGACCGGGGCTGATGGGGCTGGGTACGGCCTATATCACCGGCTTTCGCCGCGCCCTGGACGAAGGGGCGGACCTCATCGTGCAGATGGATTGCGATTTTTCCCATTCGCCGCGCTACATCCCCCTCTTTGTGGAAAAGATCGCGGACTATGACGTGGTGATCGGTTCCCGCTATGTGCCGGGGGGCAGCACCGATGAGCGTTGGGGGCTGGGCCGCTTTCTGCTGAGCGCGGGGGCCAATCTCTACACCCGCGCCATTTTGGGCCTGCGGGTGCGGGATACAACCGCCGGGTTCAAATGCTGGCGGCGGGAGACGCTGGAAGGCATCGGCCTGGAGCGGGTGCGCTCCAACGGCTATGTCTTTCAGGTGGAGATGGCCTACCTCACCGAAAAGTTGGGCTACCGCTTTTTGGAAATCCCCATCTATTTTGAGGACCGGCGCATCGGGCAATCCAAGATGAGCATTCCGGTCAAGGTGGAGGCCGCGCTGCGCACCTGGCAGATCCGCTGGCGGCATCGGAACGCAAAGAGAATGACCGGTGGTGAACGACCGACGGAAAATGGCCGATGACCGGCAAGGTCATCCCTGGCAATTCGGAGGATGGGCGCGAGACCTGGCGGCCCTGGCCGTGTTGCTGCTTTTGCCGCTGATCCTGTTCTGGCCGGTGACGGTCGGTTCCCGCACCCTCATCCCCGCCGATAACCTTTACCAGTGGGAGCCGTACCGCACCTTTGCCGCCGAGCAGGGGGTGACGCTGCCGCCCCACAATGAGCTGCTCAGCGACCTGGTGTTGGAAAACCTGGTCTGGAAGCGGTTCATCCGCCGGTCTATCGCTGCCCACGACATCCCCTTGTGGAACCCCCACCTTTTCGCCGGGGTGCCCTTTTTGGCCGCCGGGCAGCATTCGGCCCTTTACCCCCTGAGCATCCTTTTCTACATCCTCCCGCCGACGCGGGCCTACGGCCTCTTTACCGTGCTGCAACTGTGGATGGCGGGCGCGTTCCTGTACCTTTTCGCCCGTGTGCTGGGGCAGGGGCGCACCGCCGCCCTGGTCGCCGGGATCGTCTATCAGCTGAGCGCGTTCTTTGTGGTCAGCGTCGTCTTTACGATGATCATCGCCACCGCCGCCTGGCTGCCCCTCCTGTTGGCCGTCATTGAGGTCATGGTCCGCAAGCAGGAGGCCAAAGGGACCGGCCCCTTTGTGCCCATCGTCTACCTGGTCCCCGGTGCGGTGGCGTTGGGCATCCACGTCCTGGCCGGACACCCCGAAATCCTGGTCTACACCCTGCTGGTGATGGGCGTCTATGCCCTGGTCCGGCTGGCGATGCTCTGGCGGCGGGTCGGCTCCTGGCGCCCGGCCCTGCGGCTGGGGCTGTGGCTGGGGGTGATGGTCGGGCTGGGGCTGGGCCTGGGCGCGGTGCAACTGATCCCGCTGCTGGAACTGGTCACCCGCAACTTTCGGGAAGGGTCCGTCACCTATCACGACGTGGTGGGGTGGGCCTTTCCCACCCGCCAGATCGTGACCTTTTTCATCCCCGATTTTTTCGGCAATCCGGCCCACCACGGCTATTGGGACCTGGTGCTCCGCCGCCGGGTCCCCGTGGACCGCATCTTTTGGGGGATCAAGAACTATGTGGAGGCGGGCAGCTACGTGGGCATCCTGCCCCTGCTGCTGGCCCTGGTCGCCGTCGTCGGCGCGCGCCGCTCCCCGCACCGCCGCCACATCTGGCTCTTTGCCGGGTTGGCGCTGGCGTCGCTGCTCTTTGTCTTTGGCACGCCCTTGTACGCCCTGCTCTACTACGGCCTGCCGGGGATCAAGCAGTTGCACTCGCCCTTCCGCTGGGTGTTCCCCTATACGCTGAGCATGGCCTTGCTGGCCGGTTTCGGGGCGGATGCGTTGGTGGGTTGGGAATTCGGCAAATTGGGGGAGCATTTCCCCGGTTTACCGATCTACCACCTCCCCAGGCTCGTTCTGGCGGTGGGGTTTGCGCTGCTGGCGGGGCTGGCCGTTGTGTTCTTTGCGCCGGAGCCGTTCCTCCCTCTGGCGGAGCGGTTCCTGGCCGCCGTGGACAAGGCGCAAGAAGCCTTTGCCGACGGTCAGATGCTGCTCTCTTATGAGTGGCGCAACCTGCTCTTTTTCGCCCTGATGCTGACCGCCGGGGGCATCGTCCTGCGCGTCAGCCGCTGTCCCATCTACCTGCCCTTCCCCCGCTCTACCAAAATCCCCATCTGGCGTTTCCTGGCGGTGCTCGTCGTCGCCCTGGATCTGCTCCTCTTTGGCCGGGGGTTCAACCCCGCCGCCGATCCGGCGTGGCTGGCCTTCAGGCCGCCCTCCATCGCCTTTTTGCAGGCGCGGGCCGAGGAAGCATGGGCCGCGGGGAACCCCTGGCGGCTGACCACCTATCAGCCCCCCGGCAGCACCAAAACGCTGAACGCCAACATCCCCTGGCTGCACGGCTTGCAGGATGTGCGCGGCTACGATTCCATCATCCCCGCCCAGTATGTCCGCTACATGCAGGCCGTTGAGGAGCAAGGGGAGCTGCTCTACAACCGCATCGCCCCCATCTACGGCGTGGAAAATCTCAGCTCGCCGCTGCTGGACCTGCTGGGCGTCCGCTATGTGATGACCGAAGGCGAAATCCCCAACGAGGATTACACCCTGGTCTACGAGGGCGAGGTGCGCATCTACGAGAACGACGATGTTCTGCCCCGCGCCTTTGCCCTGCCCACCGCCGAGCTTGTCGCCGAGGCCGATCTGCCCGCCCGCCTTCGCTCCTTTGACCCCCGCCGGAGCATCCTCCTCAGCCCCGACGATTCCCAACGGCCCGACCTTTCCCTTCCCCCACCCTCCGACTGGCCCCTCCAACCCGCCGCCGTCGTCTCCTACACCGCCAACCAGGTCGTCGTGGAGGTGGAGATGCCCGGCCCCGGTTGGCTGCTCCTGGCCGATAGCTACTTCCCCGGTTGGAAAGCCTACCGCCGGCAGCCTTCGGCCTCCAACCCGCAGCCCGCCGAGACCGAATTGGAGATCGTGCGGGCCGACGGCAACTTTCGGGCCGTGTACCTGCCGGCGGGGACGCAGCAGGTGCGCTTCAAGTATACGCCCATGAGCTTCAAACTGGGGCTGTACGGGAGCTTCATGGCCGGGGTGGTCCTCCTGCTGCTGGCGTTGTACTGGCTGTGGACCCGCTTTTACCGGGAAAGCGAAGACGATCCCACCGTCAAACGGGTGGCAAAGAACAGCCTGCTGCCCATGGGCCTGCAACTCCTCAACCGGCTCATTGACTTTGCCTTTGCTATGCTGATGCTCCGCATCCTGGCCCCGGAGCAGGCCGGGCGGTACTATTTTGCCGTGGCCTTTATCGGCTATTTTGACATTCTGGTCCGCTTTGGGTTGGGCACGCTCCTCACCCGCGAGGTGGCCAAGGAGCGGAGCCACGCCAACCGCTACCTGAGCACCGTCACCGTGCTGCGGGGGCTGCTGTGGCTCCTTTCGCTGCCGCTGATGACCCTGGTGGTCCTGGTCTATGCCTTTTTCGGCCAGATGACGCCCGACATCGTGGCCGCCATCGCCCTCTTTGCCCTCTCGATGCTCCTGAGCAACCTGGCCGATGGGTTCAGCGCGGTCTTTTACGCCTATGAAAAGATGGAGTACCCCGCCGCCATCGCCACCGTGACGGCCCTGACGCGGGTCAGCCTGGGGGTGCTGGTTCTGCTCCTGGGTTGGGGGTTCGTCGGCCTGGCCGGGGTGTCCATCGCCGCCAACATCGTCAGTGCCGGTGCGTTGGGCTGGCTCCTGGTCCGCCACTGCTTCCGGCCCCGCCTGGAGTGGAACACGGCGACGGGCCGCTGGATGATGGGGACCTCCTTCCCCTTGATGATCAACCTGCTCTTGGCGACGGTCTTTTTTCGCATTGACGTACTGCTCCTCAAACCGCTCAAGGGGGATACGGTGGTGGGCTATTACAGCGCGGCCCTCAAATATGTGGACGGCCTGCTCATCATCCCCCAATATTTCACCCAGGCGATCTTTCCGCTGATGAGCCGCTATGCCGCCTCCTCCCGCGATTCGCTGTTGCGGGCTTATACCCTCTCCCTGCGGCTGCTGCTCATCGTCGCCCTGCCCATCGCGGCGGCCATGCCCTTTATCGCCGAAGGGCTGATCATGCTCCTGGGCGGCGCGGAATACCTGCCCCATTCCAAGATCGCCTTGCAGTTGATCATCTGGTTCCTGCCCTTCAGCTACGTCAACAGCGTGACCCAGTATGTGCTCATCGCCATTGACCAGCAACGGTTCCTGACCAAAGCCTTCCTCATCGGCGTCACCTTCAACATCGTCGCCAACCTGATCTTTATCCCCCTCTTTAGCTACCGGGGCGCGGCGGTGGTGACCATCCTCTCCGAGTGGGCGTTGCTCATCCCCTTCTACTATGCCGTCCGCAAGCACCTGGGGCCGCTGCCCTGGTTCTCCCTGGCCTGGCAGCCGGCCGTGGCCTCGGCGGTCATGGCCGGGGTCATGTGGCTCCTGCGGGATCTGTACTGGCTGCTGCTGATCCCGGTGGGCGGGGTGGTTTACCTGGTCGTCCTGGCCCTCATCGGCGGCTTTCGCCAGCCCGATATGGACCTGCTGGGCCGCCTGCTCCCCAAAAGGGCCGGGGGCCGCTAGGCGGTCGGCGGGGGCCGATGCCCGACCGCAGGCCCGCAGGAGGCGGCTTGAGTCGCCGCCGATTGGTTTGGCACGGTTCCCTCCGCACCCTCGGTGTCTCTGCGGTGGGGCCGCATCGGGAAGGATGAATGCGCTTGCCCTGCCCCGGGTGCATTTCAAATTTGTTGGTGACATAAGGTTTTGGATTTGCCGAGGGGGCCGAATTCAGGTAAGATGAGGGCCGGTTATCAAAATAGACAATGAGGGGAGGAGGATCGTGACCAAGGGAGTGCGGCTGACTGCGGCGGAGGCGCGCCAGGAATTTGTTGCCCACATGTTGGAGA
>Ga0256914_1002759_pt1 | contig 14436 bp, 15 predicted proteins | sample HulkmetaG_FD_191571 | JGI IMG/M metagenome (GOLD analysis project Ga0256914, IMG submission 191571) | Hydrothermal chimney microbial communities from Main Endeavour vent field at the Juan de Fuca Ridge, Pacific Ocean - Hulk | ecosystem: Environmental > Aquatic > Marine > Hydrothermal vents ... | reverse complement strand
GCAATACGGAAGAATAGGGCGGAAACAGGAAAGCGGCAGCCGGAGATGATCCGGCTGCCGCTTTTTTTTGTGCCGTCAGAGGGTGAACTCTTCGGCATTACTTGCCATGGGTGGCGCGCATTTCGCGGGCCAGCGATTTGATCTCTCCAAGATCCTTGGTCATCTCGTTCCAGCCGTACCAGTAGGCATAGTCCGGGTTGACGTGGAAGAATGCCTGGTAGGCCCGCATACGATGTTTCATGTACATCTGCACCAGGACCTGATCGATGTAGGACAGCTTGTCCAGGTCCTTGTCCCAGGACGTACCGTTGGTGTGCATGAAGGTCAGCAGGAACGGATAGTTGTGCGGATACCCGGCCGGTTTCTTGATGATCCCGTCCTTGTACAGAGCGGCAACGGTCTCGATGGCCTCGGCCATCAGACGGTCAGACTTCATCATGATGGTGTCGCCCATCTCCAGCTGTTCTCTCGCATACCGTTCGGAATGGCACTTGGAACAGGTCTTGATCATCTTGTCCCGCTCTTTCTGCCAGGATTCCTGATCCAGCTTGGCCATTTTCACGGCCTTGACCGCATCGAGAATCGGGGTCGGCTTGCCGGTCTCCGGGTCCAGCACCCCAAGGGCCTTGAGAATGGTCACCCGGTCGGCCGCAGCCTGCTTGTCATCAGGCAGGGGCAGGCGGACGCCGAGGAAGCCCCAGGCGGTATGGTTCTCGTGGGTACCGTCGGGCAGATGGCAGTCCTGACAGGTGGGCGCCGGAGCGTCCTTGGGCAGGTAGCCGGCCTCGCGGGCAAACCAGCGCTGTCCATGCTTGGAGCTGGACCACATTTCCCACTGGGGATGGTCGTAGCCCATGTGGCACTGCTGACAGGCGCGGGGATTCTGGGCTTCCTTCTTGGAGAAGGTGTGGCGGGTATGGCACTCGTCACAGGAGTTGTTCTGGTACCGGTACCCCTTCTTTGCCTGGTCGGCCTTCTGTTCATCGGTCTTGATACCCATATTGTGACAGCCGCCACAACCGCGGCCACCCTCGATCAGCTCGTCCGGGGCCATGTGGGTTCCGGGAATGGCGTTGAGGGTGGTCCAGCCGAAATTGTGTTTGCCCTTGGCAAAGGAATCGAACTGTTCCTCGTGGCAGCCGGCGCACACTTTCTCGTCCGGCAACTTGGCCTTTTTCCAGTCATCGGCGGTCTGGTGGTCCTCGCCGTGACAACCCGAACAGGTGACCGGATCGTCGGCAGTGGCATGCTTACTGATCTTCCAGTCCTGCACCTGACCGGGAGAGATCTTGGTGTGACATTCGATACACTTGTCACCCGCCATGGCGCCTCCGGCCAGCAGCGCCGATGCTGCCAGGCCGAGAAACACAGTCTTGAGCTTGTTCATCTGAAACCTCCTTTCTGATGAATACTGTCTGTTGGGAGTCACCTCCCTGCCTCTAAAAAATTACCGCGCCGTTACAGCCAATGGCCGAACCGCCGTTCAATCGGCGGTCTCAGCAGGGGTCGGCCTGCGAAGACGCAGTCGTGAGTCTATACAAGGAAGAGACCGCATGCTCCTTGATGTAGATCAAGAATGCCCGGTCCGGGAAGGAAAAGAGTTATGTGGAAGCCACTTATGATGCCCTGGACTTTTCAGCTTTCTGCTGACAGTCGGCGCAGATACCTGCAAACTCGACATGATGGCCGAGTATCTGATACGAGGTGGCGTCTGCAGCCGCTTCGACCAGGCTGTGCAGCACCGGGATATCGATGTCATCCACCTTGCCGCAGGTTGTGCATCTGATGTGGTAATGGGGTTCTGTGGTAGCGTCGAATCGTTTCTGGGTGCCACCGGTCTCCAGTTTGAGGATCATGCCGTTTTCGGCCATCAGCTCCAGGTTCCGGTAGACTGTTCCCAGTCCGATCCTTGGCAGCCGTTTCCTCACCATATCATATACTTCACTGGCTGTCGGATGTGTTTTCACCTTGGCCAGTTCTTCCAGGATGATCTGACGCTGGGTGGTCAGTCTGATCATGGATGCCGGTTCGTTCATGGTTTTTCTCGCCTTGGGGGTCGTCAATCTGCCGGCCAGCAGCCCCTCAAGCACTGGCCGGAATGCTTCTCCTTCGCACGTATAATAAAAAACAGCGATGAATTGTCAAGTCTGATGAGAGTATTTCAGCCTGGCTGGCAGGACATGGTCTTCCAGCGTGGCCCCGGAGAGCCGATGAACCTGGCCGGCGAACCGGTCAGGATTCTTCGCAGGTTTTGTCGAGACAGGGATTGAAGTATCCGAATTCGAGATCAGGGAACCGTTTTTTCAGGGCAGCCAGCCAGCGCAGGATACCCATGGGACGCCCGCCGGGGGTATGCTGGACCACCCGCAGGTAGTATTCCGGATCCATGTTGAGATTGCGTAGCTGGATGAGATCGGGCCGATATTGCTCGATCAGGGCGGACAGGGCATCGAATTCCTCAGGATCGTCGGTGAAGCCGGGGAGGACGAAGTAGTTGAGTGACACGTGCCGGTCGTATTCCTTCATGATCTGCATGGATCGACAGACATCCGACAGGGAAAATCCGTCGCTTTTCGGCCGGTAGTAGCGGCGGTGGTAACTGGACCGGCTGCTGTTGAGCGAGATGCGGATGGAGTCGAGGCCGGCCCTGGCCAGCCGTTCCACCCTGTCCGGCAGGCTGCCGTTGGTATTGAGGTTGATGGTGCCCCGGCGGGTGGCTGCCCGGAAGGCCTGAATCGCCTGTTCCAGGGTTTCCGCCTGGAGAAGCGGTTCCCCCTCGCATCCCTGGCCAAAGCTGACCACCGGCCTGGGATTCTTTTCCAGGTGGGGGATGGCGACCTGGGACAGCTCTTCGGGGGAGGGGACAAAGCGGATCCTTTCCTGGGATGCCGGACAGCAACCTGACGGCTGCAGGGAGATGCAGCCTGCACAGGCGGCATTGCAGGTCGGAGAGGACGGCAGGGGCGCTTCCCAGCGGTCGAGAAAATAGTTGCGGGCTGCTGGGCAGCCATAGGTGAGGCAGCACTTCCCCAGGTGCTGGATCAGCCGGTTGTCCGGAAACCGGCCGAGTCGTTCCGCAGTACGCCTGCGGATCAGGGTCGGATCGAAGCGGTCGCTGTCCTGGCGGGGATCCGGATCACTGCGGAAGCCGGTCACCCAGAACCGGCCGTCCAGCCAGCCCACCGCAGTGTAGGCGAACAACGGCAGGAGAGGAGCATCTGGCCGGCTCTGATAGGCGGCCGTATAGACGGCGGTATGGGCCGGGGCCATGAAGGCTGCCACGGCCTGGACCGGCTCGCCGGGTCGGTAGGGGTCTTCGGCCAGCAGGGCCGGTTCGTCGCTGCCCGGTTCGATACCCACCGGCATTCGGCCGGGAAGGAGAAACAGTTCGCTCCCCTCGGGCAAAGGAATGAGTTCTTCGGACCTGGGCCGAAAAAAGGAGTCGCCACTTCTGCCGGCCATGGACAGGCCGCTGTAATCGAGGATCTCGCCTTCCTTGCTGGCAAAGACCAGGGCCGGGGTTTCCCGGGGATGGACCGACTGCATGGCAGTCAGGAAGAACTACCTGGGACGGATCGAGTTCAGGACCGAATCGACAGCCCGGTAGACATCCAGGTCCTCGCCGTATATGTCCTGAATGTGTGGATTGTCGATAAGGTCTTCGATGATGTAGGCCGTGATATAGAGGCTGAGGATGTTGGGGTCCTGGACCAGGGTGCGGATGTTGGCGATCTTGAGGCGGATGTCGAATTCGTCCATGGTTGCCGGCGCCCTGAGCTGTCTGGCGATGGCCTCCTGGATTGGCGAAGCGGCATCGGTCTCGATGATGTGCCGGTCGATGAGACGCTGAACAAGCCTGATGGCGAGATCATCGGCATGGTCCCGGGCCTTGCTGAAGAGGATACGCCGCTCCCGCTCCCGTTTCCTGTCAATGGCATCAATGGTCCTGTTGGTGGAACGACTGGGATTGATATGGCGGGCCATGCGGATCTCCTTGTCTGATCATAAATTAGGCAACATTTCGGAACAGTGCCTCAGTCATCTTCCTGATCGCTCTGGTACAGCCGCTGGAAGGCGGCGATTGCGGCACCGGTCCGGTCGTCCAGGTCGAGTGCATATTTTCTTACATATTCCGCAGCCATACGGTGCGTGTTGAAGATGGGGACATTCAGGACCAGGTTGTTGACAGCCATGTCGAGGAATCGGTCCCGCCTGGCATAGAACAGTTCCAGCACTGACGGCAGCAGGTTGTAGAAGGATCGGGAGTCTTCGGCATAGAGCAGGGCCTCGGGATGCTCGCTCAGGCTGCTTTCGGTGATCGGTCCCTCGTAGCCGAACTTCCAGCCTGTCTTGCCCTCGTGGTATCCCTCCACCCACCAGCCGTCCATGACGCTCAGGTTGGGTACGCCGTTCATTGCCGCCTTCATGCCGCTGGTTCCGCTGGCTTCAAGCGGACGTTTGGGACTGTTGAGCCAGGTGTGGACACCGGAAACCAGCATCTTGGCCAGCCGCATGTCGTAGCCGGGAATGAAGATCAGGCGTGCCCGGCCCTCGGAGCGGCGGTACAGTTCCTCCTGGTTGTCCAGGATGAGCTTGAGCAGCGATTTCCCCGGTTCGTCCTGGGGATGCGCCTTGCCGGCAAAGAGAAAGTTGATCTGCCAGTCGCCCTGGATGAGGATGTCGGCCAGGGTGGCGATATCGTCGAAGATGAGATCCGCCCGTTTGTAGGTGGAAAAGCGCCTGGCGAATCCCACCGTGTACACCCCTGGCTGCAGATGATGGTCCTCCGGGAGCTGGGACAGGTAGTTGGGCGGATCGATCCAGGTCTCTGTCATCTGGTTCCGATGCTGGATCAGCATCCGGTTGACATACCGGATCAGGGCCTGGTTGTCTTCCGCCCAGGCTGCTGCCAGCGCCTGCCGGAAATCCGGATCGTCTTCCAGGCCGGCCCGGGCGAAGACCCCGGGATCGTCCCGCCAGCCGGCCAGGGACCGGTGGCGATCGAAGAGGGCGGCCCTGCTGTCGCTGATCCAGGTGAGATGATGGACACCGTTGGTGATGGCGCGTATCTTGTGGGCGGATTCCGGAAACTGTCGCTTGGTGACATCCCTGTGAAGGCGGCTGACCGCATTGACGGTCCGGTTGACCCGCATGGCAAAGGCCGTGAAGTTGTACTCGTGGGGGGAGTCGGGGTCACTGGCCAGGAGGTTGAGGATCTTGCGGCAGGTTTTCTGACTGATCCCGGTATACAGCGAGCGGGCGAACCGGTCATGACCGGCCTTGACCGGCGTGTGGATGGTATAGACGATGTGTTCGGCCACTGCCTCGGCAGCCTCCCGGATGTCCTCGTCGGTCATCCGGTCGCGATAGTCCCTGCCCAGTTTCTGCTCCAGGTGCTGGAGGATGAGCTGCAGGGTCACGGCCACGCCATGTTGTTCGTTGAGGTGGATGGTCCGACCGGTCATCCCCAGGGCCTTCATCAGCGGCAGAACGCCCGAACCCAGCATCCGTCTCTGGATGGCCTTCATGATCGTGGACTTGGAGTTGTACAGCCGCTGGGCAGCTTCCCTGATCCAGGGAGGCGATCCTTCCACACTGTAGTCGAGGAGAAATTCCGGCACGAAATAGTCCAGCTCCTCGCTGACCTCCATCTTCATCCATACCTGGGCCACCGCCTCGGTATGTTGGTCATACTCGTTGTAGAAGGGGACGGTTATTTCCAGGGGACGTGCCGGGTCATCGGGATCGGCCAGCTGGAAGATGGTCGGTGTGTCTTCCGGGCTCCATCTGGTGGCCTGATCGATCTGGCCGACCTTGGAGTCGACGATCTGGGAAAAGTACCCTTCCCGGTACAGCAGGCTCACCGCCAGGACCGGCAGGTGCAGGTCGGCAAAACTCTTGAGGGTATCTCCGGCCAGGACGCCCAGGCCGCCACTGTAGTTGGGAATTTTCCGTGGACCCTCCAGATATTTATTCAGCAGGCTCCTGTACGGCTCTGTATCCTGATCCGGCCATTCCCGTTCCTGGAGCAGATTTTTCACGGGATGGAAGACGTCCGGATCAGCGCCGATTTCCATGGAGATATAGACGATGGAATTGCCCTCTTCACTGCTGAGGGCCTGCCAGACCTGGTCGAAGACCTGCTGGGGAACACCGAAAAAATCACCGAACCTGTTCCCACAGACCAGGTCTTTCAGCTCGCGGATTTGGGGTTTTCTGCTCACGGTCGTTTGGAATATCCTTTCAGAATTACTGCAACGGGAAATGGCGCCTAAAGCCTTCAAATTTAGATTGGCTGATTTGCTTTTGCAAGGGAATTTCTTTTCCGGGAAAAAAATCTTGAATTCTTACCTGGTTTGGGTAGGATAAAAAGAATAGAGGCGAGTTTCCTTTGAGCTGAAAAGGGGGATGGAATGCAGAGAAAGGTATCCATTTGTCATGTCGTGTTAATGGTGTTGCTGGCCGGTCTGATGCTGACCGCATGCGGAAAGAAGACAGTGGACAACCGTCCGGAAGGATCTGCAGTCACGGACAGCGAGGCTCTGGGACCGGCGGAATCCCTGGAAACAGAAGTCAAGGCTGATGACAATATCATGGAAGGCAGGACCTCCGGCCCCATGCTGCCCATCTATTTCGCCTTTGACTCCTCCCTGATCGAAGGGGATCAGGTACAGCGTATCGAAAAGAATGCGGAATTTCTCAAGCAGAATCCCCATATCCGCATCCGTATCGAGGGAAACTGCGATCCCCGCGGCACCCGGGAGTACAACCTGGCCCTTGGTGAACGGCGAGCCCTGAGTGCCAAGAAGTATCTGAGCAATCTCGGAATCGATGAATCCAGGATGACGACTGTCAGCTGGGGAGAGGAAAAGCTGCTGCTGTATGGTCATGACGAGTTGTCCTGGGCCCAGAACCGTCGTGACGATTTTGTCATAATAAAGTAGTTGATACAGTGAAGCCCCGGCTTGCCGCTTTATCACCGAGTGTTGCGGGCGGCCTGGTTTCGCGGCACACTCCGCAGTAGGTTCTTCGATCTGCAGTGTCTGTTCCAGTCCGGTGGTTGCCGGGCCGGACGGCCGGAATTTTTGCAAGGGCACAAGGATACGGTTTACAGACCGTATCCTTGTGCCCTTTGGTTGTGAAAGATCGTTCATTCAACACAAAAGGAGCTTGGTGTGTGTATTGAGAAGACAAATCGTGTACTGCTGCTTCTGGCATTGTTTTCTGCCCTGCTGTTAGCCGGTGCGGCAAAGGATGCCCGGGCGGGTGCGGATACCATCGCTGTGGTCAACACCCAGCAGGTGATCGTCAGCAGCGAGGCCGGGAAGAAGGCCCAGAAGGCCCTGGAAACCAAGATGAAAGAGTTCGAGGCCAAGTTCAAGAAGGAGCAGGACGAACTGGTTGCCCTCCAGAAGGCCTTTGAAAAGAAGAGCCCGGCCTGGAACGACGAGATGAAGCAGGAAAAGGCCATCGAGATCAAGAAGAAGAGCCGGGACCTGCGCGCCAAGCAGGAGGATGCCCGGATGGAGATGAAGGCCCTGGAGGAGAAGCATCTGGGGCCGATCCGGAAGAAGTTTTTCCTGGCCGTGGAAGAGGTCGCCCGGGACAAGGGATTCAAGATCGTCCTGCCCAAGGGCAGCACCCTCTTCGTGGACGAGAGTGTCGATATCAGTGGTGACGTGATCAAGGCCCTGAATGCCAAGCTGAAGTAACTTTTATGACACCGCACGAGTTTCTGCGCCATACGCCGGGGAGCAACTGCGGCGAATGTGGCTACCCGGCCTGCCTGGCCTTTGCCGTGGCCGTGACCCGGGGCGGTGTGTCTCCATTGCGCTGTCCCCATCTGGACCGGGATGGCCTGCCTGCCGAGATGACAGGTGAACAGGGGGAGGGTGGCGGCCTGGAAGAGGTTGAGCGTGGCCAGGACGAGCGCGACATGGCCCTGGTGGCCCATCTGAAGAGCCGGATCAGGCCGCTGGATTTCGGGGCGCTTGCGCCGGTTCTCGGTGCGGAATGGTCTCCGGATTTTCCTGACAGACTTCTGTTCCCTTACCTGGGAAGGGCAGTGGAACTGGACAAGGAAACGGTCAGCATGGCAGGTGGGGGCCTGGTGGATCCCAGGGATCAGATCCTCCTGTATAACTATGTGGCCTTCCAGGGCGGCCGGCCGCCGGACAACACCTGGGTGGGCATGGAAAGCCTGCCCAACTCCATCTCCAAGGTCAGGACCCTGGCCGTCTACTGCGAGCAACGGCTGGCGGAGCGGTTCAGCAGCCGGGCCGATGTGCTGGCCAGCCTGTGCCAACAACTCGATGCCCGCCAGGGACCGGCCGATCAGAGTGCCACCGTGGGGATGATCGTGCCTGTCCTGCCCATGGTGCCGCTTTATCTGCTCTTCTGGGACGAGGAGCCGGAAGACGGCTTCGACGCCAAGGTCAAGGTGCTGTTCGATCACCATGTGCTGGATTTCCTTGACCTGGAATCCCTGGTCTTTGCCGCCGAACGGCTGGCCGACCGGCTGGCGGAGATGGACGAACCATGATGCCCGCCCGGCTGCTGGAGGCTGTCGGCCGCTTTCCCCGGGCGCGGATCCTGGTGATCGGCGATGTCATCGTGGATCATTTCATCTGGGGGTCGGTTTCCCGCATCTCTCCCGAGGCACCGGTTCCGGTGGTCAATGTCACCCGGGAAGAGCTGCTTCTCGGTGGCAGCGCCAATGTCTTGCGCAATATCGTCTCCCTGGGCGGTCAGGGTGCATTGTGCGGAATCATCGGTTCCGATGCCATGGGCGACGAGCTCCTGGACCTGCTTTCCGGGCTGCAGGCCGACGGCAGGGGACTTGTGCGCGGCCGGCGTCCCACCACGGTCAAGACCAGGATCGTGGCCCAGGGGCAGCAGGTTGTCCGGTTTGACCGGGAGACCACCGGAACACCTTCCCGGGAGTCCCTGGCCCGGATGGAGGCCTACCTGGAGGATCATCTCCACGAGTTCGATGCGGTCATTGTCTCGGATTATGCCAAGGGAGTCATCAACGAGCAGCTGATGACCAGGTTACGGAACCTGCTGGAGACCATCCGGGTACAGGAACGGCGGCCGCTTCCCCTGATCGTGGATCCCAAGCCGGTCCATACCCATCACTTCATCGGGGCGACCGTCATTACACCCAACCATCTCGAGGCCTGCCGGATGAGCGGCATGACCATCAGCGACGAGCAGAGTCTGCTGGCCGCCGCCCGGCATATCCAGGAGGATATCGGTTGCGGCGCGGTGCTGATCACCAGAGGGGAGGCCGGGATGGCCATCCTGCAGGAAAGCGGGGATTTTGTCACCATTCCCACCATGGCCAAGGAGGTCTACGATGTCACCGGCGCCGGCGACACGGTGGCCGCCACCCTGGCCCTGGGGCTTGCCGCAGGCTGTACCCTGGTGGAGGCCGCCATTTTGGCCAATCATGCCGCCGGGATCGTGGTGGGGAAGATCGGCACCGCCTCGGCCGGACAGGACGAGTTGCTGGCAACACTGGAAAGAGGAGTGCAGGAGTAGATGCGGCCCCGTAGCATGACAGGGTTCGGACGCGGCGAAGCCGGAGACAGCGACCACAGCTGGACCGTAGAGGTCCGGACCGTGAACCATCGCTTCCTGGACCAGCGGATCATCATGCCCCGGGCCTATGCGGCCCTGGAGGAACGGGTCAAGAAACAGGTTGCCGCCCATCAGGAGCGGGGCCGGGTGGAGGTGACCTTCGGAGTCCAGGGCCACAGCCCGACCAGCCCCGTGCTTTCGGTGGACCTGCACCTGGCGGCCCAGTACCAGGCCTGCCTGGAACAGCTTGCCCGTCGGCTTGGTCGGGCAGACTCGGTTTCTCTTACCCATATGCTCACCCTGCGGGATCTGGTCACGGTGCAGGAGCAGACCCCTGACCTGGATGCCGAGTGGGAAATCATGGCACAGGCCCTGGCACAGGCCCTGACTGCCTGCACCGCCATGCGGGAGCAGGAAGGGGCCAGCCTGAAAGCCGAGCTGCTGGCCCGACTTGACGGGTTTTCCAGCCAGGTCGGCCAGATCAGGAATGCCATACCAGAAATCGTCCATCAGCGGCAGGAGGAGCTGAAATCCCGGGTCCTGAAGCTGCTGGACGGTCTGGACGTCGACCCCATGCGGCTGAGTCAGGAATGTGCCCTGCTTGCGGACAAGTGCGACGTGACCGAGGAGATCGTTCGCCTGGAAAGCCATATCGGCCAGTTCCGCGGCTTCCTGGAGAGTGACGAACCGGTGGGACGGAGGCTCGACTTTCTCCTGCAGGAATTTCTCCGAGAGGTCAATACACTGGTTTCCAAGATCTCCAGCGGTACAGTTGCCCATCTGGGCGTGGAAATGAAAAACGAAATCGAGAAACTGCGGGAGCAGGTACAGAATATCGAGTGAAAGCGGGCAGTCGGGGCAATGGATAGCAGGTTAGTCAATGTCGGCTTCGGCAATGCCGTCAAGATCAGCCGTATCCTGGCGGTGGTCAATCCGGGATCGTCACCAATCAGAAAGCTGAAAGACGAGGCCCGGCGGGAGAAAAAACTGATCGACGTGACAGAGGGGCGGCGTACCCGGGCGATCGTCATCCTGGACAGTGGGCACCTGGTGCTCTCCTCGGTCCAGCCGGAGACCATCAGGCAGCGGTTGGCCCTGCTGGCCGATGAACAGCGCAAGACGCTCCGGATGGTGCAGCGCGGAGACCATGATCATGAGTAACGGAATGCTCATCGTGCTTTCGGCCCCCTCGGGCTGCGGCAAGACAACGGTGCTCAGGGAGGTGATGCGGCGGTTGCCTGGCCTGGCCTTTTCCATCTCCCATACCACGCGGCAACCCCGTCCCGGCGAGCTGGACGGCTCGGATTATCATTTTGTCACCAGGCAGGAGTTTGAACGGATCCGCGATCAGGAACCCTCCGGTTTCCTTGAATGGGCCGAGGTCCACGGCAACCTCTACGGGACGGGCAGGCAGGGCGTAGAACAGCTGCTGGAGCAGGGACTCGATGTCATCCTGGATATCGATGTCCAGGGAGCACGTCAGGTCCGGCGGCAGCGCGATGTCGTTTCGGTGTTCATCGCTCCGCCCTCCCTGGACGAGTTGCGCAACCGCCTCCGTGGACGCGGCACCGAGAGTGAGCAGGACCTGGATATCCGCCTGGCCAATGCCAGGGAAGAGTTGCGGGCCGTGGACGAGTACCGGTACCTCATCGTCAATGACCGGTTGGGCGAGGCCGTGGAGAGCCTGGCGGCGATCATCATCGCCGAGCGGTGTCGTGCCCGACGGTCCCTGCGGGGCATGGCCCTGGATCTGGCCTTCTGAGGCCGGGCTTGTTGCCGTAGAGCACCATGCGGAAAAGGGATGCCATCGGCCCGGAAACAGACACGGCAGAGGCGGAATGGGTCTGGGGCATCCATGCCGTGGAAGAGGTGATGCGACAGGATGCGGGCAAGATCCACGAGCTGGTGGTCAGGAAAGGTGGAACGGGCCGGAAGGTCCGGGAAATCGTATCAGTGGCCCGCAATATGGGGATACGGGTCCGGTTCATGGATTTTGACCGGCTGGGGTGGCTGAAACGATACCATCACCAGGGAGTGGCGGTCCGGATGCGCCCAGTCTCCCTCCTGCCCCTGGACGACCTGCTTGCAGTGGCCGGAGCAAAGGGTACAAACCGGGTACTTGTCCTGGATTCGATCCAGGATCCCCGCAATCTCGGCTCCATATTCCGTTCCGCCGTGGGAGCCGGTTTTCTGCACGTTGTCCTGCCCCGGGAACGGGTCGCCCCTGTTTCCCGGCTGGCTGCTTCCGCCTCGGCCGGGGCGGTATTCCATCTCAAGCTCTACCAGGCGGTGAATCTTCGCAACACCCTGACCGCCCTCCGGAAGGCCGGCTTCTGGATCTTCGGCGGAGTGGCCGATCCCGAGGCCATACCCATCTATGAGGCCGATTTGACCGGTCCGGTCTGCCTGGTCGTGGGAAGCGAGGGCAAGGGCATCCGTCCGCTGGTGCGACGCGCGTGCGATCAGCTCGTCACCATTCCCATGCAGCAGGGATTTGATTCGCTCAATGTCTCTGTGGCTGCTGCCCTCCTGATGTTCGAAGTGGTCCGTCAGCAGGGATAACCTTCTCTTGTCGCAATAATTCCACATAAAGGACAGGTTGTTCTCAGGCTGTCTGCTGGAAAAACCTGCTTGTTCTTTTTGTGTCCTTCTCGGTTCGTTCTGTTTTTTTATCATGTAATATAAATATATTAGCATGAAAAGCAGTCGCTGTGGCAGGTATAGGCCCTCTGTAGCAGCTATTTGCCCTGCTCTGTGGACAGGGCAAATAGAGGGAACCTGTCTGCTGTCGGAAACAGACCGGTCAACCTGACAGTCTGTTTGGCAGGGGGATTGCCTGAGGATCAAAGGACACGGGGAAAAATTGTTGTATTTTTTTATTTATTATCAGAATGTTGTACCGTATTAGGTTTTGTTGCATAAAACTGGCACTAAATATGCTTAATAAGGAATGTGTTGCCCTTCATCGCGATGAATCGGTAAAAAAATTGAATTTTTCACAAGGAAATATGGAGGCAATCTGTATGAAGAGGATACTGACCCTGACAAGCTGTCTGGTCCTGACCCTGTCGCTGGCTTTTGCTGCAAACTGTCTTGCGTCCCAGGCCAAGGAGGCCTTGAAGGACGAGGCCAAGGCCACAGTGGAGCAGGCTGCCGAAAAGGGGAAACAGGAAGTGAAAAAAATCGTCAAGGAAGGCGAGAAGAAGGTGGAAGAGGCCATTGAAAAGGCAGGGGAGAAGGCCGAAAAGGCAGCTGATTCCGCAGAGAAGAAGAGCAAGTAACCTGTTGTCCCCTTCCCTGGCGCAATAGCCAAAACCCGGGGCTGGTCCATACGGGCCGGCCCCTTACCTGGTAGTTTTCCTGCCGAGTTGCGCCTGCAGCAGGTCCCCCAGTGTTCCCATGGACACGGGTTCGGATTTCCTGGGCAGGGAGGAGGTATCGTTTTTCCGGGATTCTGTATAGTCTTCAGGTACAAGAGCAATTCGTTTTTTCTCCTGATCCACTTCCTCGATCTTGACCGTGATGTCCTGTCCTGGCTCCAGGACTTCTCTGGGATGATTGATCCGGCGTCCGGCTCCCAGTTTTGAAATGTGGAGGAGTCCGTCCACTCCGGGTTCCAGAGTGACAAAGGCGCCGAACGCGGCAAGTCTGGAGACCTGTCCCTGATGTATCGATCCCTCCGGATACCGTTCCGGTACCCTGTCCCAGGGATTTTCAGTGGTTTCTTTCAGACTGAGGGCAATGCGGTCCGATTCCCAGTCGAGCCGCTTGACGATCACCTCGACCTCCTGCCCAGGGGAAAGCAGGTCATCCACCCGGTCGGTCTGTCCCCAGGCCAGCTCGGAGAGCGGAATCAGGCCGTCCACCCCGCCTATGTCCACAAAGGCGCCGAAGTCCCTGATCGAAGTGACGGTTCCCTGGACCCGGTCACCCTCCCGGAGGGTCGCCATGAGGTGCTCACGTTTCACCTGCCGCTCCTCTTCCAGCACGGCCCGGGCCGAGAGGATGATGTTGCGGCCGTTCTGGCTGTATTCGATCACCTTGAAGGAACAGGTCCTGTCCAGGTAGGATTCCGGCTCTTCGATCCTGCGGATATCCATCTGCGAATAGGGGCAAAAGGCACGCTGTCCGGCAACCATGACCTGGAAACCACCCCTGATCTCTGCCGTGACACGCCCCTCCACCGGAATACCGGCATGATAGGCATCCTCTATTTCCTGAAGCGACGCCTGGCCGGAGCCGATGCGGGTAGTGAAGGTCAGCTCGCCCTTTCTGCTGCCCAGGAAGAAGACAGAAAGGGTGTCTCCCTCCTCCACCTCGATGCCGTCCTCGTTCTGCAGTTCAGCCGCATCGAGGACCCCTTCACTCTTTCCGCCGATGTCCAGAAAGATATTCTCGCCACTGATGCCCACAACAACCGCCTGAATCCTGTCGCCGGGCTGCAGGTTCTGTCTGCTGATGTCCTTTGTCTGAAGCAGGTCTGCAAATCGTTCCGATGTCATATTCTTCTGTTCCTGTTCTTCTGTGGATGGTGATTCTTTTCTAGCTGGACGAGGGAATACGGAGCCTCTCGCCGACAACGATATGCCGCACGGATCTGTCGGCAGTATCCAGGAGCATGAAGCCTGGTGGTTCGTCCTTGCCCAGGAGGTCGCCGGGATTGACGATCAGGCAGTCGCCGACCCGTTCCACACCCTGGCGGTGGTTGTGGCCGCAGCAGACCACGTCGTATTTTCCGGTTGCCGCCAGGCCGGCAGCCGTCTCGGGATAATGGATGAAACCGATTCGGAGCGGGCCGACCGTTATGGTCCCCTGGACTCCATGGTGCCGGATGTCGGGAAAGAGGTTGCCGCA
>Ga0256914_1002758_pt1 | contig 14438 bp, 11 predicted proteins | sample HulkmetaG_FD_191571 | JGI IMG/M metagenome (GOLD analysis project Ga0256914, IMG submission 191571) | Hydrothermal chimney microbial communities from Main Endeavour vent field at the Juan de Fuca Ridge, Pacific Ocean - Hulk | ecosystem: Environmental > Aquatic > Marine > Hydrothermal vents ... | reverse complement strand
ATCTCGAGGTGGGCGGGATGATCAGGCAGGATAACAGGTTCGGTGACACTATTATCGTATTCAGCAAGATTGACCTCGTTCCATCTCCGGAGCTGGCAGTGGAAGAGGATTTTGAGCGTCTGAGGCACCACTTTCCCGAGGCGGATTCCTGTAAGGTAGTTGCGCTGTCATCAGTCACGGGCCAGGGGCTTGATGATCTGGAACGGGCCGTAACAGAAAAGGTGATGGAGTCAGCCGGAGACGAACCTCCTGATATAGCCATCAACGCGCGGCACAGGGACGCGCTTTCAAGGGCGCTTCAGGCACTGGAAAGGGGGCAGCGATGCGTGAAGACAGGGGTAAGTCCTGAGATTGTTGCAATCGAGCTGCGGGAGGCCCTCTCTACCCTCAGCGAGGTGACAGGCCAGGGGGTGACCGAGGAGGTCCTCGATCACCTGTTCTCCACCTTCTGCCTTGGGAAGTAGGGCAGTGCCATGGTGGGACAGTGTGCCTGAAAAAATGCCAGGTCCCTATTGAAAGTTTAAATGCTCCAATGTAATTTATCCTCACAATCCCTGCTGTGCTCACAATAGGGCCGTGATCTTTTTGCATGTACCTTCATGGTCTATGCAGGGCCTGCTTGTTTAGTGCCGGAGTGGTGGAATTGGTAGACGCGCTGGACTCAAAATCCAGTGGGGCTTGCTCCGTGTCGGTTCGACTCCGACCTCCGGCACCATCTGTTTATGTGAACAAATCCATGTCACTATCCCAAAAACCTGTTCCAAGGAGCGAAACGGGGTTTTGGCCATTACTTCCCATATCCTTAATCCATTCATTCCCTCTATTTGTATCACCCGCTGTTTACTTCCTATTCCATTTTCCATATCATACAAGAAGATTGTTTTTCTGCTGAAACAACCCTGAAAAGCGCCTTGCTGGCAGTACGGCTGTCAGAGGGCTGAAAGGATGGACGATCCATGCGTATCAGGCAGGTACCAACGGTGTGCTGTTTCTGTGGCTGTGGCTGCGGTCTTTACCTCCATGTCTCTGAAGGCCGGGTGGTGGGGGCCACACCGAGCAGGAGTCATCCTGTCTCAAAGGGCAATCTCTGCGTGAAGGGATGGCATGTCCATGAGTTCATACACGATTCCTCCAGGCTGACCAGACCGCTTGTAAGGAGAGACGGCGAACTTGTGGAGGCCTCGTGGGATGAGGCCCTGGCAAGGGCCGCAGACGGTTTCAGAAAGGTACTGGCGGAGCAGGGGGGCAGGGCCGTGGGCGTGCTCTCTTCTGCCAAGTGCAGCAATGAGGAGAACTTTTTGCTGCAGAAACTTACCCGCGCGGTATTTCAGTCCAACAACATAGATCACTGTGCCAGGCTCTGACACGCCCCTACTGTGGCAGGTCTTGCCACAACATTCGGAAGCGGGGCAATGACGAACTCCATAGAGGAGATAGCAGGTGCCGAGGTGATCCTGGTGATTGGCTCCAATACCACCGAGGCCCATCCCCAGGTGGCGCGCAGGATAATCAGTGCTGTTGAATCCGGGGCAAGGTTGATAGTGGCTGACCCGCGGCGCACTTCAATCTCAGAGTTTGCGGAGATTCATCTGCAGCTCAGGCCCGGTACAGATATTGCCCTTTTGAATGCCATGATGCGGGTGATACTTTCAGAGGGGCTTATTGATGATGCGTTCATCGAGATGCGCACGGAAAACTTCAATGCGCTGCGTGACTCTCTCTATGAGCAGGAGGTGGAGGAGCTGTGTGCGGTAACCGGCGTGCCGTCTGAACTGGTGAGGCGTGCCGCCAGGCTCTACGCCGGTGCCCAGAAGGGGGTGGTGTGCTACTGCCTTGGTATTACCCAGCACGTGTGCGGTACGGCAAACGTGGAGTCCATAGCCAATCTTGCCATGATTACCGGTCATGTGGAGCAGAGTTTTACAGGGGTGAATCCGCTAAGGGGGCAGAACAATGTGCAGGGGGCCTGTGACATGGGCGCACTCCCTGCGGTCTTTCCTGGCTACCAGTCAGTGGCAGACGACAGGATACGCCAGAAGTTTGAGCGGGCCTGGGGCAGGGAGCTTCCTGGCGAACCCGGCCTTACCCTCATGGAGATGACCCATCATGGCAGGGACAACGGCATAAGGGCCATGTTTATCATGGGGGAGAACCCGGTGATCAGTGACCCGGACGCCTCGGTGGTGGAAAAGACCCTGTCCGGGCTTGATCTCCTTGTGGTATCAGACATCTTCCTTACGGAAACCGCCAGGTTTGCTGATGTGGTGTTTCCAGCGGCCTCCTTTGCGGAAAAATGCGGCACTGTGACCAACTCAGAGAGGCGGGTCCAGCTCATGCACCAGGCCATAGAACCTGTCGGGGAGTGCCGGAGCGATGCCGAGATCATCATTGCCATTTCACGTCTCCTTGGTTATCCCATGGATTATGAGAATACGGCCGAGGTCATGGAGGAGATAGCGCTTCTTACGCCAATATATGGCGGTATCTATCATGACAGGCTTTATAATAGCTGGGGCCTGCAGTGGCCATGCACCTCAAGGGATCATGCCGGAACCCCCTATCTCCACAAGTATTCGTTTGCCCGTGGCAGGGGGCGTTTCGTGCCGGCAGAGCATACCCCACCGCAGGAGCAGACGGATTCTGAATTTCCGTTTATCCTCATGACAGGCCGTGTCTATCATCATTACCATACCGGCGCCATGACAAGGGCTTCTGCCATGCTGTCGAGAGAGGTGCCTGAGGCCCTGTTGGAGATAAATCCCGCTGATTGCAAGGCACTGGACCTGCGTTCAGGCCAGTTGGTAAGGGTCAGGTCAAGACGGGGGGAGATGCAGGTGAGGCTCAGGGCCACGGAGCGTGTATCCCAGGGAATGCTCTATGTGCCATTTCATTTTGCTGAGGTGCCGGTGAACAGGCTCACCAATCCCGCTGCAGATCCTGTGGCAAAGTGTCCGGAGTACAAGGTGTGCGCGGTTAGCATTGAAAAGGTGATATGATGCTGGAAAAACAGATTATCAAAAAGGATCATGTTACGGCCTTTCTGAGAAAGCTTGCCAAAGGCTCCCGCCTCGTGGCACCGGTCCGTAATGCCCACGGAGACCTGCTCTATCAGGAGATTGAATCTCTGGACGCGCAGGAGCCTGATCTGTACGGACAGGCGCAGGAGTCTGCCAAGTCCTTTCTCTTTCCCCAGGAGGACCGGCTGTTCTCATACTCTGCTGACGGCGGGTACAGGTTTGAACCATCTGACCCAGGCATGCCCACCGTACTCTTCGGGCTGAGGTCGTGCGACATCTCGGCCATCCTCTACATGGATGTGATATTTCTGCGATCGCCAAGGGATGAGTACTATCTGAAACGCAGGAGTGAGACCATCCTGATCGGCATAGGGTGCAATGAACCGTGGGACAACTGTTTCTGTAACGCCACTGGCACAGGGCCGTTTCTTGAGTTCGGATTTGACCTTCAGCTAACAGACCTTGGCGACCGCTTCTACGTTGAGTCCGGCAGGGCACGGGGAGATGCCATACTGAACCAGTGGCCCCAGTTCTTTCAGCCCGTAACCGAAGAGGATACCAAGCTCAGGTATCAGCTTGCCCTGGAGGCAAAGGCAGGTTTCAGGCGGCAGGTCCATGTGGAGACCGCGTTCAACCGCCTAAAGGAGGGGAGCGTTGATCCTGCCATATGGGAGCGCCTGGCAAGACGGTGTGATGGTTGTGGCGGCTGCGCCTACATCTGCCCTACCTGCACGTGCTTTACCATTTATGACCGCATAGAGACTGAGAACAGCGGATACCGTATCCGTGCCTGGGATTCTTGTACCCATGAGGGCTTTACCAGGATGGCAGGCGGCCACAACCCTGTTGACCCGGCAAGGGATATCCTGAAGAGGCGTTTTCTCCACAAACTCTACTATGATTACATGCAGTTCAAACGTCCGGGCTGTGTGGGCTGCGGCAGGTGCATAGGTATCTGTTTTGGCGGCGTTGACATGGCCTCGTTCGTTGATATGGTGTGCTCGGACCGTGGCGTAGAACCGGTTGCCCGTGATGTGCTCGCTGACCTCCTCATCGAGGCCGGACTCGTGAGCCAGAGTGATCTCCAGGAGGCCATGAGGAGAAGGGCTGAGACAGGCAGGCCCCTTGGCGCTGTGATCAGGGAGATGGGGCTTGCCACCGGCGATGAAATCGCGCAGTGTCTCCTGAAGGGCATGGAGAAAATCAGATGAGAAAGAGTGCTATCCGCCTTTATCAGACCTGAATTGAGCCATTCCCAATAGCATTAACATTCTTGAATTACAGATAAAACAAAATTCAACATAATTTGAAATGCTCAATTCAGGTCATGTTCTTCTGTATTCCATGTGTCCTGTATATGGCAAGAGGATATAAATCCATGAATGAACCCCGGCTTTCAAAGAGTGAAGAAAATGTGTTCCTGCCCCACGAGGCGGTAATCAAGGAGATTGTTGAGGAGAATTCTTCAATCAGGACCTATATCCTGGAGTTTACAGACAGGGAGTTTAATGGTGCCTTTTCCTATTTGCCTGGCCAGTTTGTCATGTTGTCAGTGCCTGGCCAGGGTGAGGCCCCCATCTCCATCTCATCTACCCCAACGCGTCCTGGCACCATCCACCTCAGCGTTAGGAGGGCAGGCCGTCTCACCTCTGCCCTGCACTCTATGACAACCGGCCAGTACGTTGGGGTGCGGGGGCCATACGGAAGGCCGTTTCCCATGGATGACCTCAAGGGCAGGGACCTGCTATTTGTGGCAGGGGGCATTGGTCTTGCGCCCCTGAGATCGGTCATCAGTTTCTGCCTGGACAAGCCCGGTCAGTACGGTTCTGTCACCCTGCTTTATGGCAGCAGGTGCCCGTCTGACATGGCGTTCCGTCCTGATCTTGATGAGTGGGCTGCATCAGGCGCTGTGGATGTGCGTCTCACCGTGGATGTCGCTGAACCTGGATGGGACGGTAATGTGGGGCTTGTAACCACCCTGCTGGATCAGGTCATGCTTAAAGGTGACGGCACCAGCGCCCTGTTGTGTGGCCCTCCCGTTATGATCGACGTGGTGATAAGAAGGCTGCTTGATGCAGGAGTTTCTCCGCATGACATCATCACCACAATGGAGAGAAACATGAAGTGTGGTGTTGGGCTGTGTGGCCACTGTCACATGGGTTCGGTTCTGGTGTGCAGGCACGGTCCGGTATTCAGTGTGGCTGAACTTCAGGAGATCGAGGTGGCTGTCTGATGAATCAGGCTACAGGACACCTGAAAACCAGAAGCAATATCTCTGCTTGCAGCCTACCACTACTGCCTCGGGGGCTTTGCGTACCTGCCGGTATCTTGGGAGTATGCCTGCGTACCCCCGCCTTGTATCTGTAGTACCCTGCAAGCAGATACATTTCAGATAGTTGTACGATAATACCTGCAATACCTGCAAAGAGCCCTGTGTGGAGTTTCAAAGCAATTGGTACAGGCTGATGGAGCTTTTCCCATGGTTTTGACCGCGGGCAAACATATCATTAACAGATCATTGCAATTTATGGGCTTTAAATGCATGAGAAAAAGCGCCATGAGGCGTATAGGTGTCTTGTAGCATGGTGATGAATACAAAACAGCCAAAACAGTCTGGAAACAGGAGAGAGTACAAGGTCACCTTCTTGCCCTCTGGGAGGAGTGTGAACGTGGAGGAGGGAGAGAACCTGCTCCAGGCAGCGCATCTCGCCGGTGTTCATGTGAATGCCTCGTGTGGCGGGGCAGGGGTGTGCGGCAAATGCCGTGTGGTAATTGATCAGGGCACGGTCAGTGGCGGAAAGAGTGAGAAGCTCTCAGAACAGGACTATGCCCAAGGCGTGAGGCAGGCATGTCTCTCAGAGGTCCACAGTGATCTTACCGTTACCGTGCCAGGTGAGTCTGACCTTGCGGCTGGTGTGGTGGCCACTGTGGTCCCTAAGCGTCACAGGGCCAGTCTTGAGGTCTTCAATATTGAAGAGCTCAAGGAGGAGGGCATTTTTTCCGTGCCCGTTGAGAAGCTCCTGCTGGAGCTTTCCCCGCCCTCTGCCCACAACAACATGGCAGATGCCGGCAGGCTGCTTCAGGGCCTTGAGGATCAGTACGGCGAACGGAATATGGTGGTGGAGCTGCAGGTTCTCAGAAAGCTCAGGCGTGCCCTGCGTGCAGACAACTTCCGTGTTACCGTTACCATATCACGCCCTGTGCGCAGGCGTTTCAGGAGCAGGGTGATAAACGTGCAGGCAGGTTCATGGGCCCACAGAAACTTCGGCCTTGCCGTTGATATCGGCACCACCACTGTACATACCCAGCTCGTTGACCTGCACTCAGGGGAGATACTGTCCGAAGCCGGGGACTACAATGCGCAGATGAGCTATGGAGAGGATGTCATCTCCAGGATCATCTTCTCTGAGAAATCAGATGGGCTTGAGAAGATGCAGGAACTCGCGGTCTCAACAGTCAACAGGCTCATACGCAAGGTGCTTGAAAGATGTGGTGTCACAAAGGGTGAGATCAACTCTGTCACACTGGCCGGAAATACCACCATGACCCATCTGTTCCTTGGAATAGAGGCCCACAACATAAGACGCGCCCCCTATGTGCCTGTGAGTACCTTCTTTCCGCCCATGCGTGCCCGGATAGACGTGGGCCTTGACCTTGCCCCGCACGCCGTGGCCCTGTTTTTTCCTGCGGTGTCAAGCTATGTAGGGGGAGACATAGTTGCCGGTATCATGGGGTCTGGCATGTACCGTACCGAAAAGAAGACCCTGTTCATAGATGTGGGAACAAACGCGGAGATCGTAATCGGAAACAGGGAGTGGCTTGCATGTGCGGCGTGCTCCGCAGGTCCTGCGTTCGAAGGCGGGGGCATTACCCACGGCATGAGGGCGTCCCAGGGGGCCATCGAGGACTTTTCCATCAATCCGGCCACATATGAGCCAATGAACTTTACCATTGGCAGAAAACCCCCAATAGGTATCTGTGGGTCAGGCCTGCTGATAATAGTGGCAACCCTGTTTGAGCACGGCGTCATTAACCAGCGCGGCAAGTTCAACCGTGATCTTTCCACGGATCGGGTCCGGGAGGGGGAAAACGGATGGGAGTATGTGCTGGCATGGAAGGACGAGTCGGGGGCAGACACTGACATCACCATAAACGAGATGGATATTGACAACTTCATGCGGGCAAAGGCTGCCATTCACGCAGGTGTGCTAACACTGCTGAACAGTGTGGGCCTTGAGACCAGGGACCTTGACCAGATCATCCTTGCCGGGGCATTTGGCAGCTACATTGACCTTGATTCGGCCATGACCGTGGGACTTCTTCCAGAGATAGAGCCCGAACGTGTGAAGTATGTGGGAAACGGCTCGCTCATGGGGTGCCGCATGAGCGCACTGAGCAACCATATCCGTCAGGACGTTGTGGATGTGGTGAGGCGTATGACGAGTTTTGAGCTTTCAGAGGTGGAGTCGTTCAAGGATCACTATGTGGCATCCATGTTCCTGCCCCATACAGACCTGTCGCTGTTTCCGCGTACAGCAGTACGGTGCGGACTCACTAATACCTGATTTGAGCGTTTTCCTGCTACAGGCTACTCAGATGGCCCCATCATGTTTTTTGCCTGTTGTTACCCTCTTCAGGACCTTACTATCCAAAAATCATGGATTTTTGAGCAGGGGTTGTTCCTCAACCCCAGGGGTATCACCTGAGCCAGTATCAACCACTGTAGTGCTGTTGATCTGGGTATCCACGGATGGAGGCTGCACGCTGGTGGTTGCAGGCGTGTTCACCGGATTTGCCGCCGGCTCCTTTACAGGGGGAGGGGTAACAACGGAGTGTACGCGGGCAACAGCAGGTCTTTCAGGGGAGACTGTGCGTGCAATCAGGCGTCTGAGCTTATCAGCTCCGGGGTTTGATACATTTCGTCTGATGATGATGTCAACCGGGCGCACGTCACGTCCATAGTACCTTCTGTTCCATGCATCCCTTGCCGTAATAACTGCACCTTCTATGCTTACACCCCCGAAAAGGCCACTGGACTTGGCGAATGCCAGGATGTCAGTGGTCTGTGCCTTGGCACCGGCCCCCACAGGTCCTGCGGCCACGCTTACGTCTGCCCCCAGTTTGAACGATGTGGACAGGAGTGCATCCATGCCGTTATCGGTCATTACCAGGAGGACCACCTCTGATACTTCTGCGCCTGCCTGCAGTCCAAATGATATGGAACCCATGCTGTAGAAGGCTGGATAGCTCCACTGGCCTGTGCGATTGTTGCGTCCGAGAAGCACACCAGTGCCTCCGTCTGCCCCGAATATGAATGCCCCCTTCATGTACTGTGGGCAGATGAATATACCTTTGGCACTCTGTATGTGTGAGCGGAGCCAGGTCATGTTTGGGTCTGCCATTAGGCTCTTGAAGGTGGTGACGCACTTGTCAACAAGCTCCTGCTGGGGAGAGTAGGAGGAGCCGGTCTCTGCCCTAACGCTATTTACACATGCTGCTGAGGACAGGAGCAGTGTCAGAATGAGGCATATGAGAAGCTTCCGGGCCTGGTTGCGGCAAGAGGTTGTGTGTCTAAGGTGCAGCATTTGATTTTACCTCGCTGAAAATCAGTAGTGTCGGGTTTCAGACTTGCGGAATGGATGGAGATTTGATCCATGTATGATTCCGAACCAATTTACCAATATGCAGGATACTGTACAAGGTCCCGGGCCACAAGGCCATGTCCCATAACAGGTGAGTGGTACAGGGTACACATGGTTGCTCTCGTCAGAGACGCAGACGTTTCAATGCCCTTCCCATTGCCATAATTGGAAAGTAGTGCCTGTAGAGGTTGTAGTTTATCATGAATCCCCTTGATAATTCCTTTCCCTGCTCAAGTTTTTTACGGGCCTCTATGTCAGTACGTTCTCCTACCCCATATCCAGGAAAGCCTGTGCCTGTGTAGTATGGCTCATCCCACGTGCCGTCTGTCCGCTGCCTGTCCATAAGCCATGTAAGACCCTGTATTATTGCCTCATGGTGACGGTCTGCCGCTATCAGGGCCATGATGGCCCAGGCCGTCTGGGAGGCGGTGCTTGGGCCACGGCCCCGGAACGTCTCATCCATGTATGAGGCGCAGCTTTCTCCCCAACCGCCGTCAGGGTTCTGGTGAGAGGCAATCCAGTCAGCGGCTTTAACGATGTATGCCGAGTTCATGTCTTCCCCAACAGATTCTAAGCCTGGTAGCACGGCCGCAGTCCCGTAGATGTAGTTTACGCCCCACCTGCCGAACCAGCTTCCGTCCTCTTCCTGCTCCTCCTTGATGTATCGCACGGCCCTTGCAACCACAGGGTGATCAACTCTTCTGCCCATGAGCCCCATTGCCTCAAGCACGTGGCCGGTAACATCCACGCTTGGAGGATCAAGGGCCTCTCCAAAGTCGGAAAAGGGTATCTTGGTGAGCAACTTTCCGTAGTTGTCCCTATCAAAGGCTGCCCAGCCGCCATTTGAGCACTGCATGGCGTCTATCCAGTTGAGGGCCCTGTCCATGGCGAGGTCTATCTCTCTTTCAAGCTCAGGAGACATGCCGTGTCTGCTGTCTTTAAGACGTGCAAGCACTATCAGTGCCACAGCAGTATCGTCCACGTCAGGATACCAGGTATTTGCCCGCTCGAACGCCCACGCCCCAGGCTCAACACCCCTGACCTTTACCTGCCAGTCCCCTGGCGCGGTAATGAATTTTCCCATTACCCATGAAAGGGCCTGCTGCATGGACGCAGAGTTATGGAGTGTAAGGCCACTGTCTATCTGGCCAAGCATGGTGAGAAAGGTGTCCCAGACTATTGACTCGCTGGCGCATATGTAACGGCCCCCGTTTTTTTTGAATGACCAGTGCCTGTTGAACGCATCGAGCCCTGCTCGTATCACCGGATGGCCGTGAAGAAAGCCCTCGGTATGGAGCGCCATGAGGGAGTAGATGAGAGGGGGCTGAATGCCTCCCCATACTCCGTCTGCATCCTGGTGCCTGATTATCCAGTCAATACAAGTACTGATGGCCGTTTCCCTGAAAGGGTGCATGGGGCAGGATGTGTAGGCGTTGAGCAGCCTGTCCAACATGAGGAACAGTGTCTCCCAGCTTATGAGGCCATGTTTGCGCCTGGGCCTGAAGTCAAAGTTTTCCCGTCCCATGGGAAAGAGTTCGTCAAGGCGCCTGTCATCAGTCAGTGGCCTTGATGGCCTCCTGCTGCACAGGATGGTAAGCGGCATTATGGTGGCACGGGCCCAGGACGAGAAGTGATAGATGTTGAACGGGAACCACAGGGGCTGAAATATCATCTCTGGCGGCAGGGCCGGGGTGTGTCTCCAGGGCCACTCACCCATGAGGGCCAGCCAGTACCTGGTGAACACCCTGACGTTTTTTAGGCCGCCATGCTCGAGTATCCACGCGCGTGCCCGTTTGAGTACGTCATCGTCCCTGTGAAATCCGGCTGCCTTCAATGCGGTGTAGCACTCTACCGTGGTGTTGATGTCACCTGAAGGCGCCTGGTAATACACCTCCCATGAGCCGTCGTCACGTTGCTGGTTAAGTATGGCCTGCACCACTTCAGGGAGTTTGGGGTCGTGTTCAATGCCCATGAAGTGCATGGCCATTATCCACTCGGCCTCCATGCAGCAGTTGGTTTCGAGAAGGCCGATCCAGTAGCCCTCGGGCGCCTGTGTCTTCTCACTCCATGAGAGGGCTGCTTCAAGTGCATCTTCAAGGCGTGAAAGAAAACTGCCTGTAGTTTTGTTCATATCTTTATTTTTTTCTGCAGGTCCCGCGGTCTCCGGACAGGGTGAGGGGTTTGTCCCTGCGCATCTGTTTCCCTGCGGCCGCACCAGGCAGGGCTGGTGATATACCGGGTTTTACCTTTTGTTCTGCAGGGGATTTTTTGCGGATCTTTTCCCGTGCCCCAAAGTCTCGCGGTGGGATCAGTACTGGAATTACCCTGAGAAGCGAGATGATCCGGTTGTCGGCGCCTGCTGGTATATTGGCCGGCTCCCCGTCTATCTGCATCTCTATCTTGCCACTTCTGGGAAGCCTTGCCCTGTCCGCCCTGAATGCGGGCTCTGGCGCGAACTTGCCCCCAAGTCTGCTCTTCATGAGGAATTTCAGGTATGATGAGAGGGATGGGAATCTGTAGACCTCGAACATTCCATCGTTCCGGGAGGCATTTTCACTCAGACGTCCCCCGCCTGCATAGCTGTCTATGGAGGCCATGAGTACCACTCTATCCTTCCCGTAGTCAATCTTTTCCACCAGCCTGTTTCCGAGAAAGAACTCCAGTGTCCCATGTGCAGTATCATGAGCATGAACAAGGTCAGAGGTTGCATAACGTGCAGCAGCGCCAATATAGAGCAGCCTTGTCATGAGTCTGCGTCCTGCCTGCCAGCTCATGGCCTGCTGAAGGGGTTTGCGGTATGTGTGCACAAACGATATGATCCTTGCGTCAAGCCCTGTGCCTGCGTAACAGATGAACCTGTGGGTATGGCCAACCCCCCATACGTCAATTGGTTCTGCTTTGGAGAGGGGAAGCGCTGTAAAAAATGCGTCAAGTCCGCCTTCCTGCCAAATCCTCAGCCATCCGGTGTTGCGGGCCAGGTCATTGCCTGTACCAAGGGGAATAATTGCAAACGGGGGAGGTGCGTCCAGCATGGCAAGACAGCCTGTGAGCATGGAGACCGTACCGTCTCCCCCAGCGATCACAACCAGCTTTTTGCTGTGCACAAGTGATGAGACCTGGCTCAGCGGGTTGTGCTGGTTGATGAATACCGCATGTATGTTGTGTCCGCAGCCGGCAAAGTCCCTGTTGAGGATGTCTGTGAGCCTTTGGCCCTCCATACCACCGGATGCGGGATTTATCAGGAATAAACAGTCCATGTGCCCATATTAACATATAGATGCCATACCTTGAACCCGCATTGCTGAACCTTGATATGGTTTCTTGACATGTATGGGCTTCATTACTAATTTTTGAAAATAAAATTTGGCTCTCGTTATGTTTCAGGCTGATCTTGCAATGTATAAAGGCTCCTGTGGGATTTAGGGTGGATGGTGCTTTTTCTCATGCTTTTAAAGCTCATCAGTTGCAATGACCTGGTGATGATATATTTGCTCGCGGTCAAAATTATGAGAAAAAGCACCATGCGCCTTTGCCAATTGCTCCTGCATTTCAGGTGTCGTGTAGTATAATATAGGTCAGTATGGCAAAGAGACACTACTTCCTTCCGGAACATATGGATGTGCTCAATGCATCGGCTGAGATAGCAGAGGATATTATCAGTGATTTCTATGCATTCTCCTTGAGTCACTGGGTACGGCATCCCTATGAGATCAAGACGTTGAGGGAAGTTCAGAGTGTGGAGTTTCCCGAAGGGGCATATGCGCATCTGCTGCGATATGACTGTCCGCTTTCTGAAAAGATGTCAGGGAGGGACAGTTATGAACTTTACCATATCTGTCTGAATGACCATAATATCCTTAAAGAGACAGGTGGCGGGAAAAGGGACAGGCTCCTGCCGTTTATGGTGTATGTACTGAGTCACGAACTGGTTCATATAGCGAGGTTCAGCAGGCATCACTGCAATTTCCACTTTCCTGAGAAGGCACGGGAGGAGAAGATCGTACACACCATTACCCATGATATGCTTGAAGGTGTCCCCATTTCCGGTCTGGACAGGGTATTAGAGAGGTTCAGTCTTCACTGCGGCGTTTCTTGAACCTGAACTGAGCGATCTATGTTGAATTTTTTTTGCATGGGTGTACTTTGTTGGGGCTGGAGGTGATCCATGCTACACGACACCTGAAATGCAGAAGCAACTGGCAAAAGCACTATCCGCTGTATAGGTGTCAATGTGGCTTGGTTGATGATCAGCCTGCAGGATAGAATATAAAATATGAGGTTAGTAGTAATCAGTTAAAATTTTGGAGGTATAACTGACATGCCTATTTATGAATATGAGTGTGAAAAGTGCGGTAATCGGGTTGAGCATTGGCAGAAGATGTCAGATCCCCCGCTGTCCACCTGTGAGGCCTGCGGTGGCGGGATGCACAAGGTAATATCCCAGACCACCTTTCATCTCAAGGGCTCGGGCTGGTATGTGACAGATTACGCCAACAAGGGGCAGAACGGCAATGGAAAAGCCAAGGCAGAGAAGAAGGGTTCTTCATCTGCCAAGGACAAGTGTTCATCTAACAAGTGCTCTGCCTCGGCCAGCTCATAACCGTTTGAATATACCGCATTGGAACAATCTTAATTTAGCAACAAGCCTCCCTGTTTTGCAGGGGGGTTTTTCTTTTTTGTTTTCAAATATATACAGTTCGTTTTAGGAGACCTGTCATGCTTGTCGTAATGAGGCAGTCGGCATCTGGAGAAGATGTCAGGAAGGTGGTGGAGAGAATAGAGGAAATGGGGTGGGAGGCAAAACCCATTCCAGGTGAGGAAAGGACTGCCATTGGGGTGCTCAGGAACCCGGGACAGACAGACCCTGCCATGTTTCTCGATATCCCTGGTGTGCGGGAGGTAATACCCGTATCAAAGCCGTACAAGCTGGTAAGCAGGGAGATGCAACCTGACAATACTACCATCACGCTTGGAGACGGAGAAGTGGTGATTGGTGGTGAAAGGTTGGTGGTCATGGCAGGTCCGTGCGCTGTGGAGAGTGAGGGCCAGGCCATGGCCATAGCCCATGAGGTGAAGAGGGCCGGTGCCCTGCTCTTCAGAGGCGGGGCCTTCAAACCGAGGTCATCGCCGTATTCGTTTCAGGGCCTTGGAGAAAAGGGACTTGAGATACTTGCAAAGGTGAGGGAGGAGACAGGGCTTTTCATCATAACCGAGGCAACAGACCATGAGGTCTGCGACATGGTGGAGGAGTATACGGATATCATTCAGATTGGCACCAGGAACATGCAGAACTACCGTCTGCTCAGGCGCGCTGGCCAGGCCAGGAAGCCGGTGCTCCTTAAGCGCGGCATGTCTGCCACTCTCGATGAGTTATTTATGGCCGCTGAGTACATAATGTCAGAGGGAAACAGCCAGGTCATCTTGTGCGAGCGAGGGATAAGGACCTTTGTACGGCACTCAAGGAACACCCTTGATCTCAATGCCATTCCCTACATCAAGAGGGAGAGTCATCTGCCAGTGGTGGTTGATCCAAGCCATGCGGCAGGCCGCAGGGACCAGGTGATCCCGCTTGCAAGGGCTGCAGCCGCCGTTGGTGCCCATGGTCTGCTGGTGGAGGTGCATAACGATCCTGACAGGGCCATGTCAGATGGTCCCCAGTCACTCTATCCTGAGCAGTTCGTGGAGATGATGGAGGGAATCAGGGGGATGAATGTCTTGGTTTAAGGTTTGGGCCGCAGCCCTGCCTGTTTTATGAAGTGGCGGAAGGTTTCCATAGTTT
>Ga0256914_1002757_pt1 | contig 14440 bp, 11 predicted proteins | sample HulkmetaG_FD_191571 | JGI IMG/M metagenome (GOLD analysis project Ga0256914, IMG submission 191571) | Hydrothermal chimney microbial communities from Main Endeavour vent field at the Juan de Fuca Ridge, Pacific Ocean - Hulk | ecosystem: Environmental > Aquatic > Marine > Hydrothermal vents ... | reverse complement strand
GCCGAAACGGGGGGAGGCCGGGAGGGGGACAAAGCGCCCGCAGCGGGCGCCCAACATCCAAACCTTGAACCTTGAACCATAAACCCTCCATCGCCCCCCATCAAGGATGTTAGCTTTTTGCGCGTGGCATGTCTTATAATACAATCGTGACCAAATCAAACGCTCGTCCCAGTATTGGCCTCATGGCCACCTTGCTCTCCACTGCGGCTAATTACCGCGGCGCGGGCATTCACCAATACAGCAAAGCGCTGTTGGCGCACTTGCCGCAACAGGCCCCTCAGTTTAATTTCCGGGCCTTCGTTATGGATCGGACCTACGCCGCACCCGCGGGCGTGGCAGCATCATGCCCGCGCTGGCTGCCCGCACACCCGCCTGCGCGCATCGCCTGGGAGCAAATATTTGTGGCCCGGGCCAGCAAACAGCTTCATCTGCTACATGGCTTTGCTTATGCCTTGCCCCTGCTTAGCCATGTGCCCGCAGTGGTCACCGTGCATGATCTCACCTTTATGCGCTTCCCACAGGCCTTTCCTCGCAACAAACAGCGCTATCTGGCCGGGATGACGGCAAAGAGTTGTCAGCGGGCCCAAGTGGTCATTGCCGACTCGCAAGCCACAGCCGATGATTTGCAGCACTATTTGCATGTGCCGCAGCCCAAAATCCAAGTCATCTACACCGGCGTTTCTCCCCGCTACCAGCCGCTGCCCCCACAACAAGTCGAAGCTCGCCGCCAGCAAGAGGGCTGGCCATCACAATTCATGCTCATGGTGGGCACGCTGGAGCCCCGCAAAAACCATCTGGGGCTGATTGAAGCTTATGCTCGCTATCGTGCCCAGGCCCGCCACCCCCTGCCTCTGCTCATTGGCGGCGGCAAAGGGTGGCATTTTGCCCAAATCTTCCAACGCGTTCAGGAACTTGACCTGGAAAACCATATCCACTTTCTGGGCTTTGTGCCCTGGGAAAGCTTGCCCTGGCTGTACAACGCAGCCACGCTCTTTGTTTATCCCTCGCTTTACGAAGGTTTCGGCCTGCCCGTGGCCGAGGCCATGCGCTGCGGAACCCCGGTCATCACATCCAATGTTAGCAGTTTGCCCGAAGTTGCGGGCGACGCTGCCCTAACAGTGGCCCCTAAGGATGCCGACGCACTGGCCGCGGCCATGCTGACTCTGTTGGAAACCGATACGCAGCAACTGGAAACCATGAAGACGCTAGGCCTGACCCAGGCTGCCCAATTTAGCTGGACTCGCACCGCAACGCAAACCGCCCAGGTCTACAGCCGCATTCTCAACCAAACTCATGGCTAAATCACTGCAAAAATATCAAAAACTCATCATGGCGCTGGTAGATGCCTTGTTGGTGGTGGTGGCCTTTTACATTGCCTGGTGGCTACGTTATGAACGCCAGTGGTATCATGTGGTGGACCCCGCTTCGTACACCGACTTTCCCTTTTATTTTCGGGTCGCTATTATTGCCAGCCTTTTCATCTTGCTAACCTTTTACTGGCAAGGTGTCTACACGCTGCCCCGGGGCACGGGCTTCTTTGCCGAATTCTCGCGACTTTTCACCTCCAGCGCCATCGTTACCCTGGTGATGATGGTAGGCAATTACATGTTCCAGCCACTTTATCACTCCCGGCTGGTGTATGGCATGGCCGGGGGCCTGATTTTGCTGCTGACAACCCTGGCGCATTTGCTTTATCGAGTGTTATTGGCACAGTTGCGGCGTCATGGCATTGGCATTCGTCCGATTTTGCTGGTGGGCGCGGGCGAAATCAGTCGCACCATCATGCGTACGCTGTTGGCTGAACCCAGCCTGGGTTATCATGTGGTGGGCTTTTTGGATGATGACCCGCAAAAGGGTGAGCGCGATTTAGGCCCGTTCACCGCTCTGGGCCCCATCGACAACCTTAGCCGCACCCTGGTAGAAAATCAGGTGGAAGAGGTGATTGTTACGCTGCCCTGGCAGTATCATCGTCGCATTATGAGCGTGCTGCGACAATGCCAGCACGCGGGCGTTAAGGCGCGGGTTGTGCCCGATGTGCTGCAACTCAGCCTTGACAAGGTGGATATCGAGGTGTTGCGCGGCATCCCCATCATTAGCATCAAACCGGCCAGTATTGCCGGGCCTCAATTTGCCATCAAACGGGTTATGGATTTGTTGCTGACCAGCCTGGGCCTGTTGCTGGCGCTGCCTGTTATGGCGATTCTGGCGCTGGCCATCAAGCTGGATTCGCCAGGCCCGGTGTTCTTCATCCAAAAACGGGTGGGACGAGATGGCAAATTGTTTCGGGCCTACAAATTCCGTTCTATGATTGTGGATGCCGAGGAGATGAAGTCAGAGCTGGAACAATTTAACGAAGCTGATGGCCCGCTGTTCAAAATCAAAGATGATCCCCGGCGAACCCGTGTGGGACGTTTTTTGCGGCGTACCAGTTTGGATGAGTTGCCACAAATCTTTAACGTGCTTAAAGGTGAGATGAGTCTGGTGGGCCCGCGGCCCGCGCTGCCCGAAGAAGTAACCGCTTATGATTCCTGGCATCGAAAACGTTTGGAGGCGTTGCCGGGCCTGACAGGCCTGTGGCAAGTCTCCGGGCGCTCCAATCTCGGATTCGACGAAATGGTGATGCTGGATATTTACTATGTTGAAAACTGGTCGCCCGCCCTGGATATCGCCATCCTTATGCGCACCATTCCCAAAGTTCTCATCGGCGAAGGCGCTTACTGAATGACGCATGTCATGCAATAGCCGTAATCAAGTCACCCGGCGCTTCGCACCCCCTCAATCTTTTACATAATGCCCCTCTTACAACAATTGATTCCCGCGCTCTATCAGGGCGCTGTCCTTTTGCTCATCCTCTATGGTCTATTCGTTCTGACCTCCATCAGTCTCTTTTTCATCTATCGCGCCCGCCACGATTGGCCCGAATCATCCACACCCCCCGAACAGTGGCCCGCTGTCACATTGCAAATTCCCATCTACAACGAACGCCGGGTGGCTGAGCGGGTCGTGCGGGCGGTGGCCGCGTTGGATTATCCTTCCGACAAGTTGCAAATTCAGGTGCTGGATGACTCCACCGACGGCACTTCTGCCATGTTGGCGCGCCTGGTGGCCGCACTGCGGCAGAGCGGCCACGATTGCCATTACCTTCATCGTACCCATCGCCAGGGCTACAAGGCAGGAGCGCTGGCTCATGCTCTGAACAGTGCCACCGGTGAGTTCGTAGGCATTTTCGATGCCGATTTCGTGCCGCATCCGCAATGGCTAAAACAAACTGTGCCCGCGCTCATGGCGCATCCAGAGCTGGCTTTTGTGCAAACGCGCTGGGGACACATGAATCGCGGACAGAATTTTCTGACCGCGGCGCAGGCGTTGGCGCTGGATGGACATTTTGTGGTCGAGCAGCAGGCCCGCTCAGCTTCCCAATTCATGCAGAATTTTAATGGCAGTGGCGGCTTGTGGCGCCGCCGGGCCATCGATGAAGCGGGCGGCTGGCAATCGGATACTGTGACCGAAGACCTGGACCTGGCATATCGGGCGCAACTGGCCGGTTGGCGGGGCAGTTACATCAACAGCATCGAGGCTGCGGCAGAATTGCCCCCGGTCATCACCGGATTCAAACGTCAGCAACGCCGCTGGGCCAAAGGGTCTATCCAAACCTTGCGCAAGCTGGCCCTGCCCATTTTGCGCAGCAATCAGCGCTGGAATAAAAAGCTATATGCGCTGGCTCACATGGGGGGCTACGCCTTTCATTTGCCTCTGCTAACCATGTTGCTACTCACCCTGCCGCTGGCGATGCTCCCCAGCTATCATCTACCCCTTTCCTTCATGGGAAGCGTTTCTATGATTTTTTCTGCTGCGCCCTTTGTGATGTTCGCACTGGCGCAATATACGCTGGTGGGCGGGCGCGGGCTCAGGCGCTTGTGGGCGCTGCCAGTGCTGGCCATTTTGTTCATGGGGCTTTCGCCGGCGATTGCCAGCGCAGTGCTTTCGGGCCTGCGCCATTCGGGCGGTGTGTTCGAGCGCACGCCCAAGCAGGGACGCGGGCCCCGGCGTATGGCTTTGCCCGGCAAAATAACCCTGAGCGAGCTATGGCCCGAGACCCTTGTTTTTGGCTACGCGCTGCTGAGCCTGATGGTGATTCGGGCCACCGGACATTGGGTGCTGGCCCCGCTGCCCGTGCTCTTCCTGCTGGGCTCCGGCCTGGCCCTTAGCCTGGAATTTTCCGAATATCTGGCGGTGCGCCGCTACCGCCACCCCACCCGACGCTCTCGCCTGGCCCGCCCCGGCGACATTGGCTGACAAATACCCATCGCCAATCTGCTGGTGCTGCACTGGATGAGCCTTCTTTGGCGCCCCGGTGGTAAAAGGCGTACCTATTAACAAGCCGACAAACATGGACGAAAATAGACCAAAATGGACAAACACAGCATCTTCCTTCGTCCATGTTCGTCCTGTCGTCCCTTCGTCTGTTTGCAGAACAGTAGATTCATGCATTAGCGCCCGCTTTTTGGAATGGAAAAGTCACACATCAAGTAAGGCGTCACTCATTGCCAGAGGTCATTTATGTTACGTCGTCTATTGATTACACTTTCGCACAACAATACCATGCGGCGTATGACACGCGATTTTGCTCCCACGCGGCGCATGGCCCGACGTTTCGTGGCTGGCGAAAAACGCGCCGATGCTCTGGCAGCCATTGCCAGATTGAACAAAATGGGTGCGCTGGTGACGCTGGATTACCTGGGTGAGCATGTTAGCGATAAAGCATTGGCTCGGGCCAGTGCCCAGGAATATCAGGCGGTGCTAGGTGAAATTGCCGCCAACAACTTACAAAGTGGCATTTCGCTAAAACTTTCGGCCATGGGGCTGCACATTGATACCGAGTTTTGCTACGCCAATGTGCGCGACATTGTACGCGTTGCTGCCCGGCATCAGCGTTTTGTGCGCATCGACATCGAAGAATCGGCGTTGGTGGATGTAACGCTGGCCATCTACCGTCGTCTGCGGGCCGAGTTCAATAATGTAGGCCTGGTGCTGCAAGCGTATCTGCACCGCACCCGCAATGATTTGCAAACGCTGATTGATGAAGGTATTGCCGATATCCGTCTGGTCAAAGGTGCTTATGATGAATCACCCGAAATTGCGTGGCAGGCACGCAGCAAAATCCAGCAGGAGATGATTGCTCTGGCCAAAATGATGCTGGCCCCAGAGGCTCGGGCTCGTGGTGCTCGTATGGCACTGGGCTCTCACGACGATTTCATCTACAACGAAATCATTGCTTTTACCCGGACGCAGGGCATTGCTGCGCAAGATTGGGAAATTCAATTTCTTTATGGCATTCGCCGCGATGAACTCGCCCGCTTGCTGGCTGATGGCGTGCGGATGCGCATCTATGTGCCTTATGGTGAATCGTGGTATCCTTATTTTATGCGCCGCCTGGCTGAACGCCCCGCCAACCTCATCTTCTTCCTACGCGCAGCCGCCGGAAAATAAAGAACAGAGACGCTCCGTGGCGTCTCTGTTCAAGATTTGACTGAGTACACTGGCGCATTTCTGAGATATGTCCCCCGACAAATCTCTTATGGTGGCACTCAGTACATCTGCAACGCTGAGGTTACAGATTATCGGGCCGAATGAGAAGGCAGATTCCCCCTTCCTGCATTTCCTCTTTCAGCCTGACTAAATACTATTGACGCAATACCGAGCAAAAGGTTACGGTTTTTCCCCTTTCTTAGCCGGGAAAAAGAAAAATTACCACCACTGTGACCCCTGTTACCGCCAAATACTCCAAAAACCTACGCTGTGTCAACTCATCTCGTAAGCTTTGTTGCGAAAGTCCAATCAACAAATAAAAACCCACCAACAACACCAGCGCTACTCGTACCGAAGCAAAAGGCCAATAATTGAGCACCGCGGTCAATTGCGCCAGCATCAAGGCAATGACCACACTATACAAAAAAATCAACCGCCATCGCACTTGACTGCCCCGCAGCAAATCCAGCGAAAGCAGCCCCGCAACCAAGCCAATCAACGAGGCCGAAATCAGCGAGCGGCTATTGGAAAGATACAGCAAAATAAAAGCCACCGCAGCCACAATATAATCCAGTCCATTGAGCAATAGCCGGGCTCGGGCATAAGTGGGTGCAACCGGATTGATGGTATGATATTCACCGGCCATGCTGATGGCCAACATAATGCCCATCGCCCCCAGCACCAACAGCCAAACGCCATTGGCCCGAATGCCAGGCAAAAGAACTGCACCTGTCAGCACAATGGTTGTGGGCAATCCCCAAAACCGAAAGGTGTGGTGCAGCAATGCTTTTTGCGGATGCGTGCGCAACGCAGCTTCCAACCCCGCCCAGGTAGCGGCCAACGCAATCATTCCCGCCAAAAAACTTGCCGAAAAATGAAATGCAATAGGCGAGTTGAAAACGGTTACTGAAAATGTGCGTTCAGGAATCGTGATGAATCCCCCTAAAGTCAACGAGGCCAGCACGATCCAAATCGTCACGCTAAGATGGCTGCGATAATTTGTCATGGCTCTATTCTAGCCCCGGCCCATTTTTCTGTCAATTACACATGTTACAAACAAGACAAGAACTCAGTCACCTGGTTGTGTCTTATCTGCCATTCGCCTCTCGGCCAGCATCCTCTGTCGATCATTCTCCAACTCGCAAATGCCTCCAATACCATGTCAAAACCACAACCTATCGATCTTGATATTCGCATCTTCAAGGCGGGCAAGGCTTACAACATCACGGCCCAAGCGCCCGGTAGCGGCCTGGCCGAAAGCAAATTAGCTGCAAAAACTTTGCTCAATGCCCAGTTTCAGGCACAGTTGACACAGATTCGGGATGAGCCTTTCAGCACTGATGCGGCCTTGCTGCGCAAAACGGGCACAACGTTGTTCCGGGCGCTGTTTCAGGGACAAGTGGCCAATTTGCTGCAACTGTTGTGGACGCAGCATGTGCAATCAGATGAAAATGCGCTGTTGCGCTTGCGATTGAACATCGATGAAAGTGCGCTGGAGCTGGCCACGCTGCCCTGGGAGATGATGTATTGGCAAGACACCTTCCTGGGCACGCAAATCAACACCTTGGTCACCCGGCAATTGTTGAACCTGGATTATGGCAACATCAAATCGCTGGCGGTGGATGGATTGCCCCGGGTGCTGATTGTGATTCCAGGAGGCTCGGGCCTGGATACCGATGCCGAGGAGAGAGCCATTGCGGCGGCGTTGAACAAGGCTGGTGTGCCCTACGATACGCTCAAAGGTCATGTTTCGCTAAAAACGCTGGATGATGCGCTGGCGGGGGGCGATTATGCTATTTTGCACTTCATCGGGCATGCCGAGTTCCAGCAGGATGACGTGGGCGAGTTGCACGGAAGCTTACGCTTTAACAGCACCGAGCCCGACCTCCCGCCCGAGGAGGATGAAGATTGGGCCCCCGAAACAGACTTGCAATCGTTGCTGGGCAATTACAAAAATCTAAAACTGGTGGTGCTCAATGCCTGCCACACCGCCGAAATCGCCAATCGTCCCCAGGCCCGAGGCTTCTGGGGCGTGATTCCGGCCCTGTTGCGCGCGGGCATTCCTGCCGTGGTGGCCATGCAATACGCCATCCGTGATGATGTGGCCGCACTTTTTGGCGAGACCTTTTACAAACGACTAACCTCGGGCCAATGGGCCGGGCAGGTGGATGTGGCCACCACTCTGGCCCGAAATGCCTGTTTCCTCGCCTGGCCCGAGGATCGTGGCTTTGCCACCCCAGCTTTGTACCTGCGCTCCAGCAATGGCATCATCTTCGAGATGCCGGGCGCCCGCGCCGATACCATTCCTCTCACCTGCAAAGAAGTCCCCAAACCTCCGGAGCATCTACTTTACCGCTATCGCCACCGCAAACTAGAAACACTCATCGCCCGAGTGCCGCAGCTCGAAAGCCGCATCCAGCGCCTGATGACCCAAATCGACGTGCTACGAGCCCGAAAAGAGCTGAGCAGCTTGCATCGCTACGAAAAAAATCTAGACGCCCTGGAGCGAGAAATCGACGAGCTGCGCGATGTGCTGGCCTGGCAAATCTTTGAATCTTGCAATGAGCTTAAGCAACTACAAGCGGCGGTCAAGCGCAAGCAGCAAGAAAAAGAGGCACTGGAAAAAGCTGGAGCCTACATTTCCTACGAACTCAAGAACAGCCTTTTTGCTGCGACTGAAAGGGCATTGAAACTGCAAGAACTCATCAGCGAAGCGGAGGCCCTGAGCAGCGGCGCATCACACTAAAACATCACCTGATTTCAACAGCAAAAAGACCTGATACGAGCTAAGTAAGCCTCGCATCAGATCTTCAATAAGACCCCAAAACACCGTGCCATCTGTGATACCCTCTCGAGGATGCTTTGTCACCCTCCTCGCCAAAGGTTTGTGACAAACCACCATAAGTATTGTACTCACAAATTTAAGCGAAAGCAATACGCACTTTTGCGTATTTTTTAGTTACGACTAAGGTAGCCCGGCTAGAAACCACAAAGAAAGAAAAAGTTTTGAAATTCTTAGTGCCTTTGTGGTGATTGAAGTCGGGTACGTTAGTCGTTACATTTTTTAGCTCGTTGTGACCATTGGCGTCGTTTGAAAATATCGTTACCAATGGCAGGGAACTTTTTGGAAAGCACCAGCGTCTTTATGGTGAGTAGCAACCATTCATTCTCAAGCAGGAGGTCAACCCCATGCTCCGAAAAACAACGCTTTTCCCCATTATCCTCGTTACCATTTTAGCTGTTGCTGCGTGCGCCATACCCCCGGCGTTGACATCCAGCAAAGATAAAGCCACGCCCGTCCCAACCCTTGCCCCTCCTACGGTGAAACCGATGCCCGAAGTAAAAATTGCCCCCGAGCTGCAACCTATGGCCGACAAAGCTATCGACATCCTAACAAAAGCCCTCTCTGTTGACCCCGAGGATGTGACCATTCTCGAAATCGAGGCGGTGCAGTGGTCAGACGCCTCGCTGGGGTGTCCTGAGCCCGGCATGATGTACGCCCAGATGATTACCCCAGGCTATCGGGCCCGAGCCATGGTAAATGGTCAAGAACAACTGGTACACATGGATCAAACAGGCCAAGGCGTGACCTGCGCCCCCGACATCGCCCGTGCCCCTCTGGGCAACAAATAACACAACACCGCCCAAGCAATACACTGGCGTCTGGCGAAAATAGATTTGCCGCACTTGGTGGTGCACTCCGGATAGCACTAAACCGTTAACCAGCTAATCATCGAAAACGCTCATCGTACTCGCTCAACCGAACCTGGGGGAAAGCAACGCGCTGGAAATGCTGCGGATGCGCCGGGCCCGATGCCGAATCCCAGGGAATGGTGGCATCTACCGCCATCTTATCACTACGCGACTTTTGTCCCGCCTGTTGCCGAGCCGAAGGATCCAGCGAACTGGCGGGCTGATCACGCAAAAGCATAACATCCCGTCCGGCCTGCACCCGGGTAGCCAATGCCCATTCCACCTGATGCGGGTCAAAAATATCAACATCCTCATCCACCACTACCACATGTTTGAGAGACCCATGGCCCGCAAATGCCGCCATCGCTGCCCGCTGCCCGTCATCGGGCCCCTGCTTGGCAATTTGCACCACCGCATGTAACCACGAAGCTCCCCCGGGCGTGATGTGTACATTTTTCACATCCGCCACCTGCTGCACCGCAGCAAAAATGCTGGGTTCTTTAGGCATGCCCATAAGCAACTTATGCTCCAACAAACCGGGCAACAACGCATGATAAATAGGATGCGCCCGATGCGTGATGCGATCAATTTCGATGATGGGCTGCTGGCGAACCCTATCGCTGGTCTCGGTCAAATCCACAAAGGGCCCCTCTGCGGTCAATTGCTGTGTCAAACGTCCCTCAAGGATCACCTCGGCCTGGGCGGGAACCAACAAATCATTGCCCAAACAGCGTACCAGCGGCATAGGAGCCAATGCCTGCGCAATCGTCATTTCGAACAAACCGGGCTCAGGTGACATGCTGGCCGCCAGCAAGCCATGCAGTGGCACCCCAATGGCAATGCTCACCGGCAAATCACCATCAGCCTTGCGCCAGGCACTGTGCGTACCCCGATTCTCTACCAGACGTGCGGCCAACTGTCGCGGGCCCACCTGCAACAATCGATGAAATGACGCGTTGAGTCCCCTTTCGGCATCCCGGCTGATGAGCACGCCCGCTGTGATGTAACGCCCGCCATCATCGGGCAAATGTTTGAGAATGGGCAGCGCTGTTAAATCACCAGGCTGATGTACCACGTGCTGACAAGGAGCCTGCGTTACCACAGGCGCTGGCTGCGGCTCGGCAAAAGCCCGCGCCAACTCAAACAAAAGCTGTTGCGGCGCACAGCCCAAACTTTTGGCAAAATAACGCCGATCAGAAGCCACGCCCGTAACCACACGCCAGCCAGGATAGCCGCGTACCTGGGAAAAAAGCACGGGGCGCCCATCCAGGGCTGCGGCCACTGCCGCCAATTCCAAATAGGGGTCAACTTCTTGCCGGATGGTGGTGAGCCATCCTTGTTTTTGAGCAACTTCGAGAAATGCACGCATAGTCATGTGAGAAGATGGGGAGTGTGGTAAAATGAGACTATCGCCAATTGTCTTGCATTCTGTCAATAACCGCATCTGCAATGATACCCCACAAACTCGCTTTACAAAATTTTCTTAGCTACCAGGCGAGCCAGCCTGCACTGGATTTTTCACAGATGCACCTGGCTGTCCTCATCGGTCAAAATGGCCACGGCAAATCTGCGCTGCTGGATGCTGTGACCTGGGCGGTGTGGGGCAAGGCCCGGGCCAGCGATGATGCACTCATGCACCTGGGCAGCAGCGAGATGCGGGTGAGCTACGAATTTCGACTGGGGCCGCAACTTTACCGCATCGAGCGCAAACGGCACCGGCGGGGCAAAACCAGCAAGCTGCGGCTGGATTTATTCATCTGGGATGCCGCAGAGGCGCGCTGGCAGCCGATTACCGAAAGCAGTACTCGGGCCACGCAGCGCAAGATTGAAAGCATTTTGCGCATGGATTACGATACTTTTGAGCATACCGCGTTTCTGAAACAGGGTGAAGCTGACGCATTTACCACAGCCACACCGGGCAAACGTAAAAGCATCCTGGGCAAGGTGCTGAATCTGGCGCAATATGATGTGTATGCTGCCCGGGCCCGCGAGCTGGCCAAAGCACTGCAACGCGAGGTGGATGCGCTGCATGGGCGCATCCAGGAGTTGGCTGCCGAATTGGCCCGCCAGGAAGCCTATCAGCAGGAAATCACTCAGGCAGAGCTGGCCGAAATGCAAGCCCGCCTGACCCGAGATAGCGCGGGCCGGCAAGTAGCTCAGGCGCAATTGGCCCTGCAAGCACTAGAAAGCAAAGAGGAGGCCCGCCAAAAATTAGCTCGACGCGTGGCCCGGGCCCGGCAAGAACTTGCGCAAACCAACCTCGAACGACAACGTCTGCAAAAGCAGGTGGATGCGCTGCAAATCCTGGTGGCCCGCCGTGACACCATCGCACAGCAATTTGCCTGGTGGCAAGAGGCTCGCCAACAAGAGGCGCACTGGAATCAGATTCTGGTTACACTGCGCCCGCTGGAACGCGAGGAGCAAACATTGCTGCATTCCTTGGCGCAGTTCACCGCCTCGCTGGAAAAAGCACTGGCCCTGAAATCATTGCAATTGCAAGAAGCCACTGCCGCAGCAGAGCAACTGCCCTCTCTGGAAGCTGATTTCGCCACGCTGCAAGCGCGATTGCAAGCTCTGGAAGCAGAAGATGCCGCACAACAGGCCCGGGCGCAACGGCTGGCGGCATTGCAAGGCATGATTCCACCGGCGCAAGAGCAGGTGGCTCGCTGGCAACATCTTTTGCAGCAATTGCCCCGCTGGCAGCAGGAACATGACCAGCTTCAGCAAAAGTTGGCAGCACTGCAAAGCGAGGCTGCGGCGCAACAGGCCCGAGTTGAGCAACTTTCATCGTTGCGGGCGCAGATAGAGCAGGCTCAAGCCACCATGCAACGCCTGGAAGCGGAAGCCGCAGCGCTGAAAGAGCGTCGAGCCCTGCTGGAACGGGGCGAAACAGACGCCTGCCCCGTGTGTCAGCGGCCGCTGGGCCAGGATGGGCGGGCGCACGTATTGCAGGAATATGCTGCTGAGCTGGCGCGCTTGCGTCAGGAGTATCGCCAAACCCGTGACCAAGTCCGCAACCTCAGCCAAGAACACACTCAGTTGCAGCGGGCCCGGCAGCAAGCTGAGGCAACGCTGCGGGAACAGCCCTCCCTGCAAAAACAACTGGCGCAAGTGGCTGCCCGGCTGGAACAGGCCCAGGACGACGAGGCAGCACAGCTCGACACCTTACAAGCACAGCTAAGTGATTGGCAACAGGAACAACAACGCTTGCAGCAGGAGATGGCGGATAAGGGCCCTCTCTTGGCTGACTTGGCCGAGACGCGCCGCACATTGGCCACGCTGGAGAGTCGCTTGCACGATGCCCGGCGGCAGCAAGCTCTTTTGCCCGAGTACAAAAACGCTGTTCGAGCGTATCAAACACGTTTGGAAACAGGCGTGCGGCCCGATCTCCAAGAAAAATTACGTGTCGTGCAGGAAAAACTGAATGCGCTGCACTACGATGAAATGGCGCATGAGCAGGCCCGGGCCACGCAGGAACGATGGCAAGAGGCAGCCACTTTGTGGCCCCGCGTGCAGGAAGCTGAGGCCCGTTTGCCCGAAGAAACAGCCAGTTTGAGCCGGATTGAGGCCCGCTGGCAGCGCGAAACCGAGGCATTGGCCGAAGATGAACGTGAATTGGCCGCACTGGATGAGGCGCTGACAGGCTTGGCTCATGCGCGCCAAACCTGGGAGCAAGCCCGCAACGCGTCGGCGGACGCGCATCATGCGTGGGAGCGGGCGCACGCGCGACTGGCCGCGGCCCGGCAGCGCTTGGCCGCGCTGGAAGGTGTTCGTCAACAGCAACAGCGCCTGGAAAAAGAAATGACCGAAGTCAAAGCGCGCATGAATCACTACAGCTTTTTAGAAAAAGCCTTCGGGCGCAATGGCGTGCAAGCCATGATTATCGAGGCGGCGCTGCCCGAGCTGGAGGCAGAAGCCAACCATTTGCTGGCCCGGCTCAGCGATGGCCGCATGAATGTGCGCCTGGAAACCCAGCGAGAGAAGAAAACAGGGGGCATCAAAGAATCGCTGGATATCATCATCTCGGATGAGCTGGGCTCACGGCCCTACGAGCTTTATTCTGGGGGCGAGGCTTTTCGGGTAGATTTGGCGCTGCGCATTGCACTAAGCCGCCTGCTGGCCCGCCGCGCCGGAGCAGCCCTGCAAACGCTGTTCATTGATGAAGGTTTTGGTACGCAAGATGCCCATGGCAGAGAAAATCTGGTAGAGGCGCTGCACATGATCAAAGATGAATTCGCTCTGATTTTGGTCATCACGCACATCGACGAACTCAAAGACCAGTTTCCGGTGCACATCGTGGTAGAAAAAGGGGATGCAGGCTCGATTTACCATGTGTCCTAGTCGCTCCGCCAGGACGCCCCCCTCATCCATCTTCATCTTTTTTACGATTACCCCAAATACGCACAATCACATAAGCAATCAGGGCAAACAGGAAGAAAACCAACAACATCCATGCGACCGCCTGCATGGTTTCGATGATGGTACGATAAACCTCCAGCACCCAGCGTTCAGGCGTGAGTGCTGGATGCGGGTTGGGAATCATCTGACCTTCGGGCCCGGGTACATCGGGCTTAGCCAAATACTGCTCCAGCGCGTAAATGCGCACGCCGCCAGAGATGCCTACCACATAAATGGCAAACGTCATGTATTTGGCCCAGGCCGCGGCCATCTCGGGCCCCACAATTTTATCCAAAATCGTCAGAATCGATTTAGAAAAAGCGCGGGCCACGACAAAAGAAACCAACACGGCGACCAGCAATGTAACAATGAGCAAAGCAAAAAACATCTTAAAACCTCCAATTGGAGCGATGACAGGATGACCAAAACTACGGGCGAAGCCCTGTAATCTCCTAGTCTACCACAGCTCGCAGCGTCAGGATAACAAAACCGCAAAGAACGCAGCAATGTAGCTCGGCCACGCGGGCGCCTTTGCCCCCCTCCCGGCCTCCCCCCGTTTCGGCTGGGCCTCACGGTGGGAGGAGCTGGCGATTGACTACGAAGCGCTGCTCGCGGATGGCTCCCTCCCCCGCGAGCGAATGAAAATGAGCGGGCGGGGGAGGGCCGGGGAGGGGGTAGCCCCGACGGGGCTTGGCAACGGTAGCCCGAGGCTTTAGCCGCGGGCGAACGCGGTTGGGGCGTACACGCTGGAACGCAGCCGTCTGATGTTCGGGCCCGCGGGCAACCCGCCGAGTCGCATACACGTCACTTCGCCATTTAT